>Ga0316579_10000443_pt1 | contig 13248 bp, 16 predicted proteins | sample J5NA_2_FD_203074 | JGI IMG/M metagenome (GOLD analysis project Ga0316579, IMG submission 203074) | Rhizosphere microbial communities from salt marsh grasses in Alabama, United States - J5-7_160517rDrA | ecosystem: Host-associated > Plants > Roots > Rhizosphere | place: USA: Alabama | collected... | reverse complement strand
CGGGTCCCCGGCGGGTCATCCGCCGGCGCCGCGGTGGCGCAGGCGGACGGCATGTGCGCAATGGCCCTCGGCAGCGACACCCGCGGCTCGGTGCGCCAGCCGGCGGCCCTGTGCGGCGTGACGGGCTTCAAGCCGACGGCGCGCCGCGTTCCGCGCGAAGGCGCTTTCCCGCTTTCCTACACGCTCGACTCGATCGGCCCGCTGGCGAATACCGTCGCATGCTGCGCGGCCTACGACGCCGTGCTCGCGGGCGAGCCGCAGGCCCGGCTGGCCGAGCTTCCGGCCAAGGGCCTGCGCCTGCTCGTGCCGCGTTCGAGCCTGCTCGAGGATCTGGACCCGCCGGTGCAAAAGGCGTTCGAGACCGCGCTGAGCCGCCTCTCGGCCGCGGGGGCGGTGCTGAGCGAGCTTGCTGTCCCTGCCTTCGACCGGCAGCCGGAGTACTTCCGCAACGGGGGCTATGCGGGCGCTGAAGCATATGCGATTCACCGCAAATGGGAGGACAGGCTCGGCGAGTACGACCCGCGCGTGGCAAAGCGCATCCTGCTCGGCAAGGGGCTCAGCGCGTCGGACTACGTCGAGCTCGGCCTTCTGCGCGACGCGTACATGCGCGAAGTCGAGGCGCTGCTGGAGCCCTTCGATGCTTTCTTGATGCCGACCACTCCTTGCGTGGCGCCGACCATCGCCGAGGTCGATCGCAGCGACGAGGACTATTTCCGCTGGAACATGCGCATCCTGCGCAACGTCGGCGTGGTCAACTTCCTCGACGGCTGCGCGCTGAGCCTGCCGTGCCACGCTCCGGGAACCGCGCCGGTCGGTCTGTCGGTGTGCGGCGCGGCGCTCTCGGACCGGCACGTGCTCGCCGTCGGCGCGGCGATCGAGCGCGCACTCGAGCCGATCACACAGCGCGCGACCGGCGCGCGTGACTGACGCGAACGCAAGGCTCGAGCGGCGGGCGGCGCGGCTTCGCTTCGACCGGGCGGCGGCCGGCTACGCCGACGCGGCGCGCCTGGAGGCGGAAGTCGGTGCGCGCATGCTCGAGCGGCTGGAGTACGTGCGCATTGCGCCGCAACGCATCCTCGACGCCGGCGCGGGGACCGCGCGGGAGGCACGGCGCCTGGCAGAGCGCTACCGCGGCGCCAGGATTCTGGCACTGGACATCTCGCTCGAGATGCTGCGCGAGGCGCAGCGCGGGGGCGGATTCCTGTCACGGCTGTTCGGCAAGCCGCGACCGCGGCCGCTGTGCGCGGATTTCGCGCACCTGCCGCTCGCCGCCGGATCGGTGGGCATGGTGTGGTCGAACATGGCCCTGCACTGGCTCGACGAGCCGCTCGAGGCTCTGCGCGAGTTTCACCGTGTCCTCGCGAAAGAAGGCCTGCTCATGTTCAGCACGCTTGGGCCGGATACGCTGAAGGAGCTGCGCGCGGCGACCGGCGGGCAACGCGTGCACCGGTTCATGGACATGCACGATTTGGGCGACCGGTTGGTCGCCGCGGGATTCTCCGCACCGGTGATGGACATGGAAATCATCACGGTCACGTACCCTGGCGCGGACGCCTTCCTGGCCGAATTGCGCGCCACCGGTCAAACCGGCGTTCGCGCCGACCGCCCGCGTGGCCTTTCCGGCCGGGGTTTTCTGGCCCGTCTGCAAGCATCGTTGCAGGCTCAGTCGCTCGACGATCGGCTCGCGGTGACTTTCGAAGTCGTTTACGGCCATGCGTGGAAAGGCGCGCCGCGGGCCGCCGCGGGCGAGCCGGCGGTCGTACGACTCGATCTTTCGCGCCATAAATAAAGTTGAGTGGCGGCGACCGCCAAAAGCGAGGATTTATCTCGTGTTTTCGTGTTGTTATGGCAGCGCGACTGTGGTAATTTACCGCGGCTTCGGCCACCCCGAATCGTAGCGAGAGTGCGTTCCGAAGCATGGCGAATTCTGGATTCCCGCGGCGTGAGCTGGTGTTCGAGGAGCAGGCGAGCGGATCAAGCCTGCTGCTCAAGCGCAATTGTTCGATCTCCCCGGGGGGGATGTTGCGGGTGTTCGCGCTGCTTGCGCTCGCGTCGCTGTGCATTGCGACGGGATTCGCACTTGCGGGAGCCTGGCTGATACTGCCGTTCGCCGGTCTCGAAGTGCTTGCGCTCGGTGCGGCATTTATCGTCACCGCGCGGCACGCCACGGACTTCGAGCGGATCGAGGTTTCGGCGGAGCGCCTGACGGTGGAGATTGGGGAGGCGGACCGGCTGGCCCGCTATGTGTTCCACCCGCGGGTCGCGAAGCTGCGACTCGAGAAGGACGAAGGCTACGGCGCGCGCGTGTTGTTGCGCGCTCCGGACAGGGATGTTGAGGTCGGCCGTCATTTGGACGCCGAAGCACGCGTAGAGTTCGCGGCCGAGCTGACGAAGAAATTGCGGATCTGATTCAGGAAAGGGCAACAATGGCAAGCAAGTCGGCACCCCCCGGGACGCGTTCCGTCGCGCGCTCGAAATCACTACTCGCACGGTGGGCGGTAGCACTGGCCGCCGTGGCGCTTTCCGGTACTGCAATGGCCGCCGAGTGGAACCTGCAGCCTCCGGTCACGCCGATCGCGGCGGACATCCACAAGGTCCATGAGTACGTGATGCTGCTGGTGACCGTGATCTTCGTCGGCGTTTTCAGCTTCATGTTCTGGTCGATCTTCGCGCATCGAAAGTCGAAGGGGCACAAGGCCGCGCAGTTTCACGAGAACGTAACAGTGGAGATTCTCTGGACGGTGATCCCCGCGATCATCCTCGTCGCGATCGTGGTGCCCGTGACGAAGGTGGTGATCGCGCAGAAGGACACCTCGAACCCGGACCTCACTATCCAAGCGACCGGTTATCAGTGGAAATGGGGCTACCAGTATCTGAAAGGCGAGGGCGCGGGAATCGACTTCCTGTCCACGCTGGCGACGCCGCAGCAGCAGATCGACGGTCAGGCCCCCAAGGACAAGCACTATCTGTTGGAAGTGGACCATCCGCTGGTTGTTCCAGTCGGCAAGAAGGTGCGAATCATTACGACCGCGGCCGATGTCATCCATTCCTGGTGGGTGCCCGCGTTCGGCGTCAAGCAGGATGCGATTCCCGGAATCCTGCGCGATACCTGGTTCAAGGCCGACAAGACGGGGACTTACCGCGGTCAGTGCGCCGAGTTGTGCGGCAAGAACCACGGTTTCATGCCGATCGTGGTCAAGGTCGTGACCGAGCCGCAGTATGCGGCTTGGGTCGCCAATCAAGAGAAACACAAATCCGAGGCCGCGGATATCAACACCGGCGCGCCGAAGTAACGAACTAAATCAGAGGACCAGGGAGAACATCGATGAGCGCAGTTCTCGATACCCACGGCCAGGCGCACGAGCACGGCCACCACGATCAGCACGGCGGCTACAGCGGCATCATGCGCTGGATCACGACCACCAACCACAAGGACATCGGCACGCTGTACCTGTGGTTCAGCTTCATCATGTTCCTCGTCGGAGGCACGATGGCGCTGCTGATCCGCAGCGAGCTGTTCGAGCCGGGCCTGCAGATCGTGAATCCCGAATTCTTCAACCAGCTGACCACCATGCACGGGCTGATCATGGTGTTCGGGGCGATCATGCCGGCCTTTGTCGGCTTCGCGAACTGGCTAATCCCGATGCAGATCGGCGCGCCCGACATGGCGTTCGCGCGCATGAACAACTGGTCGTTCTGGATCCTGCCATTCGCGGCCTCGCTGCTGGTGCTGTCGTTCTTCATGCCCGGCGGAGCGCCGGAAGTAGGCTGGACCATGTACGCGCCGCTCACCGTTCAGCAGGGCATGGGGATGGACTTCACGATCTTCGCCGTGCACCTTCTCGGCATGAGCTCGATCATGGGGTCGATCAACATCATCACCACGATCCTCAACATGCGCGCGCCCGGCATGACGCTGATGAAGATGCCGATGTTCTGCTGGACCTGGCTGATCACCGCGTATCTGCTGGTGGCCGCGATGCCGGTGCTCGCGGGCGCGGTGACGATGACGCTCACGGACCGCCACTTCGGCACCTCGTTCTTCAACGCCGCGGGCGGCGGAGACCCGGTGCTGTACCAGCACATCTTCTGGTTCTTCGGCCACCCCGAGGTCTACATCATCGCGCTGCCGGCGTTCGGCGTGATCTCGCAGGTGATCCCGGCGTTCTCGCGCAAGCCCCTGTTCGGCTACGCGTCGATGGTCTACGCCACTTCCGCGATCGCGATCCTGTCGTTCATCGTCTGGGCGCACCACATGTACACCACCGGCATGCCGGTGACCGGGCAGCTGTTCTTCATGTACGCGACCACCCTGATCGCGATTCCCACGGGGGTCAAGGTGTTCAACTGGGTGGCGACCATGTGGAAGGGCTCGCTGACTTTCGAGACGCCGATGCTGTTCGCGATCGGCTTCCTGTTCCTGTTCACGATGGGCGGCTTCTCGGGCCTGGTCCTGTCCCTGGTGCCGGTCGACATCCAGCTGCAGGATACCTATTACGTGGTGGCGCACTTCCACTACGTGATGGTGGCCGGTGCGCTGTTCTCGGCGTTCGCGGGAATCTATTTCTGGCTGCCGAAGTGGACCGGCAAGATGTACGACGAGACCCTCGGCAAATGGCATTTCTGGCTGTCGATGATCTTCTTCAACATGATCTTCTTCGTGCAGCATTTCCTGGGCCTGGCGGGAATGCCGCGCCGGATCCCGGACTATCCGCTGCAGTTCGAGACCTGGAACCAGATTTCCACGGTCGGTGCTTTCGGTTTCGGCCTGACCCAGCTCCTGTTCCTTTACATCGTGATCAAGACGATCCGCAGCGGCGAGAAGGCCCCCGAGAAGCCGTGGGAGGGCGCCGACTCGCTCGAATGGACGCACCTGCCGACGCCGGCGCCGTACCACTCGTTCGAAACGCCGCCGGTGCTCAAATAGGGAGCCGATGAGCCGCAACGCCAAGACCGGCCTGATACTCGCGACGATAGCCCTGGTGTTCTTCCTCGGCATCATCGCCAAGTTCTGGCTGATCGGCCCATGAACGCGCCGCTACGCCCGGGCTTTATGGACGTGGTCAAGACCGTGCTCTTCGGCGCGATGGGCATCCGCCGCAAGGCCGACCACGAGAGACAGACGCAGCCGGTCAAGCCGGTCTACCTGATCGTCGGCGGAGTCGTCTTCGCGGCATTGTTCGTGCTGACGCTGATCACGATCGTGCGGATCGTGGTGAGCTGATAACAATCGGAAAATCGAAAGCAGGGAGACAGCAACATGGCGCAGACCGCAACCACCAACCCGCGGCAGCACTACTACGTGCCGCAGCCGATGCCTTGGCCGATCATGGGCTCGATCGCCCTGTTCTGCATGGCGACGGGCGCGGTGTTCGTGTTCAACTCGCACCACGGCGGATGGATCCCGATTGCGATCGGCGTCATGATCCTGCTTTACATGCTGTTCCGCTGGTTTGGCGCCGTGATCGGCGAATCGGAGGCGGGCAAGTACGGCAAGTGGGAGGACGTATCGTTCCGCTGGGGGATGAGCTGGTTCATCTTCTCCGAGGTGATGTTTTTCGCCGGATTCTTCGGCGCGCTGTTCTATACGCGCGTGCTGTCGGTGCCCGACCTGGCGAGTTTGCAGAGCCAGGCGCTGCTGTGGCCGAATTTCAGCTCGCACTGGCCTTCGGCGGGACCGGGGTTCAGCGAGCAGTTCTCGCCCATGGGCGCGTGGGGCATACCGGCGATCAACACGCTGCTGCTGCTGTCCTCGGGCGTGACCGTGACGATCGCGCACTGGGCCCTGAAGGAGAACAAGCGCGGGATGCTCAAGCTGTTTCTCGCCTTCACGATCTTGCTCGGGCTTTCGTTCCTGGCCCTCCAGGTGCACGAGTACGGCCACGCCTATTCCGAGCTGAACCTCAAGCTCACCACCGGCGTGTACGGGTCCACCTTCTTCATGCTGACCGGGTTCCACGGCTTCCACGTCACGCTCGGCGCGATCATGCTGACGGTGATCTGGGTGCGCTGCCTGAAGGGGCATTTCAAGCCCGACCATCATTTCGCGTTCGAGGCTGTGGCCTGGTACTGGCACTTCGTCGATGTGGTGTGGCTCGGTCTGTTTATTTTCGTCTACCTGCTATAGCGGTAGGCGATTGCGAATCGGATAACCAGGAGGGAGGCGCCCGCGTAGCGCCCCGGGAGGAGAAGCTCACACGCCGCACCGGGTGCGGCGTCTTTTTTTCAGTCCCGACTTCTGAGGCCGAGTGCTGTCACGTCAATCGGCCATGGATGAAGCCGAAATAGAGCCCGGCCATCAGGAACAGGAACAGCAGGATCGACAGACCGACACGGATCGCGAGCGCCTTGAGGGCGCGGTTCGAGCCGCTCTGGTCGTGGAACACGAAAAACAGCGCCGAACCGAGACTGGCGATGATCAGGACGAGTACGGCGATGACGAAGTAGCGCATGGAGGGGGGAGTTTAATGGATACAGGGCCCTCGCTTCTACGCATGCCTATCATGATTTCCTTAAGACAATTCCGTCCGACCTGGTGGGGCGTGGCGCTCACCGTGGCTGGCTGCGCCGCGTTTATCGCGCTGGGTAACTGGCAGACGCGCCGCGCACAGGAGAAGCGGGCGCTGGCGGCGAAGGTCGACGCGGCGCTCAAGGGGCGACCGCTCAATCTGCCGGCGCAACCGGTTGCGGCCGCGGACTATGCGCTTCGCCGCGTGGTGGCGCAGGGCGAGTTCGTACCTGAGCACACGATCTTTCTGGACAACAAGATCCACCAAGGCCGCGTCGGTTACGAAGTGGTGACGCCGCTGCGCCTTGCAGGAGGGCGCCTTTACGTCTTGGTCGACCGCGGCTGGGTCCCGGCCGGTCCCAGCCGTGAGGACCTGCCGCAGATTCCGACCCCGGCCGGCGAGCAACGGGTCGAAGGCATCGCTCTGGCGCATTTGCCTCAGGCGCTCGAGCCCGGACGCGGCGCACCGCAGGGGCGCGTGTGGCAGAACCTCCGCCTGGACGAGTTCAGCCGCGTCACGGGCCTTGCGTTGCAGCCGCTGGTGATCGAGCAGCGCTCGGCGGCGGCCGACGGCCTGCTCAGGGACTGGACACCTCCCGACAGCGGTGCCGCGCGCAACGAGAGCTACGCCTTGCAGTGGTACCTGTTCGCCGTGCTGGCCGTCGTGCTGTTCCTGGTTCACTCGTACCGTGAGGGGCGCCGCCGTGGCTTCTGAGCCTGTCCGACGCGGCGGTCTGAAGCTGCTGCTGATCGGGCTCTTCTTCGCGATCCCGTTCGTGCTTGCCTGGGCCGCCTACTGGTTCCAATGGGTTCCCGGCCATACCGGAAACTACGGCAAGCTGCTGCCGCCCCGGCAGGTGCCCGGCGGCGGGCTCGTGCGGCTGGACGGCCAGCCCTTCTCCCTTGCCAGCCTGCGCGGAAAGTGGGTGATGCTGCAGTTCGACACCGCCGCTTGCGACGCCTACTGCGAGCGAAAACTCTATTTCATGCGCCAGCTGCGCGTGGCTCAGGGCAAGGACATGGACCGCATGGAGCGGGTCTGGGTGCTGACCGACGGCGGTGCGCCACGGCCCAAGCTGCTGACCGCGATCGAGGGAACCGACGTCGTGCGCGCCAGCAACGGTACGTTCGCCGCTGCCTTTCCGCATCGCGGAAGCGTGACGGACCACATCTACCTCATCGATCCCCTCGGGAACCTCATGATGCGATTTCCCCGCAATCCCAATCCCTCGAAGATGTTGAAGGATCTGCAACGCCTGCTGAAGTATTCGCAGATCGGATGAGGCCCGCCATTTTCCGATCGCTGGTCGCCGCCGCCGCGATACTCGCCTTAGTGGTCGTCGTGGTGGGCGCATTCGTGCGCCTGTCCGATGCGGGGCTCGGCTGTCCCGACTGGCCGGGCTGCTACGGCAAGCCTGCGCCCGTGCTCGCGAAGGCCGCGATCGCGCGCGCGGTTGCCCGCCAGGGCGGCGAGGGGCCGGTCTCGCTCGGCAAGGCGTGGAAGGAGATGGGGCACCGCTACCTTGCGGGTACCCTGGGTCTGCTCATCCTGGCGATCGCGGTGCTGGCCTGGACAGGCCGGCGCGCCTTGGGGCAGTCGCCGTGGCTCGCGACCGCCCTCGTGCTCGTCGTCGCGCTGCAGGCGGCACTAGGGATGTGGACGGTCACGCTGCTGCTCAAGCCGGTAATCGTTACCTCGCACCTGGTGGGAGGGATGACAACCTTTGCCCTCCTTGTGTGGCTCGCGCTGCGCCAATGGCGCTTCGAAGCTGCACCCGATGCTCGCCGCTTGCGCGCGCCGGCGGTCGTCGCGCTGTTGACTGTCTCGATCCAGATCATGCTCGGTGGGTGGGTAAGCGCAAACTATGCCGCACTGGCTTGCCCGGATTGGCCCCTGTGCCTCGGCCACGTCGTGCCGCCGATGGACTTTTCGAACGCGTTTCACCTGGTTCGACCGCTTGGTCGGACCGGCGACGGCGCGATGTTGCCTTTCGACGCGCTGACGGCCATTCATTGGACTCACCGGACGTTCGCGCTTGTGGTTGTCATGGTGGTCGGCTGGACGGCCTGGGCAAGCTGGCGGGTCCCGGCGCTGCGGCCCCTCGGCTGGCTCCTCGCGGGCCTGCTCGCGCTGCAGTTTTCGCTCGGGGTGGCGAACGTTCTTGCCGGCCTGCCGCTTGCGGTCGCGGATGCGCATAACGCCGGCGCGGCGCTCCTCCTGGGCTCGCTCGTCGTGTTAAACTTCTTTGCTTTCCACGGGTTGCGGCCCCGATTGTCGAAAGCATGAATACCCAGGTTCTCCAGTCAGGCCTTACCAGGGCGTTCGCCCAGCGCGCGCGGGCGTTCTATGCCCTGACCAAGCCGCGAGTCGTGTCGCTGATCGTGTTTACTGCGGTGATCGGCATGCTTCTCGCGACCCCGGGGGCGGTTCCGCTGCCTATCCTGGTAGGCGGCACCCTTGGCATCGCGCTGGTCGCGGGCGCGGCCGCCGCAGTCAACTGCCTGGTCGAGCAGGGCATCGACGCCGTGATGCTTCGTACGCGGTGGCGGCCGCTTCCGCGCGGCGAGCTGACGGCGCTGCAGACGCTGGTGTTCGCCGGCGTGGTCGGCGGAGCCGGGCTGTGGATCCTGGCGAACTTCGTCAATACGCTCACGATGTGGTTGACCCTCGCGACGTTCGTCGGTTACGCGATCGTCTATACGGTGATTTTGAAGCCGGCCACGCCGCAGAACATCGTGATCGGCGGCGCCTCGGGAGCCATGCCGCCAGTGCTGGGGTGGGCCGCAGTCACCGGCGAGGTGAACACCGACGCGATGCTCCTCTTTCTCATCATCTTCGCCTGGACCCCGCCCCACTTCTGGGCGCTCGCGCTCTACCGCACCGCCGATTACGCAAAGGCGGGACTGCCGATGTTGCCGGTGACTCACGGCAAGGAGTACACGCGACTGCAGGTCTTGCTGTACACCATCATTCTGTTCGCGGTGAGCCTGCTGCCGTATGCGACCCGAATGAGCGGCTTGCCGTACCTCGCGGCGGCGTGCGCCCTCGGCGCGGTGTTTCTCGGCTACGCGATCCGCGTCTACACTGCGTACACGGACCGCCTCTCGCGCGCGATGTTCCGCTACTCGATCATCTATCTCGCCGCCCTGTTTGGCGCGCTGCTCATTGATCACTACCTGGCGCGCTAGCGTCGCCGGGCTTCTTCTGGCGGCCTTACTCGCGGGCTGCAGCGCAGGCGCGCCCAAGTTCAACAACACCGACATCACCGGCGCCGGTTACGGCAAGGAGCTTTCGCTCACCGACCAGAATGGCAGGCCCCGGACTCTGGCCGATTTTCGCGGCAAGGTCGTTGTGCTGTTTTTCGGATACACCCACTGTCCGGACGTCTGTCCGACTACGCTGGCCGAGCTGTCGCAGGTGATGAAGATGCTCGGATCCGACGCCGACCGGGTGCAGGTGCTGTTCGTCACGGTCGATCCGGAAAGGGATACTCCTGCCGTGCTCTCGCAGTACGTGACGGCCTTCGATCCGCGCTTTCTCGGCCTGTCCGGGGACGCTGCGGCGACGCGGCGAGCCGCCAAGGAATTCAAGGTGTTCTACGAGAAGCACAAAGGCCCCGCACCCGGCGAGTACAGCGTTGACCACAGCGCGGGGACCTACGTGATCGACCCCGAGGGTCGTCTCAGGCTCTTCGTCGGCTACGGCAAGGCCGACACCGGTCTGGCGCGCGACATCCGCACGCTGCTGAACGAGAAGTAGGCGTCAGCCGGCCTTGACCGGCAACAAGACCGGCCGGCCCTACTGCGCCATGACCTTGCGCATCTTCTCGAGCGCCTTGACCTCGATCTGACGGATACGCTCGGCCGAAACCTTGAATTCGGCCGCGAGGTCGTGCAGGGTCGCGGAGTCCTTTTCCCGCAGCCAACGCGTTTCGATGATGCGCCTGCTGCGAGCATCGAGAGCGGTGAGGGCGTGTTTCAGCCCGGCAGTGGAAGCACGCTCGCTTTCCGCGGCTTCCAGCAGTTGCGATGGCTCACGGCTGGCGTCGGAGGCGAGATAGTTCGCCGGCGCGTACGCGTCGTCGTCGGCCTCGTCCACCTCGAATGCGATGTCCTGTCCGGCAAGCCGGGACTCCATCTCCGTCACTTCCTCCGGCTTGACCCGCAATTCGGTCGCCACGCGCTTGATGTCGTCACGCGTAAGCGGTGCAAGCCCCTGCTTCATCGACCGCAGGTTGAAGAACAACTTGCGCTGCGCCTTGGTCGTCGCCACCTTGACCAGTCTCCAGTTGCGCAGGACGTACTCGTGAATTTCCGCCTTGATCCAGTGGATGGCGAAGGACACCAACCGGACCCCGCGCGAAGGATCAAAGCGCTTGACCGCCTTCATCAACCCGATGTTGCCTTCCTGGATCAGGTCGGCGTGGGGCAAGCCATAGCCCAGGTAGCCGCGCGCGACCGCAACCACCAGCCGCAGATGCGACAGGACGAGCCCACGCGCAGCCTCCAGATCGCCGCTTTCCTGGTAGCGGTGCGCGAGCGCCCGCTCCTCCTCGGCGCTGAGGATCGGAAAACGGTTAACGGTCTGGATGTAGCCTTCCAGGCTTCCTGTTGCCAAAGGCACAGGAACGGAGACCGGAACCGGCATGGTCGACGTCGCTTGCATAGGCATACCTCCTAACAAAGTGAATTTTAGCACTCGATGGGTTGGAGTGCTAAGAGACCCCGGAGTTCCCCCGAACGAAAGTCCACCCTCTTTTATTTTGGCTGTATTTCGCGCAAGTATCTACTTACTGACAGAGAAGCCCCCAACCACCCGAGGGCGCCTGCGAACAGCACGACCGCGAGCGCATCGCCTCGCGAAAGGAAACCGAAACCGAAGCTCGAGCCGTAGGTCTGGGCAAGCGGCCGCACCTCGCTGTTCAGCAGCGCGAGCCCGGCCCAGACGATCCCGAGCGCGAGCGCGCCGCCAGCCAGCCCCTGAACCAGCCCAAGGTACAGGAACGGCCGCCGGATGAAGGCGTCGGTGGCGCCGATAAGCTTCGACACCTCGATCTCGTCGCGTTGGGTCAGGATCTGAAGCCTGATCGTGTTGAACGTGACCGCGACCAGGCCGAACGCGAGCAGGGCGGCGAGCAGCAGCACCGCGAGCCGCCCGATCCGCGTGAGCGAGGCCAGTCGGCGTGCCCACAGCGCGTCGGCCTGTACGTGCGAAACAGCCGGCAGGTGCCGCAGTTCCTCCGCTACCGCGCTCTGGGTTTCTGGGTTCGAGTCCCGCACGCGCAAGACGAACGCATCCGGCAGGGGATTGTGGTCGAGCGCGGCGACGACATCGGAGAGCCCTTCCTCCCCCTTCAGTTCCTTGAGCGCCTCCTCTCGGGAGACAAACCGCACTTGGTCAACACGGGGGTCCGCCTTGAGGCGCGCTCCAAGCTTCTCGGCGTCGGCCTTGCTCGAGTCCGACTTCAGATAGACCGAAATCTGGGGTTCGAGCGCAACGCCCGGTGTCAGCGAGCTCAGTCCTTCGAGCAGCGCATAACCTCCCGCCGGAAGCGCCAGCGCGACGCCAATCACGAGTGCGCTGACGATGCCGCCCGCCCTCTGCGCCGCAAGCTTGCCGAACGCCGCGCGCAGCGCGCTACGATGATGCCGCAGCCAGGACCTCACGCTGCGGCGTCCTCCTCGACGTGACCGGCGGCGAGCCGAAAGACCCGGCGTCCGTAACGCTTCACGAGAGCCATGTCGTGCGTAGCCACGAGTACCGTCACGCCGACCTGGTTGAAGGCCACGAAGATCTCCAGAACGCGCCGGGCCGCCTCCGCATCCAGGTTCGCGGTCGGTTCGTCCGCGATCAGCACGGCGGGACGGTTGACGACCGCGCGTGCGATCGCGAGCCGCTGCTGCTCGCCGCCCGAGAGCTGGATGGGGTTCGCCTTCTCGCGCCCCAGCAGGCCGACCTTATCGAGCGCGGCGCGCGCCCGCCGCGCCGCCTCCTTGGCGGCGAGGCCGGAAAAGGAAAGCGGCAACATCAGGTTTTCATAGACGCTGCGGTCGTAGAGCAGCTTCTGGTCCTGAAACACCAGGCCCAGATTGCGCCGCAGGAACGGAATGGCCGCGGGCTTGAGCGCGCTTACATTCTGTCCGTTGACGATGACCGATCCCGCGCTCGGCCGCTCGATGGCCGGAATGAGCTTGAGCAGGGTCGACTTGCCCGCCCCGGATTGGCCGGTGATGAACACCAGCTCGCCCGACTCCACCGTGAGCGAGACGCCCTTCAGCACGTCCTGGCCGCCGGGGTAGCGCTTGAAGACGGCAGAAAAGCTAATCAACCAGCGCCTCGACGAAATCGCGCGCAACGAACGGGCGCAGGTCGTCCACGCCCTCGCCGACGCCAACGAAGTAAAGCGGTATCGGCCGCCGCGCGGCTCCCTGTGACCGCATCAGGGCGATGGCCGCGACAACGCCCCCTTTGGCGGTACCGTCCAGCTTGGTCAGCACGAGCCCGGTAAGGCCGAGCGCTTCGTCGAAGGCCCTGACCTGTGCGAGCGCGTTCTGGCCGGTGTTGGCATCGAGCACCAGCAGAATTTCGTGCGGCGCTCCTGGAAGCGCCTTTCCCAGTACGCGCTTCACTTTTCGGATCTCCTCCATCAGATGCAGTTGCGTCGGCAGGCGGCCCGCCGTGTCGGCAAGAACGACATCGATACCTCGCGCTCGCGCGGCGCTGACCGCATCGAAGACCA
>Ga0316579_10000442_pt1 | contig 13249 bp, 10 predicted proteins | sample J5NA_2_FD_203074 | JGI IMG/M metagenome (GOLD analysis project Ga0316579, IMG submission 203074) | Rhizosphere microbial communities from salt marsh grasses in Alabama, United States - J5-7_160517rDrA | ecosystem: Host-associated > Plants > Roots > Rhizosphere | place: USA: Alabama | collected... | reverse complement strand
GCCGACGAGCAGGAAGAGCCAACGTCCGGAGCTTCCTTGCCGCCGATGCCGATGCCCGCGCTGGGCGAGGTTCACGCCAACACACGAAGCACCCTGGACAACGTCCTTCCGCCCCAGGCAGACCCCCCTACCGGCGAGTCTGCCGAGTCGGCGCGCCCCCACCGCGACCCGGGCACGGGCAATCCGGGGTCGGCCCCTGCGACGGAGACCGGAGCCGGAGAGGCGTCCGACGTACCCTTCATCAATGACACGTTGCTCGCTTCATTGACGGCCCAGTTGTACGACGACCTCGGAGCCCGGACCTTCACCGCCCAGTGGGAACACGATCCAGCCGGCCTCCTGCGAGCGGCGGTGTCCCTGTTGGTCGACCTGCGGCTGGTGCACCGGCTGCCGGGCGGCGTCCTGGTGATGCCGGCCGCGGCGCGTTACCGCAACATCAGCCAGGCGCTGCCCCGCTCCCATGAACCACAGTTGGCGTTCGATCTGTCGCCCGGCGAGGAGATCACGTGACACCGACCGACGACACCCAACTCTCCGACGCACCGGCACGGTTCAAGCCCATGCGTGCCGGTGTGATCAACCTGTGGGACTACGACGACGAGGAGTTCGCCTTCGCCGACGGGCGGCTGGCGCTCAAGGGCCACAACGGTTCAGGCAAGACCAAAGCCTTGGAAGTGCTCTTCCCGTTCGTTCTCGACGGGCAGCTCGACCCTCGGCGCCTGGACCCGTTCAGCGGCGAGGACCGGACCATGAAGTCCAACCTGCTCTACCGGGGACAGGAGTCCGAGGTGGGGTACGTGTGGATGGAATTCGCCCGTCACCGGGAGGACGGGACGGTCGAGGGGGTGACGATCGGAGCGGGTCTGCGGGCGCAGAGATCACGCGCCGACGTGGTTCGCTGGTACTTCGTCACCGATGGTCGGGTCGGCGTGGACTTCGGGTTGCTCACCCGGCAGGCCCGGCCGCTGACCCGGAGGCAGCTCAGCGCCGGCCTGGGTGAGGACCACCTGTTCAAGTCCGCCACCGCCTATCGCGCCGCGGTGGACGACCGGCTGTTCGGCCTCGGCCGCGAACGCTACGGCCAAATGGTCGACATGCTGCTGCGGCTGCGCAAGCCACTGCTGGCCAAGGACCTCGACCCGATCGAGCTGTCCAAGGCCCTCGCCTCGGGCCTGTGCCCGGTCGAGGACAACTTGGTCGCGCAGGCCGCCCGCGACTTCGACAACCTGGCCGAGATCCAGACCCTCCTCGAGGGGTTGCAGGCCGCCGACAACGCAGTGACCGGCTTCATGCAGGACTACACGCGCTACCTGAGCACCCGCGCCCGCACCGCCATCGACCAGGCCCGGCACAGGATCACAGCAACGGGGGAAGAATGCGAACTCATCAGTCAGGCCGCCGGCGAACGGGCCGGTGCCACCGAAGCCCTGCGCATTGCCAAGGAGAAGCTACGGGGTCTGCAGACGGAGCGGGCCTCCCTCGGCCAACGGCTGCAGGTGCTGCTGGCCAGTGACGCCTATCGCCAGCAAGGAGCCATCGACCAGCTGCGCGCCAGGACGAAGGACGCGCAGAAGACAGTCTCCGAGCATCACACCCGGCTGGCCAAGGACCAAGAGGAGGTCGACCACCTGCGCGAAGAGGCGGTCAACCGCGGGCGAGCGGTGGACCGAGGACGAGCCGACATGCAACGAGCGGGAAGCGACCTGGTCCGCGACGCAGAGTCGGCCGGGATCCCCCTGCAGGAGGACCCGCTCTCCTGGGGCGAACGCCTGGTCGAGACCGTTGCCGCGCTCGCCGTCGCTCGATCGGACGACGTCGAGGCCGTCAAGGCGCTGCTGGACCAGTTCGCGGACGCTGAGCAGGAGCAACGCCGGGCTGAGAAGGAACTCCGACGGGCAGGCGACGAGGTCGAGGCCGCCGAGACGAACCTGTCCAGTCACCAGGACCAACTGGAGTCCGCACGCCAACGGGCACATCAGGAACTGACACGCTGGGCCGCGCGCTGGGCTGACCCTGAGGCCGGAGGCCAGCTACCACCACAGATCGTGCCCGCGCTGGAGGCTGCGCTGGAACGCGCCGAGCAGCCCGGCGCGGAGCCCTTGAGCATGACCTTTCAAGCCCGTACTCAGGAACTGCGCGACACCCTGGTGACCAAGCGCAGCATGGCCGAGAGTTCACACCAGGACCTGTCACGTCAGATCGAGCGCACCCAGGAGCAGCGGGCAGAGATCGCCGCAGAACGGGACGACGCCCCTGCCCACAACGATCTGCGGACGGCTGACCGCCGCGGCAGGGCGGGCGCGCCGCTCTGGCAGCTGGTCCGCTTCCGTGACGAGATCTCCGCGGAGGAAGCTGCCGCCGTCGAGGGTGCCCTGTACGGGGCGAACCTGCTCACCGCCTGGGTGCACCCGGACGGCGAGCTGACCGGTGCCGGCATCGAGGCAGGCGACGTCGACGGCTACCTCGTTCCGCTTCCCCCGCGGGCCAGGCCGGTAGGCGCGACCCTGTGCGACCTGCTCGTCCCCGAGGACCAGGAACTGGTTCCGGCCGAACGGATCGATGCCCTGCTGGCCTCGATCAGCCTGTCCTCCACACACGAGATCATCAAGAGAACCGACGCACCGACCTCGCCCGGCTCCACCAACACCGTTCCCCCGGGTTCCGCGGTCCGTCCACCGTCGGTCGTGGTGACCAGGCACGGACGCTTCACCCTCGGCGTGCAGGTCGGCGCCCACCCGAAACAGATCTGCGAGTTCATCGGTACCACGGCCCGCGCCCAACGGCGAGCCGCCCGCTTGGCGGCCCTCGACGGTGAACTGAAGACCCTGACCCAGGACCGGACCGAGGTGGAGACGTCCCTGGCGGCCATCGGGCAGACCATCACGGATCTCGCCCACGCCGAGAAGGAGCTCCCATCCATCGGCGCCATCGCGACCGCCGAGAGGGACTGCGTCAGCGCAGCCGCCGATCTGGCCACCGCACGGACCCGGCAGGACCAACAGCGCAGCCTCCTCGATCGGTCGACCGCCGAGGTCGACCTGCGCCGACGGCGACTGCTGCAGGGCGCCTCCGAGAGAACGATGCCGACCGAGACCGGCGGCGTGGAACACGTCGCCCGCTGTGTGGCGGCATTCGAACGCTCGGGACGGGCCTTGGCGCTGGCGTGGGATCAGGTCACCGCCCAGGAGAAGGATCTTGCCGACCGGCGTCGGCGACTGACCTACCGGCAGGACCGACTCGATGAAGACAGGCAACGGCAGTCCGAGCGCGAGGAGGAGCAGCTCAAGTTGGCCGCTGAGTTGGACCAGGCCCTCGCGGCGCAGGGCCCCGAGGCCGCCCACGTGCTGTCCGGCAAGTCGGAACTGGAGCAGCGGCTGAGCGAGATCGCGCGGGCCAGCAAGCGCGCCGACAAGCAGATCGATGACGAGCAGGACCGCCTCAGCCGTTCCAGCCAGCGGCTGGAGGACGCCCAGGATCGTCTGGCCGCAGCCCTCACCGAGCAGTTCACCGCGGCCGCCGCACTCGCCCCTCTAGCCAAGCCGGACCTGTGCGAGCTGCTCGGCGTGCGGGTGGACGTCCCCTGGCCTCCGGTGAGTACCTGGCCGGCGGCCGACGATCTCGCGGAGGTCGTCTTCGAACGTCTCGGGCAGCCGCCTTCGACCGGGGATCTGACCGATGAGGCCCGTTCGGCACTGCCCACCGGCGTCCTGGCATACCTGGACGCTCTTCACCAAGCGGTGGCCGCGGCACCGATCACCGAGACCACCCGACGCAGCTGGGACACCCGCGCCATGAACGCGGCCGAGACACTCAGTACCAAGCTCGATGAGACCCGCCAGGACTACCGGCTCGAGCGTGACCTCGACGAAGGGGTGCTCGTGGTCCGGATCGCCGATGCCGACGGGCTCAGCCCGATCGGCTCGTTCGCCGCCCGGCTCAAGGAACACGTCGAAGACCAGAGCATGCTGTTGGAGGAACGGGAACGGACCCTGCTCGAAGACGCTCTGCTCAAGCAGTTGGCCCAGCAGATCCACGCCCGCACCAAGGACGCCCGGGACCTCGTGGCCACCATGGACGCCGACACCCGCAGCAGGCCCATGTCATCCGGGACCGCCGTCGGGATCCGCTGGGTGACCGCCGACAAGATCACCGACCCCCAGCGGGCGGTAGCCGATCTCCTGGCCAAGGCACCCGAATACCTGGGGCCCGAAGGCCTCAACGAGCTGCGGCGCCTGCTACGCGAGCAGATCCACACCGCACGCGCCCGGGAATCGGTCAAGACCTACCACCAGGTCCTGACCGAAGTCCTCGACTACCGAGCCTGGCACACCTTCGAACTGCGCCTGGTACGTCCGGGACTGCCCGAGGAGAAGCTCACCAAGGCCAAGCACTCGGTGCTGTCCGGCGGAGAGAAGTCCTCGGCGATCCACCTTCCCCTGTTCGCCGCAGCCAACGCCCAGTACAGCTCCGCCAGGCCCACCTGCCCCCGCATGATCGCCCTCGACGAGGCCTTCGCCGGGATCGACGCCAAGTACCGCCCGGACCTGCTCGAACTGACGGTGAAGTTCGACCTCGACCTGTTCATGACGGGTCACGACCTCTGGGTCACCTCTCCGTGCATCCCGCAGATCGCCCACTACGACCTGCACCACGACAAGCTCGCCCACACTGTCTCGCCCATGCTGTTGCTCTGGGACGGCACCCAGACCCTCGACGACGCCACCTTCCCCAATTCCGAAGACCTCGCCGCCGCCATCATCGGAATCAGACCCAGTCGGTACGCCCCCGACGACCTCGGACCGCCCGCACTGGACGACCCCGAGCCCAACGAGGACGACGAGGAATGACCAACACCAATCGGGGCTCCGAGACCGATCGGCCGTGGCTGCGCTACACCGATCCTGCCCGGAAGCGCCTCATGGCCGCGGCCAGGCGATCCCTGGAAGCCAGCGGCGGCAACCTGAACCGGTCCGTCACCCTCGCGGCACCGACCGACGCCGAGCGGACCCTGGTCATCGGCATGACCGGGAACTACCGACAACCTGGCTCAGCTCGGCTGACGATCGGCCTGACCGAACTCGACCGAGCCATCCGAGCCGACACCGGGCTCGGGCTGGTCGCCGTCCTGGAACGGCTCGGCCCACCGTTGCGCAACCGCCCCGCCGAACGAATCTCCAGGGACGGCACCCGGGCGGCCGCCCTCAAGCATGCCCGCGCCAGCCACCTCCACCAGGACTGTGCCTGGTACCGGCGTTGGCTGACCGACGTCGAAGCCGACGGCACGCTGACCTCGCTGGTCCGATCAGGAGAGCCGCAGCTGCTCGCCGATGCCAGGCGCGTGCTGGAAACCCTCCTGTCGCGGCCTCCGGGAGCCCACCCGATCCCGCTCCCCAGCCTGTCTGCCCTCGCCACTGCCGACACCAAGAGCTTGAACAAGGGTTCTTTGAGCACTCTGGTGCTGCGTGCCCTCGCCGAGGCGGCCGGCGTCACCCGCCCGGCCACGACCGCGGAACGGCGCGAGCTGTGGGACTCCTTCGACGTCCTCGCCGATGACCTGGCCAGCCAGGTCCTCGTGCTCAACCTCCGGCCTACCGGCAGAGGCCTCGCAGACTGGCTCATCTCGGCCGCGAGCACCGGCACCCCGTTCGTGATCACCCTCCATCAACTCGTCGCTCACCCGATCGCCCTCGGGCCCGGCGGCGTCGTACGCGTCTGCGAGAACCCCGCGGTGCTGCGTCGAGCCGCAGGCGAACTCGCCGACCGCTGCCCGCCACTGATCTGCACCCAGGGTTGGCCCTCGACCGCCTTCCACAGGCTCGCCCGGGCTGTCGTCTCCGGTGGCGGCCATCTGCTCTACCACGGGGACTTCGACTGGCCCGGCGTCGAGATGACTTCCCATCTGCTGCAGCGGTACCCCTGCAGCCCATGGCGGATGACAGCCCAGGACTACCTGGCAGGACTCGATGCCAATGGCAACCCCGTTCCCCTGAAGAACAGCCCCATCGCCACCCCGTGGGACCCTGCGCTCGCCCAGGCCATGGCCGCCCGTGGGGCTGTCGTGTACGAAGAAGCCCTTGCAGATGCGCTGATCGCCGACTTGGCCGTTGACTCTCACTCCCCCGGCGACGATCCCCAACGCTGACGCCAGCCAGCAGGTCGAACAGCATCACCATCCACCGACGAGGCCTCTGCGGCGCTCGCCGAAGGTTCACAGCATGGGCGTCACATCAGTGATGGACCGTCGAGCCGACTACGAACAGTCAGATCCATGCCCTGCCAGGGGTCGTTATGCCTATTTCATGGGCATCTCTGCAGGTCAAGCCGCCCATTCGGGCCGCCTTCACCTCCTCTGACCGGAACCCAGCGCGGCTCCCCGCTCCCACTCGGCTCCCGGAAACGGACACCAGCGGGATTCAATGGCCTCATCGCCGGCAAGGAGCATCACGACGGAATGGTCACGTTCACGGGGACCAAGACACTGATCACGAATGCGCTGCAGTCCAGGTATCTACTCCTCATGGCCAGGAACCCCGGCGTCGAAGACCCGCGCAAGGCCATCTCGATGTACCTGGTCCCCATGGACTCCCCCGGTCTCACCACCAACAAACTCGACAAGATCCTCTGGCATATCAGCGACTCGTGCGAAATCTTCCTGGACGACGTCACCCTGTCAGAGAGCTGCCTGGTCGGTATCAAAGGCAACGGGTTCAAGCAGCTCATGCGCAATTTCGAACTAGAGCGGCTCATGATCGCCGCGACCTGCCTCGGCCTGGCCCAGTGCGCGTTCGACGACGCGGCGGACTACGCCGCCCAACGGGTGCAGTTCGGCCGGCCGATCGGCACCTTCCCGTTGATCCAGCTCAAATTGACCGACATGGCGATCAAGCTGGAGAACATGCGGAACTTCGTGTACAAGACCGCGTGGATGGTCGACCAAGGGCTCCCGCTCAAGAGCCAGGGTGCGATGTGCAAGCGCTACTGCGCGATGTCCGGCTTCGAGATCGCCGACGAGGCCATGCAAATCTTCGGAGGGGTCGGGGTGACCGTCGGGGCCCGTATCTCCCGGCTGCGGAGGGATCTGCGCGGCCATCGGTTCGGTGGGGGCACCGACGAGATCATGGTGCACATCGCCGGTCGCCAGATCGTCAAGGACCACAGCTGAGGACGGGAGACCCGGTCGCAGAGGTGAGGAGCGAAGGACCATGAAGATCGTAGTCACCTACAAGTGGGCGTCGAACCCGCAGGACGCCGAGGTACGCCCGGACGGCACGGTGGACTTCAGCCGGGCCAGGGGAGCCGTGAGCGAGTACGACCCGGTGGCCTTCGAACTGGCCCGCAAGCTCGTGGACAGCGTCGGCGGTGAAGTGATCGGCCTCTGCGCCGGAACGGCCTCGATCGACACCTCGCTGGCGCGCAAGGCGGCGCTCTCCCGTGGCCTGGACCGCCTCGTGCTCGCCGCCGACCAGGCCCTGGCCGGCGCCGACTCGACCCGGCTGGCGGCGGTGCTGGCGGCGGTCGTCCGCGCCATCGGTGACGTAGACCTCGTGATTGCCGGCGAGTCCTCGATGGATCTCGCCGAGGGACAGGTCGCCCTGACATTGGCGGCCCAGCTCGGATGGCTCGGGCTTGCGGCCGTGGCCGGTGTCACGGCCGACGACGGCGTGTCGGTCGAGCGCGAGCTCGCCACCGGCAGGCAGCCCCTCTCCCTCACCGGTCCGGCGGTGCTGGCCGCCGCGTCCGACGCCGTCACGCCCAGGATTCCCGGGATGAAGGAAATCCTGGCTGCAGCCAGGAAGCCGGTGCGGGTGCTCGCGCTGGACGCTCTCGACCTCGCAGCGGGTCCGGTCTCGGCCACCGTTCTGTCGACGTCCCGACCGGCCTCCGGGAACCGGCAACAGGTACTCATCGACGGCGCCGACCCCGATGCCGCCGCAGCTGACCTCGTCACCGCACTGCGCAAGGTCGGGGTGCTGTGATCACACGCGACCGTCCGGCCTGCCGACAACGAGCGAGGCCGATGCCCTCAAGCCCCGGAACGAGGAGGTAGCACAATGAACGACCCGATCCGGACCTGCATCGTCGTGGCGGACGATCCCGCTGTCAGCAGCCTGGTCGAGATCGTGCATGGCATCGATGAAGTCCCGCTGGCCGTCGTCGCGGGGAGGCGCGCGGTGGCTGAGGCGGTCGCCCTGACCGGAGTACGCGAGGTCCTCTGGTGCGGGGAGCCCGCTTCGGGGACACCGATCGAAGCGTATGCGCCGGCAGTTGCCCGGCTCGTGGCATCGACCGCACCACAGGTCGTGGTGGGCGCGGCAACGGTCGCCGGGCGTGCCCTGCTGGGGGCGGTGGCTGCTGTCACCGGCTCGCCCGTGCTGAGCGGGGTCACCTCGATCGAACTGGACAGCAACCGGGTGGTCCTCGGCCAGGAGTGCTACGGGGGGATCTCCACACGGATGGTCACGGTGAGCGGTGGGCCGGGGGTGCTGGCCGTCGGCAGGGGAACGATCAGCGCGCCCGGTTCAGCTGACGGTGCCCCGGCACAGGTCACGCCGGTGCAGGCCTCCCCGCTCACGGCGGTCCGTGTCACCGAGCAGCGAGCCGGGCGGCACGCCGCAGTCGATCTGAGGTCTTCCCGCACCGTCGTGGGGATCGGCAGAGGGCTGAAGCAGGAGGCGGACCTGTCCCTGGTCCGGGAGCTCGCCTGCTCACGACCGCTGGCGGAGGGCTTCTCGTGGATGGCGAAGGAGCGGTACCTCGGAATCTCGGACCAGCAGATCGCTCCAGACCTGTACTTCGCGATCGGCATCTCCGGCCAGCTGCAGCACATGGCCGGGGTGCGGAACGCAAGGGTCATCGTTGCGGTCAACAACGACAGGAACGCCTCGGTGCTCGACGGGTGTGACTACGGCATCGTGGGAGACCTCTACCGGATCGTCCCCGCGGTCGTCGCTGCGCTGAAGGTCTGATCATGACGACCGGAGCGGGCGAACTGGACTTCGACGTCATCGTCGTCGGTGCCGGGCCGGCCGGCGCCACCGCAGCCCACCGGCTCGCGAGCCGAGGGCTCTCGGTCGTCCTGATCGAGAGGGGGGAGGTCCCCGGCACCAAGAACCTCAGCGGCGGGGTGCTCTACGGCGCCGTCCTGGAAGGACTCTTCCCCGACTTCGCCGGACAAGCGCCGATCGAGCGCCGGATCACCCGGCACGTCACCACCTTCCTGACCCCGGATTCGGCCGTCTCACTGGACTATGCGTCACGCGGCCTGGCCGCTCCGGTGAACGGTGTCACGGTTCTGCGCGCCCGATTCGATCCCTGGTCGGCGGGCAAGGCGGAGGAAGCAGGCGCCTTCCTGATGCCCGGAGTCCGGGTCGACGCACTACTCACCGAACCCGGCCCGGGCGGTCGTCCACAGGTGATCGGGGTCCGCGCCCGCGACGAGGTCCTGCGTGCCTCCGTCGTGGTCGCGGCCGACGGCGTGAACTCGTTCCTGGCCCAGGGCATCGGCCTGCGTGGAAAGCAGCCGCCCCGTCATCTCGCGGTCGGGGTGAAGGCCGTCGTGCGGATGTCCGCCGAACGCATCGAGGACCGGTTCGGTGTGGCGCCGGGTGAAGGCGCAGCTCATGCCATCGTCGGTGACTGCACCCTCGGTATTGCAGGTGGAGCCTTCCTCTGCACCGATCGCGAGTCGCTGTCCCTCGGCGTGGTGCTGCGGCTGGATGCCTTGCTGAGCTCGGGGCGGTCCGCCATCGAGGTGTTCGAGCACTGCAGCCAGCATCCCGGCCTCGCACCGTACCTGCGCGACTGCGAGATCGTGGAGTACGGGTCCCATCTGGTCGCGGAAGGCGGTCACGGAATGCTCGGCGAGATCGTCGGGGACGGGCTCGTCGTGGTCGGCGAGGCCGCAGGACTCACCATCAACAACGGCCTCACGGTGCGGGGGATGGACCTGGCCATCGGGTCCGGCGTCGCAGCCGCGGACGCCGTCGTCGAGGCAATCGGTACCGGCGACGTGTCATCGGTGGGACTGGCCGGGTACCGGAGCCGGCTCGAGGACAATTTCGTCCTCAAGGACCTGCGCACCTATACCGGCGCCCCGGGGTTCCTGGAACGTGAGCGGCTCTACGGCGCCTACGGCGAACTGGCCGCAGAACTCTTCCGCGGCGTGTCCCGGTTCGACGGCACCCCGCACCGGCACCTGCGCGTCCTGGCACGAACGGCGTGGAAGGGCAGCAGGATGAGGCTTCGGGACGCGCTCGGCGATGGCTGGGCGGGGGTGAGGGCGCTGTGAGGCCGATGACCGTGACCGAGCGGTGGCGGTGAACCGGTTCGACACCGATGACGAGGAATCCCACATCGTGGTCGACCAGGAGCTGTGCCGCAGCACCGGCACGGGACCGATCCTGATCGCGGTCTGCCCCGCCGGCGTCTTCAGCCAGCGGGACGACGAGATCCAGGTGGAGTACGCCGCCTGTCTGGAGTGCGGCACCTGCCTGGCTGCGGCGGCTCGGGGCGCGCTCACCTGGCACTACCCGCGAGGCGGATTCGGTATCGCCTTCCGCGAAGGCTGAAGCGGCGCAGCGCCCGAGGGAGGACAGCGTCTTCGTCCACGACGTCTTCGCGGCCGGATCCCATGGGCCGGGCACCAACTGCAGACAGACCATCTCGATCCGTCCCCGAGGAGGTACGCCCTTCCCGCTCATCCGCAATCCGCAGGTCTCGACACATTGCTCTGTTTCAAGGCCCGAACGGAACCCGTCCTCTCCTGTTACTGCAGCCGCCGTTTCACGCGGTGTGATCTCGACACCGCACCGTGCCACTCGATGGACGGGCTGTAATCAGCTTTAACTTCACAATAAGTGAACAGTTATTCACAAGCATCCATGTCACATCACACCGACGTCGCCCTGCGTAGTCGACAGGCCGATGATTACAACAAATGTCCGGTGACGACACGTTCGTGCGGTGGCCAATAGTGACCGACGTGCCCGCTGGTCGCCCTCCCTTGGCAGTGCCCACACCCATACGTGTCCTTTGACACCAACCTGCGCTCCCGAGACACTGATTGTCGCATGATCTTGGTTGGGTGACAGCTGCAACCAGTCCCGCAGCCCGACCATCGCGGATCGGCTGACGCTCTTGCAGGGGCACGCCCGAACACAGGGTAACGCCCCCGAAGTCGGGGGGATCGCCCTGAAGTCGCCGATGGCGAACCCCCGAGTAGGCCCCATCCGTCCATCTTCCAAGGAAGCAAAGGAGTGAGGAGCATGAAGATCCAGCGAAGACTGGTCCTCGGCTTCGCCGCGTTGTTCGCATTGATGAGCTTGGCGGCTCTCGGCCCCACCCTGATCGTGCCCTCCGCCGAGGCGGCGTCGCTGACACAGGTCACCAACTTCGGCAGCAACCCGGGCGGCATGGATATGCATGTCTACGTGCCCAATTCCCATCCGGCCAGCCCGGGGATCGTGGTGGCGATGCACGGCTGCGGCGGCAGCGGCCCGGGCTTCTACTCGGGCAGCGAGTTCGCGTCGCTGGCCGACCGGTACGGGTTCATCGTCATCTACCCCACTGCCAAGCAGCAGGCCGGGTTCGGCAACTGCTTCGACACCTGGTCGGACGCTGCCAAGACACGCGGCGGCGGCAGCGACCCGGTCTCGATCGTGTCGATGGTCACCTACGTGGAGCAGCACTACAGCGGCGACCCGAACCGCGTGTACGCCACCGGCAGCTCGTCCGGCGGCATGATGACCGACGAGATGCTCGCCCTCTACCCGGACGTGTTCAAGGCCGGCGCCGCCTTCATGGGCGTCCCGTTCGGCTGCTTCGCGAACGCGGCGGACTACCCGCCCGGCGGGAAGTGCACCGGCGGAAGCATGACCAAGACCGCGCAGCAATGGGGCGACATGGTACGTCAGGCCTACCCCGGTTACAGCGGGACCCGGCCCAGGATCCAGCTGTGGCACGGTACTGCCGACAACCTCGTCCCGTACCAGTTGCTGCAAGAAGACATCAAGCAGTGGACCAACGTTTTCGGGCTCAGCCAGACCCCCACCTCCACCGACGCCCCGAGGTCCGGTTGGAACCGCAGCCGCTTCGCGAACTCCTCCGGCACGGTTCAGGTCGAGGCCTACAGCATCCAGGGCGCCGGACACAGCCTTCCCTCCAGCGGCATGGCCGCCTCCGCCGTCTCCTTCTTCGGTCTGGACAACTCCACTCCGCCCACCACCGCTCCGCCCACCACTCCCCCGCCCACCACCGCTCCGCCCACCACCGCTCCGCCCACCACCGCTCCGCCCACCGGCGATAGCACCTGCAAGGTGACGGACACGGTGAGCGCGTGGAACACCGGACTGACAGAGAGCATCAGCATCACCAACACCGGGACTTCGACGATCAATGGTTGGTCGTTGGTCTTCACTCTCCCCGATGGACAGACGATCAGCTCCGGATGGAGCGCCACGTTCAGCCCGAACAGTGGACAGGTGACGGCGAAGAACCAGAGCTACAACGGCGTCCTGGCACCGGGGGCGTCGACAACCATCGGGTTCCAGGCCTCGCACACCGGCAACACAGCGAAGCCCTCCACGTTCACCCTCAATGGCACGATCTGCACGAACGGCTGACGACCCCAGAACACTGTCAGGTGTCCTGGTCATTCGTGGCGGTGTGATCCCGCCGGCTGAGGGATCACACCGCAGGGCCGGGGAGCCGTGTCAGCTCAGGGAACGGACGGGGCTCTGCACGACCAAGCGTGTCAAGGCTTCCCGGATCATGCTCAGAGCAACCACCAGAACGCCGAGCCGAGGTGCAGCACTGCGGCGACCGGGCCGTTCAGCGTCATCCCCGGGTTGCGATCCCAGGCCCCGGGTGCGGCATCGCCGGCCTGGGCGGCCCGGCAACGGCGAGCGGGAACGGCAACCCGGCGCTGTCGCCTACGGCAGTGACGACGATGGCGACGGTCGGCGGTAGTTGCCGCACCGCGTAGAACCACAGGGAGAAGCGGGCGGCCGGACCGTGAGCGCGCAGCAGTCGCTGCGGCGAGGTCATCGCGACGAGACAGAGAACCACCGAGACCACCAGATCGGCCGAGAGCAAAGCATGACGCATGGTGGACCCTGCCGGCCCGGGAGTTGTCAAGGTTGGTGAGACACCTTGGGGGTTGGGTGTGTGCGTGGGTCGGTGTCGGTTTCGATGGTGGTGGGGGGCCTGTTGATCCAGGCTTTGGTGGGTAGGTCGGGTGCGGTGGGTCGTC
>Ga0316579_10000440_pt1 | contig 13250 bp, 10 predicted proteins | sample J5NA_2_FD_203074 | JGI IMG/M metagenome (GOLD analysis project Ga0316579, IMG submission 203074) | Rhizosphere microbial communities from salt marsh grasses in Alabama, United States - J5-7_160517rDrA | ecosystem: Host-associated > Plants > Roots > Rhizosphere | place: USA: Alabama | collected... | reverse complement strand
AATCTCAATAGAAGCTGTTTCGAAACATTCTTTGTACCACCTACTCGATTAGTTGAATGCTGTTAAAAACTCTCAACCAAACTTCCTGGCATTCTTGTGGATCATGGAACCAGCTAATCATCTTGACTACCTTTTCACCATCTGTGACCACCCCCATGAAGCCATAGATGGGCTGGTTATCACGCGATTCATCAGTTGCCACAAAATAGGCAGCGGCGTAATCAGTCTCACCAACGCGTTTGTGACTCAGCTCACTGGTCATCATGGCATCCTGGATAGCCATTGTCCCGGCCCAATCCCATAAAGCAGTAACCTGGCCGTCGGCTGTATAACCTTCACCGGGCATCTCATCACCAACTATGTACGTTGAGGGTGGATAAATGTATAACGAACCGAATTTGTGCTCGAGTTCAGCTGGCAAACCAGCTTCTGTAGGCGAGAATACAACGGCACTATCGTTCTCAATCCCTGACCACGCAGATGGATAGCCAAATTGATATCCCTGCTCATCATCAACAAATAATGCATAGTCCTCTGGCAACTCCTCAACTGGTGAAAGCTCCGGCCCTGCAGTAAGTGGTGATATGTTCACTGAATCGCGGATTTGCTCAAAGATCTTTTCATATTCCGGCCATTTTTCTTCCCCAATCATCGACAACAAATAGGCAGTACGGCTACCATCTTGAGACTGGTAAATCGTCATTTGTTCCATGAAGTCTTCATATCCATGATAAGTAGTTGTTGCTGCTTCTTGCCCATGAATGGTTAGGGCTTGCGGTTCGCTGACCAGCTCAATCTCATAACCTAAGGTAGGTAGGTAATCGTTAGAAATAATATCAATTGGCAGCCAGCCTCGATTATCCAGTTGGCTAATCTGCAGCAAGGCATCTTCGTCACTTGTTTCCTCAAAAGACCCGGCATCTTTGCTGCTGATTAACAGTAGTCCTGGCGTAGGTGAGTATAAAATGTGCCAGTCTTCAGGAATATCCAACGAGCCCCATCCGGGAAGCGCATGCGTTCTGAATCCTTCGGTTTCACTATCGGCCGGTTGCGTCACAGGCGCTGCTGGTTCGACCAAGACCTCCCCGCTCAAGTTCGCCGTTTGATCTGTTTGTTGCGGGGCCCAGGTTACGGTTTCACTGGCCTCACACCCGCTAAAACCGCCTATCACCTCTAGCATCAGTTCTTGAGAAATAGGCACAAGACCCTCTTCTTCATACGGGCCAAACTTGATTTCGCCGACCACCTTACCTTCTTGGTCAGACGTTTCTCCCGTTAGACCAGCTAATGTCATATCGGCGGTAAGGGTTTCTTCGCCCTTTTTCACGAAACCCGACAGTCTAACGATTCGTTGTTCTCTCGGGAAAAAACCGGTAGCTACGAAAGCATAGGCCGGCCACACGGGATCCTCAATAGGCGTTATTGACTCCAGATGGCAACGCGGTTCTGGATCAACCAGACTGTCGGCATAAACTTGGGCCAGTTGCACGACATCGAGGGGAGCAGACTGGCCTTCTGGATAACGGATGTAAACCGTGGCGGCTACATCACCGATGAGGAATTGCGCCGAATCAATTCGCTCCTCTTCAGAAAGCAGGGCTGAGAAGCCTCCGCTTGCATCCCCGATCCCGGGCACATCAATCAGCGTCGCCGAAGGGAATTGACTTGCCAACGACTGGCCATCTATTTGATCGGCGATGAAGGCTTGCCGGTATTGTTCATCATCCAAAATGAACGTATATCCAAAGATGAAGGTCGTCTCCTCGTCATCCATGAAGACAAAACTGTTCTCAATGGGGACAGTGAACAATTCTCCATTAGAATCGACCAGTTCGCGGGCGGTCGCCCCCTTTCCAATGCCAAAGCTTTCAGGGTAAATCGCCTGGAAATTGTCTGGCAGTTCTAAATCCTGCCAATGGATGATGGCTAAGGCATCCACCTCAGGCGATTCTTTCGGGGCATCCGTTGGCTCAGTCACTTCATCTGACTGATCGAGAGGTAGAGGTGTCGTGGTTGAAGTGGGCAGTGGAGGCTTCGTTGCAGGGGTAGTGGGCATCTTTGTGCTATCGTCGGTGTAATCCAGCATTGAAAATGCAGGAGTTTCTAGCCCTTCGGGTGTCGATGTCGGTGTTTCAAGAGGCATAGAATTTGAAGTCGGTGTGGACGTGCCCGTTGACTTTGTTGGCGACGACTGCATGACAGTAGCTGTCGGGGGCTTTTGCGTTTGTTCAAGTGTGGGTGTGATGCTGGAGTCGACCGCCTCTGATAACTCTGGCGCCGGCTCCTGCTGACAAGCAAACAATGCACCTAATAAAGTGACCAATAGAATAAAACGAAAAAGAATGGCTCCGCAGTTCATGAATTCCCCCTTGTATCTACCAAATCTCCCATCGGGAAATGGAAGATAGCTTCCCAAACACAAAACAAGTAATCGGGGATCTACTATGGTAATGTTCAGACCAATTCAAGGTCAGTATAACATAACTGTAGCACATCATTTCTGCAGCAGCTGGGCAATATTGTGCGACTTTATGCGACTGACAGGAAAAAGGTCTGAGTGGCTACGCAAATTGCTTGGCACTTTAGGTCATTTAACGCTGAAGATTTGCGGCCAATTTGCGCTGAATATTACACTATATCCAACCAATAAGTAGGTGTCCGAAAAACGCCCGTTTCTGGGACACCATTGCAGCGTTTGAAAAATCGTTCAAAAGATAGCCAAAATCTATCCCGAATCCCAATCCCAAAATCAACGTATCAATTACTCTTGATTTAACGGGTTTTGAAACAGTACAACAGCATCATGCTGATTGGATACGCTCGTGTTTCGACCGATGACCAGGATTTTGCGCTGCAAGAAGATGCACTGAAGAACGCCGGCTGCCAAAAAATTTTCTATGACAAAATGAGTGGGGCAGGGGCAGAGCGGCCGGGGCTTCGGGAGGCATTAGACTACCTGCGAGACAAGGAAGACACCCTGGTCGTTTGGCGACTTGATCGGCTGGGACGTTCGCTAAAAAACCTAATTGAAATGATGAATTTACTAGAGGAGCGCAGTATTGGCTTCCAAAGCCTTCAGGAATCCATTGACACTACAACAAGTGGCGGAAAGCTGATCTTCCATATATTTGGTGCTTTGGCAGAATTTGAACGGAATTTGATCCGCGAGCGTACAATGGCCGGGCTTGCAGCCGCTAGGGCCAGGGGGAAGAAAGGAGGAAGGCGAAAAGCTCTTGACGAGGAAAAAGCCCAGCGTCTATACAAACTCTATGACGAAACAAACGTTGATGGCAGCAGGAAATACGCCATCAACGAGATTTGTGAGATGATGGGCATATCAAGATCAAGTCTCTACAGATACTTGGGTCAAAGAGGAAATTTTGTGTCCAGTAAACTCGGATGAGGGCAAATCAACTCATTCGTGAATTTACACAATGTTTCGAACCCTCTCCTGCTTGTTTATTAAGACGACAGAAGTCTCAACCTGACGTTCGGGGATAGACCAATACTTTCGCAGCAAGCGATCCTTATCTTCCAAAGAGACCAATTGAAATCCATGTTTCTCATAGAAGCGGATCGCCCAGGTAGCATTCGCCCAGGTGCCTACCAATATGGGGCGAGTGGTTTGCCGGCTCAGAGCGGCGAGCAACTTTCCGCCTATTCCCTGGCCCTGGTTTTCAGAGTGAACATAGGCGTGTCGAATGAGGGTTACATCCTGGACCGGCTGAATACCCATGACGCCAACCAGTTCACCATTTTCTTCGTATCCCCAGAATGTGACGCCTGCTTTTATTTCTTCCTGAAGTTCGTCCTTACTCATGTAAGGCTCTTTCCAGCGGTCTGAGGGGATGATGCCTTTGTACGCTTCGGCGGCGTCATTGACAATCGCACAGATCGCCTCGAACTCGTTATCACGACATAAGCGGATCATGATCGCCTTCCTTAAGAGTCATGTCTGTGTCGCGCATCTTAATGCTCTGATGCAAAAAAGTGCTGGCTAACCTCCATTACTACTTCATGGTATGCGAAAAAACCCAATATGGGAAGTCCGTTGAATCGGTATCATTTCTGGTCAGCAGTAATGTTGTGAGGCATCTAGAGTATTTCCTTCTTCGGGAAATAACCGTCGGTCTCAACTATCGACCGGGTGGGAACAAATCACTTGTGACAAGCGACATTATCAAGAGTAATTTTGACACAAAGTTGGGTCAAAATCACTGGTCAATTTGGCCTTGTTCCGGAATACGTGTAAAAACCTGCCGTAGATCGTTTGGAAGAGCAGGGGCATTTAAACCAAGAGTTAAGGTTACGCCGAGGATATTGTTATAAATTCAAGCGATTATTGAGTCTGCTAAAACCGTAACTTTCTGCGCGTTCGCTCCTGTTGGTACTTTTTCTGCCCCTATTTCGCCCGCAGATCTTGTATAATATAGACAGTAGCCCAACGGAGGATTTGTTACCACCAGGCGGGCGTAATTGGACTAACGGGGGGCGCCTCTCCACTGCCTTCGGCATGAGGGAGCGCCAGGGAAGGTCAGGACTATGCATAACAGGAATACATTTACCAAGGCGCTGGCTATCGGCGGCACGGTGCTGGTCTGGATCCCGCTGCTGGCGCCACTTTTTTTCGGGGTGCTTTCGTGGATCTTGGACGGCATCTTCCGCGTTGATTACCTCATGCCGGCCGAGCTTTTTGCCCTGGTCCTGGGGGGTGGGGTCCTGCTGCTGTGGGCAGCGCGGCGCGCCGGGATTTTGTTTGGCTTTTTCGCCTGGGGTCTGGGCATCGCCGTCCTGGCGCTGTTCAGCAGCCAGTTAACGGCCGAGGTCACGGGATTGGCCTCGGGGGAGACGGCGATCGGCGGCTGGCAGTGGGCGCTGGTTATGGGACTGCTGGTCGTTTACATTGTCGCCGTGGCCGTGATCGGTATTGGCGGATTGCAGCTGCTGCGCCATCTCTTCCAGGCCCCGCTGCCGCACGCGCAATAGGGATGAGATTTCTGTGGAAAGACGGCCGTGTTGAGCGGTAAAGCAAACTCAACTCTTGCCGGTTTTACTTTACCTTGATTAATCTAACGCGTATTTCTTACCGAATACGCCATTGCCCGCTTGTTGATTCTGAGGTTAGAACAAACTGGAGGTTTATTCTTACTTCCATAATTGCCTGTTAAAGACAGAATCCGTGTGTTAAATGGACCATTATTCAGTACAAACCGGTTTGGCTAAAACCCATATTTGGTCTAGAGAAATCTATTCGGATTCAAATTGAAGGATAAAAAGCGTGTCCGATGTGACGCCGTTGCCAAGTGATTCCCGCTTCGTTTATAATGTGACAAGGGGTGGCTGAATGCGCATTTAAATACCACGCCAGGTTGTCGTTGAACAGTCGTTCTCAGGTATAACTATCCATGCGCTTCAAGAACGCTTCAGTGACGGGGATTTGTGACGGAAAGAATTATAGTACCGCATTTGGAGATTCAACTTCTGGGAGATTTCCGCCTCACCTATAACGGCCGTATCCTGACTGAAATCAACACCAATCGTCTGCAAATCCTGCTTGCCTACCTGCTCCTGCAGCGCAACGCACCCCAGCCACGGCGCCATATCGCCTTCTTGTTCTGGCCTGACACTACGGAAAAGCAAGCTCTTAGCAACCTGCGCACCAGCTATTCTCGCCTGCGGCAAAAACTGCCGGATGCGACACTCTTTTTGCGAAGTGATAGGCAAACGATTCAATGGCTACCGGACGCCCCCTTCACACTTGATGTGGCTGAATTTGAAGCGGCCGTTTCCACTGCCAAAACTGTTGCCAACTGGCAGTCGGCCGTCGACCTTTATCACGCTCCGATCCTACCTGGCTGGTACGATGAGTGGTTGGAACCGGAGCGCGAGCGCTTGAGGCAGCTCTTTCTGAGGGCGGGCGAAACACTACTTAAGCTGCAGGAAAACCAGCGCAACTATCCGGCGGCGATAGAAACAGCCCAGCAATTACTGCGTCACGATCCTCTGCATGAACCTACATACCGCCGTCTCATGCGCCTTCAGGCGCTAAGCGGCGGGAAAGCGGATGCCTTGCGCACCTATCACACCTGTGCCACGTTCCTGGAGCAAGAGTTGGGTGTGACGCCTGACAGGACGACCCGCGACCTGTACAAACAACTTCTTCATTCCGGTTTAGACCCGGAGCCGATTTCAACATTTGAACCTGATGCCATTACTACGCCTCTGGTCGGCCGTGATGAAGAATGGAGCAAACTCAAGCGCGCCTGGCAGACGGTCGTACGCGGCCGCACCGGTATGGTACTCATCAGTGGCGAAGCCGGCACCGGCAAATCGCGCCTCGCTGCGGAGCTACTGCAATGGGCCCAGCGGCAAGGAATCGCAGCGGTTGCGACTCGTTCCTACGAAGCCGAAGGCGAATTGGCCTATGCCCCAGTGCTTACCTGGTTGCGGTCCCCATTGCTGCAGGCCGCCTGGAAGAAACTGGATGACATTACCCTAACCGAATTGGCCCGCCTGCTGCCGGAACTGCTCGTTGAACGACTAGATCTCCCCCCTCCCGTACCATTGACCCAATCCTGGCAAAGGCAGCGCCTCTTTCAAGCCCTGGCCCAGGCTGTATTTTCCCTGGATCGCCCGCTGTTGCTGCATATCGACGATCTGCAATGGTGCGACCAGGAAACCCTTGAGTGGCTGCACTACCTGCTGCGCTTCGACCCGCAGGCTCCCCTGCTGCTTGTCGGCGCTTATCGTCCTGAAGAAGTCGACGCGGGCCATCCCCTGATGGCGCTGCAGCTTGCGTTGCGGCGGACCCGCCAGCTAAAACAGTTGGAATTACTATCGTTGGAAGAGACAGATACAGCTGTTCTCGCCTCACAGCTCGCCGGCCGAACATTGGCTTTTGTTGAAGCAACCCGCCTCTACCAGGAAACAGAAGGTAATCCACTGTTTATCATAGAGATGATGCGCGCGCATGCGCGCGGCGCTGGGCTGCGGGATGGTCATGAATTACCGTCAACTATTCAGGCAACGATACAGGCACGATTTGTACATATAACGCCTCAGGCACGGGATTTGTTATCCAAGGCAGCCGTCATCGGCCGAGCCTTTGATTATGATCTACTAGCCCAGATTAGTGGTATGAGCGAAGATATTCTTGTTACCCGGCTCGACGAGTTGTGGCGCAGGCGCATCATTCGCGAACATGGCGGCACGGGATACGATTTCAGCCATGACAAGTTCCGTGAAGTGGCTTATGCCGAATTGAGTGAGGCGCGGCGGCGTTTGCTGCACCGCCGTGTCGCCCAAACTTTAGAGGCACAGCATATCTCGCACATTGAAGTTTTTTGCGGTCAAATTGCTACACACTACGAAATGGCCGATATGCCCGGCGAAGCGATTCCTCATTACCAGGGCGCGGCCGACACGGCCCGCAAATTATACGCCAACGCCGAGTCGATATCATACACCCGGCGGGCATTACGCCTGCTGCTCGCGATGCCTCCCGATACGCCTGCCCCGTGGCGGTTTGAAACGGAGGTCCAGCTTTACGAAACCCTGGGTGATCTGCTGCACTTTTCAGCACAATATAAAGAAGCACAAGAGGCTTATGAATCGGCATTCAGCGCCGTTCGTTCAGCAAACGGACAAGATCCTATCCAACAGTGCCGCTTGCTGCGCAAGACAGGCAACGCTTGTGAGCCCCTGCATCAGTATGAAGCGGCATTACAATATTTTAGCCGGGCAGAAGCTGCATTAGGGCAAAAGCCGCCAGCATCCCTTGAACCTGTCGATGAAAGCTCACCAAAGGTGGAGGAAATTGCCTGGTGGCGTGAGTGGATCGAACTGCAGAAGGCCCGTAAATATATCTATTACTGGCTCAATCGTTGGCCGGAGATTGCCACCATTCTTGATGAGTGCCAGCCAATTTTAACCCAGTATGGTACAACGGAGCAGCAGGCTGTCTTTTTTGATCCCGGCATGTTTTACCGCCGCGATCGCTTTACCATCTCCGACGAGGTTCTGGGCAAAATCCGGGAATGGTATAAGTCCAACCTGGAACTGAATGATCCCACGCGTATGGGGCCAGCGCACTTTTCGATGGGATTTTCCTTGCTATGGCATGGCGATTTGGCTGAGGCGGAAAAGGAAATGCAAGCAGCGCTAGAAATGACGGTTCAGACTGGCGATGTAAATTTGCGCGCGCGTTGCTTTACTTACCTGACTATCCTCTACCGTAGACAGGAACTTCTGCAGGAAGTGCGGACGTTTGCCGCCCAAAGTGAGGCTGTAGCTAAAGAAGCAATGATGCCTGAATACGCAGCGACGGCCAGGGCAAATCTATCCTGGCTGGCCTGGCGCGAAGGTGACTATCAAGAGGCCCGTGTGAACGGCCGTGCTGCCCTGGAAATATGGGGCGTCTTGCCAGAGGGTCATGCCAGTTGTGCCTTTCAATGGACGGCGCTCTTCCCGCTGCTAGCCGTGGCATTTGAAGAGCGAAATTTCGACGAAGCGATAGTATGTGCCGAGGCAATATTAAATGACACGCAACAGAAACTACCGGCTGCATTAACGGTCGTTTTGCAAAATGCCGCCACCGCCCACCATGAGATGCAGTTCACCGAATCCGCAGATCTCCTGGCACAGGCCATTACGCTGGCACAACAAATGCGATATCTTTGAGATATGGTGAAGCGTTTTTGAAGCGCACCCTCCTCTATGCTGTGATCAACTTCGATAACCCATGAGTTGCATAAGGAGCATTACCATGTCAACAAAAGAAAACAAACTGTTTATCCGTAACTATTTCGACACTTTTAACCAGGGCGGCGGTGCGGCCGTTGCCAACATTGTCGCTGACGATCATCTAAAAGAACATATAGCTTTCTTCGAGAGCGTCTTCCCCGGCTACCAGCTTTCGGCTAAAAAGATGATCGCCGAAGGAGACAACGTGGTCGTCGATGCCACCTTTACAGGTACGCATAAGGGTGAGCTAATGGGCATTCCCCCTACTGGTAAAGAAGTGGAAGTCCCATTCATAATCATTTACCAGGTATCCGGCGGCAAGATCGTGGATCACAAGATGGTGGCCGACCAGGCAGGAATGATGCAGCAAATCACCGGCTCTTGAAAAGCCATCACATATGCACCTGAGGGAACAAGGGGATTGGCGATCAGTGAGGGACGATCGTCGGCCCCACATAAGCTGGTCAGCGGATCGGTATTTTAGCGGTCAGCAATTAACCGATTGGCAATTCGATTTGGGAGATGCTATGCAGGCCCGATGAGGAGACTGCCATAGAGGTTTGTCGATCTAGCGGTCCATAAAAATAACCGGGGGTATTTAGCAATGCAAAAAATGACCATGATAACTATTCATGAGGAAGTGGCAGGCATGAATGAGCAGTTTATGGCTGCCTTTAATCGCGGTGACGCCGCCGCCATGGCTAGCCTCTATACGGAGGATGGCCAGATTCTACCCCCCAATAGCGACTTCGTAACCGGCAAGCCAGCCATCCGGGCTTTCTGGCAGGCGTTGATGGACATGGGTATCGCGGAAGTAGAGCTTGAAATTATCGAAGTGGAAGGTTGTGGAGATGCAGCTTTTGAAGTGTCGCGCTTTTCGTTGAAGGGAGCAGATGGGCAGGCGCTCGATCAGGGAAAGTACATCGTGATCTGGAAACATCAGGATGGTAACTGGAAACTGCACCGAGATATTTTCAACAGCAGTTTGCCCACGTCTTGAGGAGATGAGATGCCGACTTTCGAATGGGTTGGCATCTCTCGCGGAGGATACAAATGGACAGCAATAATCAATTAGGCGTTGGTTTAATCGGATGTGGCTATCAGGGTCAGTGGTTGGCACGGGCAGCGGCGGCGCTCGATGAATTTCACCTTACCGCCTGCACTGATCCCGATGAGGAAGCTGCTCAGCAGATCGTAGCCATTGCTGGTCAGATTGAGGTGGAGGACTCCGCCTCTGCGGTGATTTCCCACCAAGATGTGGACGTAGTATTTATCGCGACGCCACATAATTTTTTGCAGCCCTATGCTCTGCAAGCGATCACGACCGGCAAGCACGTGCTGGTGGAAAAACCCATCGCCTTGAATGCCAGCGAGGCCACTGAGCTAGAAACGGTCGTAGGCCAAAACGACGTCACTTATATGTCCGGCTACTCCTTCCGCTATTTCCCCCCCGTGGCCGAAGCAAAACGCCTCATTACCGACGGCGTCATTGGCGAGATTCAGACGATCAGCGCTGGGACGTCCATACCCGGTTTACCACCAGGTTGGCTGGCGGATCCTGCTTCAGGCGGAGGGATGCTCGGTTTCTTTGGCAGCCACATGGTCGATCGCGTGCTGTGGTTTTTGGATGACAATCCAATAGAAGTATCGGCCACCATCGCCTACCATCCCGAATACGGTGTAGACGAAACCTCTTTATTCCAGGTGCGATTTGAGGGAGGGGCCGCCGCCCAGTTTAATATTTGTGGCGCATCGGCAGGCTGGTTTGATTTTGCCCATATCTGTGGCAGAGATGGCCATCTCTATCTATCTCTGCCTACATTTCCGAACTATGCACTCACCGTATGCAGTAGCGTTTGGGAGGAATTTGCTACACCAAAAACAACGGCGATGATCCTGGAAAGACCGGTAGCCATTCAACAAAAAATGGAAGCCGAACTGAGCGATTTTGCTCAGGCTGTATTGAAGAACCGAGAGCCGCCGATCACCGTAGCCGACGGCCGTAAGTGCCTACAGGTTTTAGATGCCGTTTTCGCTTCCGCGCAAACGGGTGCCCCTGTGCTTCTAGCTTAGAACAAACTCGCTTGTAATTCACCCAGACGCTGGCCAACTTGGTCGTGGCCATGTACCCTCTTATTAAGGCGTGGACAAGTAAAGAAAAACGGTGGGATTTTGTTGGCGAAGTCAAACCGGTGCCAAAGCCGCAAATCTCGAGGTCCTTGTTTTCCCACGCGGAACACCATCGAACCATGCCACCAGGCGATCAAAATTAATGGCCGCCGCCGTTGCGATATGCTGTAGATGTGTTTTTGCCACACCTCGATAGCGCGTTTTTCGTAATCCAAACGCCCTGACACCCTGGGAGATTGTGCCTTCGACACCGGCCCTTTTGTTGTAGAGAAGTTGCCCCTCCTTGCTGGCATGGATCCGGCGTTGCTCTTTGAGCACCTCGTAGTGCTCCCTATATGGCAATTGAAGTACTTTCCTGGCACTCTTCGTACAGAGATAACGAGCCTGACATGGTCGACAATCTTCTTCGCGGAACAATACTTTCACAAGAGGTTTGCCCTGAGACGTATAATTGTACCAAGACTTGGAAACCTTGCCTTGCGGGCAGTGAATAAGCTCGTTTTCCCAGTCAATCTCAAACTGATAATGGTCGTAGGCTCCCTCGGTTCGCGCTTGCCAGCTTGGGTTCTTTCGTGTGGGGCCAATTATGACGATACCATGTTTCTCTCTACTGTTGACCAGTAAGTTGGCATCTACATAGGCCGAATCTACCAGGTGTTGGCTGGGCGGCAGTCCTTTGTCCATCAAGGCTTGATGAATTGCTCCGGTAGCGTTCACTTCATGCAGGTCAGCCGTGGTAGTCGTCACATGGGTGATCAGATGAGGTTTGTCATCATCACAGGTTTCAGTCACATGGCCGATGTAGCCGACCCACTTGGTTTTACCCCGATTGCGGTAGCGTGCCTCAGGATCATAGGGCGATTCTGCGCCAGGCGGGGCGTTGGCGAGCTCTTTTTTACTCTTGAAACGGACTTTTTGCCCCTTTCTCTCGTAATGCCGCTCCCAAACCAGCCGCAGCGCCTCTATCATGGGCAGTTTGTCTAGATCCTTGGGGGCTTCTGGGCTGGCGACTAGATCCAACAGATGAAAACCATCTTCGCCTACGGTTTGAGCGTACGCTTCTCGACCGGCTTTGCTTTGAGGCAGACGCTCATCCTCAATGCGCCGGCCGTAGCGCTTGTACCATTCAACTGGCGCGACACTTTGTAGCCAAATCGGAGCTTCGGTAGCCAACTCGTTCAGGGCGGCGCGGAGCGTTTCCGCTACTTGCTCCAGGCGATTCATGACCCGAATTGCCGCCAAGACGTAGGTGGCATCGGTGCGCTGTTTGCCGCGTGCTTTCACTAACTCCAGCTCCCGGCAGATAGTCAGCAACTTTTCTAAAAGTAGAGCTTCGGATTTCCCCTCCAGCAAACGACTGCGAAACTCACTGAGCACACTAAAGTCAAATCCGGGGTCCGTTAGCTCTAAGCCCAACAAATACTTGACATCGATGCGGCTGCGGACCGCCTCCGCTGCCTGGCGATCGGTCAGATTCTCTCGAAATTGCACGACTGTCACTAAGGCCAATCGCCAAGGAGCTAGAGCCGGTTGGCCTAATTCTGGGAAAAGGTCAATAAAATCTTCATCCTGGTAGATGGTACCCAGTTTGTCTCTCAGCGTGAGGTATGCATTGCCTTTTGGGAAAGATGACCGGGCGGCCGCAACGGTAGTTTCGGGAATGTCCTGGTTATAATCGGGGATCAACATGGCGCTTCTCCTTGCCGCAGATTTTCCCGACAACTATAGCTAATTCCCGTTAAAATCGCTCTCAGGAGACTTCGCCAACAAAATCCCTCCGTTTTTCTTTACTTCCGCCGAGCGCCAGCAAACTGTAAGCTTCAGGGCTCAACGATCCCGTTTCTTCAGAATTAAATGATCCCTCTCCACACCTGGCCACATAAATATTGACATAAGAGATAATCGTAACTTTTGGGCGTTTGCCCCTGCTGGCCTCATTAAACGAGATCATATGCTCGTGGTTCGATTCTTCTTGAAATCCAATTAGATTGTCTGCCTGATCAGCCATTAGCCAGCCAGTTGAAGGTTATGGGAGTGGCTCAGATGCAGCCACTCCCATGAGATGCTACGGCTATTCACCGATATCGAGCTGATAGATCATGTGGCTGTCTTCCATCGACATCCACAGGTAGGTTCCATCGAAAGTAAGACCGATGGGATTGACGCCGATTACGTAACTCTCACCATCGGGTATGGCAGGAACATCGTATTCACATTTTATCTTTGTCGCCGGGTTAAGCTTGTAGAGCTTTGAGGAGCTATAGTCCACGTGCCACAGGTGTTGGCCATCGAAGGCCAAGCCTTCGGGCGCCCCTCCCGGTGATTCATAGGTATTAACTATCATCTTCTTGCCCGTGAACATGATTCGGTGAAGATAG
>Ga0316579_10000438_pt1 | contig 13275 bp, 9 predicted proteins | sample J5NA_2_FD_203074 | JGI IMG/M metagenome (GOLD analysis project Ga0316579, IMG submission 203074) | Rhizosphere microbial communities from salt marsh grasses in Alabama, United States - J5-7_160517rDrA | ecosystem: Host-associated > Plants > Roots > Rhizosphere | place: USA: Alabama | collected... | reverse complement strand
GGGCCAGAGGTGTCCTTGAACGGGTCGCCAATGGTGTCGCCGATGACCGAGGCGCGGTGCGCAACGGAGTTCTTGCCACCGTGGTGGCCAGACTCGATGTACTTTTTGGCATTGTCCCAGGCACCGCCGGCGTTCGACAGGAACACCGCGAGTGCAAAGCCGCTGGCGAGCCCACCCACCAGGAGCCCGATAACCCCGGCGACGCCGAATAAGAGCCCCACCAGCACCGGCGCGGCGATGGCGATCAGTGACGGCAGGACCATCTCCCGCTGCGCACCGACAGTGGAGATAGCGACGCAGCGCTCGTAGTCCGGGTCTACGGTGCCCTTGAGGATGCCCTCGTTCTCGTGGAACTGCCGGCGCACCTCCTCGACCATCAGCTGCGCGGCACGGCCCACGGCCAACACCGTGAGCCCGCTGAATGCAAACGCCACCATGGCACCCAGGAACAGCGAAACCAGCACCACGGGGTTCAGCAGGGTTACGTTATAGAACGCCATGAAGTCCAGCAGGCTCGCCTGCGCGGTGGCGACGGTCATGCCATCGGGCATGGCGAGCTGAGTGGTGCCGGCGGCGATCAGATCGATGCGGATCACCTCGATGTAGGAGGCAATGAGCGCCAGTGCGGTCAGCGCCGCGGAGCCGATTGCGAAGCCCTTGCCGGTGGCCGCAGTGGTGTTGCCGAGCGAATCCAGCGCATCGGTGCGCTCGCGTACCTCCGGCCCGAGGCCACTCATCTCGGCATTCCCGCCGGCGTTGTCGGCGATGGGTCCGTAGGCGTCGCTGGCGAGTGTGATGCCAAGCGTTGACAGCATGCCCACCGCGGCGATGGCGACACCGTAGAGACCGTGGCCCATCTGCGTCATATCGAAGCCCGCCGCGAAGAAGTACGCGAGCAGCGTGCCTGCGACGACTGCCACCACCGGCGGGATGCTGGAGAGCATGCCGACGCCGATGCCCGCAATGACCGTCGTGGCCGCGCCCCCCTCGGCGGCGCGGGCGATGCTGCGAGTCGGCCTGTAGGAGGGCGAGGTGAAGTACTCCGTGGAGCGACCGATGAGGATGCCAGTGACCAGGCCCGTTACCACTGCGCCCCAGATACCCCAGGGGTTCTCAATGCCGAGCAGCCAGAGCACCGCCGCCGAGGCCACGACGATGAGTGCCGCGCTGACATTAATGCCCCGCGACAGCGCGCCGAGCAGCTCGCGCTGGTCCGCCCCTTCGCGGGTCTTTACGAGGTACACGCCGAATACCGACAGCAGGATGCCCACACCGGCAATGGCGAGCGGCGCGACCACGGCCTTCAACTGCATGGCCGATTCGCCGGCATAGGCCGCGGCGCCGAGCGCGCAGGCGGCGAGGATGGAGCCGCAGTAGGACTCGAACAGATCTGCTCCCATTCCTGCAACATCGCCGACGTTGTCGCCCACATTGTCGGCAATGACGGCTGGGTTGCGCGGATCGTCCTCTGGAATGCCCGCCTCGACCTTCCCCACCAGGTCCGCGCCCACGTCGGCCGCCTTGGTATAGATCCCGCCGCCGACACGGGCGAACAGCGCTTGCAGCGAGGCGCCCATACCGAAGGTGAGCACCGTCGTGGTCACCAGCACCAGCCGGCTACCTTCGGTCCCGGCGTCCGGCGTGAACAGGCTGACCAGGATGAACCAGAAGACCAGGTTCGCGAGTCCCAGGCCCACCACCACCAGGCCCATCACTGCGCCGCTGCGGAAGGAGATTCGCAGTGCCTTGCCGAGCGAGGTCATCGCCGCCGCGGTGGTGCGCGTCGACGCCTGGGTCGCCGTCTGCATGCCGAAGTAGCCGGCCAGTGCCGAGAAGAAGCCGCCGAAGGCGAAGGTCACCGGCAGCCAGGGGTTCTGGATGCCGAGTCCGTAGGCGAGGAAGGCGAAGATGCCCGCAACCACGCCGAACACCACCAGCATAATCTTGTACTGCTGTCGCAGATAGGCCATGGCGCCGGTGCGCACATGGCCGCCGATTCGGCGCATGGTCTCGTTGCCTTCGTCTTCCGCCTGCATCTCCTTGAAGAAGCGCCAGGCGAAGAGCATCGCGACGAGGGCGGCGATGGGGGCGATCCAGAAAACGGGCTCGGTCATGACATCGTTACCGCGGATGTGGTCGGGCTGAAGGTCGGAATTCGCTTGCCGGTCTGCGCCCTCCAGGCGCTCCCGAGCGTCAGGCGCGGGCAAGTTTCGCTCGCACGCAGCTTATGCCGGCTGCCTTCGGGCACCGGCGGCACCGGGCAACCCGCCCGGCGCGTAACCGCAAACACCTCAGTGGATTGGGGCCGCCTCGAACGGGCGGCTCGATCGATTGTCGCTGTTCAGTCGAACCGCGTCACCTGCGCCGAGCGCCACCAGTCGTAGTAGGTGGAGTCGAGCTCCTTCGGGCTCGGGAAGGGGTAATACGCAAAGTCCTCGTGGTCGCCGACATAGAAGCCGCGCTCCACCATCCGATAGATCACGCCCTGCTTGACCTGCTTCAGCACCAGCTTGCTGTCCTTGGTGTTGTGCTCAAAGTCCAGCAGCACATCCCGCAAGTGGCTGATAGCGGAATACGGTAGGTCGTCGGCGTTACCCGTGGCCGGGCTCGCGGAGAGCTCGCCGAGCTTGAGCTCCGCGAAGGCGATGCGCGGCACGTTCACTGGAACGTCGGGGTTGGTGATGGAGTTACAGAAGTCGCGCGGCTCCAGCCGACTTGCCACCAAGGGCTGCACCGGGCAGAACTCCTGGTACAGGTGCAGCGGATGCTCGCTGTCCGGTGTGTACTCGCCGCGGCTCAGCGCCAGCGTCCGCCCGTCATCGGTGACCAAATACAGACGCTTGAGCGCCGAGACTGGCACGCGGCCCAGCACGTTGTAGATGCCGAGATACACCGAGGACTTGGGCGCGCCGCTGGGCTGGGTGATGCAGCGCTCGTCCGCGAGCGCAAAAGGGAAGCTCGGGTCGCGAAACGTCGGCTCCACCTCGAAGAACATCGCTTCGCCGTGGGCGTGCAGGTGACGCCCGACGGCGTAGTAGGCGCCGAACGCGGCCGGCTCCAGTTGCGAGGCAATCAGCGCCTCCGGGATCAGCGACAGATACAACCGATAATCGCTCATCGAAACCCCCATGGAACAAGGCCCGCAAGCCGGAGTGCTGGCGGCGCGCGCCACCTCACATCTTTGTTGCGAAAGTTAACGGAAACGCTCTGCTTTTGCAGCAACGGTTTTGTGACGGGGCGCAAGTACGGCGTACGGAGCATGACCTGCGGGGGCGCGGTGGGCAACGCCCAAAGGGGTCGCTGAAGTGCAGGAGTGTGCGGAGCCGCATCATGACCGCGAGAACGGCCTACGCGCCGCGACTCGGGGGGCACCCGTGCAAGCGTGCAGCAATGCCGCTCCGGCGGTAGGCGCGGCATCGGCGCCCCGATCGAGCGGCATAAGCATGCCGCAGCGCAGCGCCGCAATGCGGTCTTGCCAACCAGCGCCAGGGGGTCTGGCAGCAGTGACCGCGCACGGGACCCGCCTACGCGCCTGCACCCCGTGCATGCCTCCTCCGTCACACTTCGAACGGCCCGAGCTTCTTCGGCACCGCAACATTGTCCAGCGTTACGTACTTGGGCAGTCCATTCTCGTAGGGTGGATAGTCCTCACCGGAGATCAGCGGGTAGAGATATTCGCGGCACTTGTCGGTGATGCCGTAGCCGTCCTCGCTGATGAAGTCCCGCGGCATGAACTTCTCGACGTTGGCGACCTCGGACAGCGGCGCCTCGCCGATTTCCCAGACGTACGGATCGGACGACTTGCGCACCACCGTCGGCATGATGGCATTGTGGCCGGCGAGCGCGTACTCCACCGCGGCTTTGCCGAGTGCGTAGGCCTGCTCCACGTCGGCTTTCGAGGCCAGGTGGCGCGCGGCGCGCTGGAGATAGTCCGCCACCGCCCAGTGGAATTTGTAGCCGAGCGCCTCTTTGACCATGTTGGCCACCACCGGCGCGGCACCGCCGAGCTGTGCGTGGCCGAAGGCGTCGCGGGTGCCCTGCTCGGCCAGGAAACGCCCATCCGGCCAATGGCAGCCCTCGGAGACGCAGACAGTGCAGTAGCCGTATTCTTCGACCTTGGCGTTCACGGCGGCGAGGAACTTGTCCTGGTCGAACTCCACCTCCGGGAACAGGGTCACGACGGGAATGCCCTGGTCCGCCACCAGCGCGCCGGCGGCGGCGATCCAGCCGGCGTGGCGGCCCATCACCTCGATGACGAAGAGCTTGGTGGATGTGGCGCACATGGAGCGGACGTCGAAGCTCGCCTCCAGCGTGGAGGTGGCGATGTACTTGGCCACGGAGCCGAAGCCGGGGCAGTTGTCGGTGATGGGCAGATCGTTGTCCACGGTTTTGGGAACGTGGATGGCCTGAACCGGGTAGCCCATCTTCTCCGACAGCTGGCTCACCTTGTAGCAGGTGTCGGCGGAGTCGCCACCGCCGTTATAGAAAAAGTAGCCGATGTCGTGCGCCTTGAAGACCTCGATCAGGCGCTCGTATTCGCGCTGGTTCGCCTCCAGGCTCTTGAGCTTGTAGCGGCAGGAGCCGAACCCGCCGGAGGGCGTATGCCGCAGCGCCGCGATATTCTCGGAGGACTCCTGGCTGGTGTCGATCAGGTCCTCGGTGAGGGCCCCGATGATGCCGTTGCGTCCGGCGTAGACATTGGCGATCTTGTCGGTGTGCCGCCGGGCAGTCTCGATGACGCCGCAGGCGGAGGCGTTGATCACGGCCGTTACACCACCGGACTGGGCGTAAAAAGCGTTCTTCGCGGTCATAGCTGTCCTCTCTCGTGAGCTCCGTTGAAGCGGATGCGGTTGCTTCCCGACGCCGCTCCGGCATACCCCGCGGGGCGGCACGGCGTCGGGGTTGGTTAGTCGCTGAATCGCGGCTTGGGCTGCACGAGCGCGCCGCGCTCCTGCGCCGAATGGTCGGCCAGCTCGTGGTCCACCGGCTCACCGTAGCGCTCCTGCAGCGGGGTCTGCATGATCCAGCGCTCGGTGTCGAACGATGTCTGGGATGCGGTGCTCGGGCATGGGCAGAAGGCCCGGCGGTGTGCCGGTCGTGCAGGGACGCAATAGGTGGGATCAACCCGGCGACGGTAACTTCCGGAAAACCGCCACCCGATCCCTATCAAACCGCCAGCGGCGACACAGGCGCAAGCGTACAGAAACCGCGCCGCCGGCGCATCGAAAAACCCCTTGATGGGCGTATCGAAGGGGTCGATTCGCGTTCGGGCGACATGATTGGTGCCCCCGCTGCCTTGCGCCCGAGAGGTTGTGCAGATTGCGCCGGCCGTAGCGCGGTCATGGGCGTCTCGCAGTAGGTCGGCGGATTCTCCACGGGCGCTCAGCCTGGGTCGCGCTGCCCGCCACAGGGCGGGCGCAAACGGCCGTGAGCAGCGTTGAGCGCCAAAGACACGATAGGTGACTTATTCGCCCAGTTCGTCTACTTTTGGGCAACAGAGGACCGAGGCCGAACCGCGACCCATGCGGGCCTTTGGGTCCGGCCCGATGTCCGAGGCGCTGACCCTGACGAGCCATGACCAAGAGCGCGAGAGCCTGTTTGTCGATGATGCCCAGGAGGCGGTCCTGCTCGCGTTCAAGTCCCAAACGAGGGGTGTCTTTGGGAGCCATGGCAATCCAAACAAGACAGAGCGCCAGTAGGGTCACCTGGCTCATCCCCAGGAGCACCGGGCCATGACTTCGGTTCAGACCTGTTTGGAGCGCGCGTCCACAGGCTGGCTCAACCCATTGGACGAAGCTTCGGCATCGACCGCAGCACCCGTCGCCCGGACATCCGTTCGCATCGTCGTCGACGACCGGGAGCCGACAGACGGCGTCACTGCCGCCCTGCGCAGCCATCCTGACGTCGAGTTGCGCATGGAGCGCCTGGCCCTCGGCGACTACCGGGTCGACGACACCCTGCTGTTCGAGCGCAAGACCTTGGTCGATCTCACGCAGTCCATCAAGGATGGGCGCCTTTTCCGGCAAGCACTGCGGCTGATAGGCGCTCCGCTGCGGACCGCGCTCATCTTGGAGGGCCGCGGGCGCGACGTCGCCACCAGCCGCATGCGCCGTGAGGCTATCCAGGGTGCCATCGCCATGCTGACGCTCGAGCTCGGTCTGCCTCTGCTGCGTGCGGCCGACTCGAACGAGACCGCGGCGCTGATCGTGCTGGCAGCTCGGCAGGCGCACGTCGTCGCAAGCGGCTCGCTACCTCGGCACGGAGCGCGCCCACGCGGAAAGCCCAGGGTGCAGAGCTACATCCTGCAAGGGCTGCCCGGTGTCGGCCCGAGCCGCGCTACGCGGCTCATCGAGCATTTCGGCAGCGTCGAGGCCGTGATCAGCGCCCCGGCTTCTGAAGTTGCTCGTGTTCCAGGCATCGGCAGGACTACGGCCGAGGCCATACGCTGGGCCGTCGAGGAGCCGGCCTCGGGTTACTTTGCTTAGGACATCGGATTCAAGTCGCCTGGCATGAACCAGCCGATCTTCGAGCACCGCTTCCGCGTCGCCCTGCACGATACCGATGCCGCTGGCGTACTCTTCTTCGCCCATCTCTTCCGCCATGCTCACGACGCTTACGAGGTCTGGATAGCGGCCCTCGGCTTCCCGCTGGATGCCATGCTCCGCGAGGGCGGGCTGCGGCTCCCCATCGTCCATGCGGAGGCCGACTACCGCCGGCCGCTCCGCCACGGCGACACTGTGACCGTTCACCTCGCTGTCGCCGAGCTGGGCGATAGCGCCTTCACGCTGGATTACCGTTTCCTCGATGCCACGGGCGCCCTCGCTGCCAGCGCCCGCTCGGTGCATGTCGGCATCGACAGGGCCGGGGATCGCGCCCTGCCGGAGATGCTACGACAGACCCTGCTGCAGCCGGTGCTCAGGCGGACCTGACCCGTTACTCCGCTTGATTGGCGGCTCCTAGCCAGCGTCATCCGCCGCCTGGCTGGACTTTGTCACCAGCGCGCGCAACGTCGCTAGGTCCGGCTTGCCGGAGGACAGCAGCGGCAGCGCGTCGAGACGCCGGAAGAGACGCGGGCGCTCGCGTCCGGACAGCTCGGCCCGGCACCAGGCGTCGAGCGCCGCTGATGTCGCCGGCCCGCTCCAGCAGGCGGCCAGGGTCGCGCCCCAGTCGGGATGCGCCACGGCGACCACGACCAGCTCCCGCACCCCCGGCGCGGTCGCGAGCCTGGCCTCCACCGCGCCCGGTGATACCTGCTCGCCGCCGATCACCACCAGCTCGTCGGTGCGCCCGAACACCCTGAGCGCGCCATCCGCATCGAGCCTGCAGAGATCCGCCGTGGTGAGCCAGCCATCAGTGAGTCCGCGGCCGGGTTGGCGGGTGCTATCCGCATAGCCCAGCATCAGCATCGGCCCCCGCACGCGGAGCACCCGCGGCGCCTCATCCGGGCCGGCGCAGTGCAGTGTCACGTCCGGCAGCGGTGGACCGACGCGGCTGCCTGGCGCGTTGTCGTCCCGCCAACGCCCGACGGCGACCATGGAGCCCGTCTCGGACATGCCATAGCTGACGAAAAGCGGCCAGCCAGCGGCCATCGCGCGGCGAGCCAGCCATGGGTGCATGGCCTGACCGCCCAGCAGGACCACCCGCAGCGACGGTGGTGGCGCGGCGATCAGCTCCAGCAGCCGTGCCAGCATGGCCGGCACCAAGGACAGGTGGGTGATCGGATGGGCTATGAGCGTCGCGGCGATCCGCGCCGCATCGAAGCCGCTGCCAGCCGGTACCGGCAGTCCGTGGCATGGGCGCGTCGCGACCGGCGTATCGTGCCCGGCCGCCACCAGTCGCAGCGTCGCCCCGGCTAGCGCACAGCGCCAGCCGATGGCGAGTCCGCCGACGTGGTGCAGTGGCAGCACGCAGAGCCACTCGTCTCCGCGGCGCAGGTCCAGGGCCGCGTTAACCCGCGAGGCGGACGCCAGGAGCTGCCCGGTCGTCAGCATCACCACCTTCGGCGCACCGCTGCTGCCGCTGGTGCGTACCAGCAGGGCGGGCGGGGGGTCGGGTGCGGTAACAGCCGGTCGATGACCCGTCGCCACCAGCGCGCCCTGCACCCACCGCCACTCGGCTCCGACGCTTGCCGCGATCGCGTTCACCGCCCCCCCCGGTAGGTCCGGTGAGTAAGGTAGTAGCCCGGCGCCCAGCTCGGCCAGCGCGTGCTGCAACAACAGCAGATGGAGTGGATCATCGGTCGCGCGCAGCACCACCTGCCCGCCACGAAGCCCCTGCGCCGACAGCAGCGTGGCAGTCTCGCGAGCGAGGGCACCGAGCTCGGCCGCAGACCAGCGGCCTGACCCCACCGCCAGTGCAGGGCCGGCGCTCGATGCCCAGGGCATTGCTCGAGTAGCCGGCGGTTTTGGCTTCGCTCGGTTAGGATCGGCTGAGCGCATGGTGTGCAGCGGCTTTTCGGATCAGCGCATGGTGCGGCGGTGGCGGCGTCGCTGCCAGCGACGGTTGTGCTGCTGGTGCGACCGCGCGACTATCGCCGCCCTGAGGAGGACTGTAATGCTCGATCCGCTCGGTGCCCAGCTATCTTGGCGAAATCCTGAGCCGGCCCCGGCCGTCGCCGCGCTCGCACACTTGGCACCCGAGCGACCCGCCGCACCCGCCCTCGGGCGCGGTCACGCCTGCGCGAGCTTCGGCGAGATCGCTCAGGGGCGACGGTGTGACGGCGAGGACTTCTTGATCACGCTGCCGGTGGCCCTGTGGAGCCGCTGCCGAATCCGGCTCGAGCCCATCGTCGGCCCGTCCCGGGTGGAGGCCCCGTTACCGAAGTCCCGGGGCGTCGCCGAAAAGCTACTGCACATGCTCGGCGCCGAGCACGGGATTCGGCTGCGGCTCGCGTTGGAGCGCGACATGCCCATCGGCAAAGGGCTCAGCTCCAGTACAGCGGACATGCTCGCCGTGGTGCGCGCCTGCCAGGAGTTATTCGGTGCGGTCCTCAGCGAGGACACCATCTCCCGTCTGTTCGCCGGCATCGAGCCCCATGATCCGCTCCACTACCCGATGAGCGTGGCCTATAACCATCGCCGCGGGCGGCTGCTGGCACGGCTCGACTACGTCCCGGACTTTCACATCGTCGGCGTGGACGCAGGCGGCATGATCTGCACGGAGCGCTATAACCAGTGCCTGGACTTCAGCCCGACATGGATCGATCTTTATCAAGGGCTCTACGAGCGCGTGCTGGCGGCCTTCGCGCGTCATGACGACGCGGCCATTGCCCGTTGCGCCTGGCATGCCGCGGAGCTGCATGTCGCGCGCACCGGTAACCGCCTTTTGCGCCGATTGCTGGCGCAGGTGGACGGCATGGATGTGCTCGGGGTCCTGCCCACGCACAGTGGTACCTGCGGGGGCATCCTGCTGCCGGGGAATGTCGACGCGGCCAAACTGGACGCGGTACAGGCGCAGGTCCAACATCTCGGCCGCGTGTTCCGCACCCATACGCTGCGGCCCCCACCCTAAGCCCCCTTTCCCGAGCGCCCCGGACCGCGCATGCGACTGGAAAGCCGGCCCCGGCGCCCCGACCCTGGTCCGGTCGGGCCAGCTCTCCCCCAAACAAACGGCGCGCGACCATGGAACAGCAGCACAAGACCCTGTGCATGACCCATCTGGCGACGCCGGACATGGCCAACTTCTCCGGCAATGTCCACGGTGGCACCCTGCTGCGGCTGCTCGACCAGGCGGCCTACGCCTGTGCGTCGCGCTATGCCAACCACTATGTGGTCACCCTGTCGGTCGACCAGGTCTTCTTCAGAGAGCCCGTCCACGTGGGCGAGCTGGTGACCTTTCTCGCGTCGGTGAACTACACCGGCACCACGTCCATGGAGGTCGGTATCCGGGTGCTGGCCGAGGACATCATCCATAAGACCACCCGGCATGTGATGACCTGTTACTTCACCATGGTCGCGGTGGACGAACGGGGCCGACCGGTGCCGGTGCCAACCTTGCGCGTCGAGACCACCACCGAGCGCCGGCGCCACCAGGGGGCGACGCTTCGGCGCGAGCTGCGGCGCGAGATAGAGCAACGTCATCGGCAGATCCAGGCGGCGGCGCCTCCCGACGATCACGACACTGGCGCTTGAGTGCCCAGCTGCGATGCGATAGGTGATCGCACCGGCCCACTGCCGCCAATCCCGAGGCCATCTGCGCCTTGGCCTCTCCGCAGACGGCTGACTGCGCCAACGCAAACAAAGGCTGCCGACGGCTTGACCGCGCAAACCTTGCGGGATAGGTTCGCCTGTTGGTGTCAGCCGCAGCCGTTTCCGGTCCGATACCGCCCGTGGCCGGAGACTGACGCCGCTTCCAGCCAATCCCAAGCCCTCAGGACCAGCCCCAGGATCAAGCTTATGCCGGCCGCGTTCCCGTTCTCCGCCATAGTCGCCCAAGACGAGATGAAGCTTGCGATCCTGATCGCGGCGACCGACCAGAGCATCGGTGGCGTCCTGGTATTCGGCGACCGTGGCACGGGCAAGTCCACGGCCATCCGCGCGCTGGCGGCGCTGCTGCCGCCGATGCGGGTCGTGGAAGGTTGCGCCTACAACTGCGACCCGGACGCCCCGGATGCCGCGCTCTGCGCGTCCTGCCGCGAGAACCGTGCCGACGGCTTCAAGCTCAAGGTGCGCAAGGGCGCGGTGCCGGTGGTGGATCTGCCGCTGGGTGCCACCGAGGACCGCGTCATCGGCGCGCTTGACCTGGAGTCGGCGCTCACCCGCGGCGAGAAGCGCTTCGAGCCCGGCCTGCTGGCCCGCGCCCACCGCGGCTTTCTGTATATCGACGAGGCCAATCTACTGGAGGACCACCTGGTGGATGCGCTGCTGGACGTGGCCGCCAGCGGTGAGAATGTCGTGGAGCGCGAGGGATTGAGCGTGCGCCACCCGGCGCGCTTCGTGCTGGTGGGCAGCGGCAACCCGGAGGAGGGCGAGCTGCGCCCGCAGCTGCTGGACCGCTTCGGACTGTCGGTGGAGGTGACGACGCCGCAGGACTTGAAGACCCGCATGCAGGTGGTGCGGCTGCGCGATGAGTTCGAGCGCGACCCGGACGCCTTCATCGAGAAGCACAAGCGCAAGGACGCCAAGATTCGTCGCCGGATCCTCCACGCCAAGGAGAAGCTCGCCGACGTAGAGGTGCCGGACGCGACGCTGGAGCGCGCGTCGCAGCTCTGCATGAAGCTCGGCACCGACGGGCTGCGTGGCGAGCTGACCCTGATCCGCGCCGCCCGTGCCTTTGCCGCGCTGGAGGACGACGACAGCGTCGAAGACAAGCACCTGAAACGCGTCGCCCCGCCCGCACTGCGCCATCGGCTGCGGCGCAATGTGCTCGACGATGCGGGCTCCACCACCCGCGTCAACCGCGCCATCGAGGAGCTGTTCGGCACATGAGCACGGCCGCCCCGGCTCCGGGGCAGATGGAGCCTGGGCCCACCGATCCGCAGGCGGCCGAGGCCGCACGGGCGGCGGCCGCGCGCCAGGCCCAGCTCGCTGCCCGCTGGAGCGACGCCTGCCTGGCCGCTGCGCTGTTCGCCGTCGATCCTGTCGGCATCGGCGGTCTCAACGTGCGCGCGCTGCCGGGCCCGGTGCGGGACATCTGGCTCGAGCTGCTGCGCGAGCTGCTGCCGGCGGAGGAGCCGTTGCGCCGCATCCCCCTGCACATCGCCGACGGCCGCCTTTTGGGCGGGCTGGACCTGGCGGCCACGCTGCACGCCGGCCGGCCGGTGGCCGAGCGCGGCCTGTTGGCCGAGGCCGACGGCGGCGTGGTGCTGCTCGCCATGGCCGAGCGCGTCGCCCGCAACACTGCGGCCCACCTCAGCGCCGCGCTGGACAACCAGGAGGTGATGGTGGAGCGCGATGGCATCACCGCCCGCACGCCGACGCGCTTCGGCGTCATCGCGCTGGACGAAGGCGCCAACGACGAGGAGCAGGTGCCGGATACGCTGAAGGACCGCTTCGCCGTCCTGCTGGACTTAAACGACATCCCCTACAACGCCGCCCTTCCCGCCGATCACGAGCCCATCACGATCCGCCGTGCCCGCGAGCGGCTGCGGGGGGTCCAGGTGCCGGACGACATGCTGGAGGCTATCTGCGGCACCGCGCTGGCGCTGGGGGTGGATTCGCTGCGCACCAGCCTGTTCGCGCAGCGCGTCGCCCGCGCCGCCGCGGCGCTGGACGGCCGTGATGCCGTGGCGATGGACGACGTCAGCGCTGCCGCCCGGCTGGTGCTGGCGCCGCGTGCGACCCGTATCCCGATGCCGGAGCAGCCGGAGGATCAGCAACAGCCGGAGGAGCCGCCGCCCGAGGAGAATCAGGACGACGACGAGAACAGCCAGTCCCCGGAGCAGGATATCGACAAGCCGCTGGAGGACGTGGTGCTGGAGGCGGCGCAGGCGGCTATCCCGGACAACCTGCTCGCGATGCTCAAGATGGGCGCCATGCGCTCGCGCTCGCGCAGCCACGGCAAATCCGGCGCCAGCCAAAGCGGCTCGCTGCGCGGGCGGCCCGCCGGTACGCGCCGCGGGGAGCCGGGTGCCGGTGCCAGGCTCGCGGTCATCGACACCCTGCGCGCCGCGGCCCCTTGGCAGCGGCTCCGGCAACAGGAGCGCGCTGCCCAGGGCACCGGCTCGGACGTGCTGGTTGAGGTGCGCCAGGACGACTTCCGCGTCACCCGCTACAAGCAGCGCTCCGAGACCACGACGATCTTCGTCGTCGATGCCTCCGGCTCTGCGGCGCTACATCGGCTCGCCGAGGCCAAGGGTGCCGTGGAGCTGCTGCTGGCGGACTGCTACGTGCGCCGCGATCGGGTTGCGATGGTCGCCTTCCGCGGTCCAGGCGCCGAGCTTCTGCTGCCGCCGACCCGCTCGCTGGTGCGTGCTAAGCGCAGCCTGGCCGGACTGCCGGGCGGTGGCGGGACCCCACTCGCCGCCGGTATCGACGCTGCCCTGGATCTGGCAGACGGCGTACAGCGCCGCGGCGGTACGCCAGTGGTGGTGGTGCTGACGGACGGCCGCGCCAACGTCACCCGCGAGGGCATCGGCGGCCGCGCCCAGGCCACCGATGACGCGCTGGCCTCCGCCCGCGCCTTCCGCGTTGCCGCGCTCAAGGCCCTAGTGGTGGACATGTCTCCCCGCCCGCGCCCGGACGCCGAGAAGCTCGCCCACGCGATGGGGGCGGTCTATCTTCCGCTGCCCCATGCAGATGCGAAGGCGCTGTCGGGAGCGGTGCAGGCGGTGGCCTA
>Ga0316579_10000436_pt1 | contig 13285 bp, 11 predicted proteins | sample J5NA_2_FD_203074 | JGI IMG/M metagenome (GOLD analysis project Ga0316579, IMG submission 203074) | Rhizosphere microbial communities from salt marsh grasses in Alabama, United States - J5-7_160517rDrA | ecosystem: Host-associated > Plants > Roots > Rhizosphere | place: USA: Alabama | collected... | reverse complement strand
CCCCCCGTCCACGGTTCGGATCCGGCGCACGGTCCTCCTGTCGGTGGGGGCGGGACCCCGGCGGGCGGCGGCGGACCCCGAGGGACGGCTCCGGTGCGCGCACCCCGTCCGCGTCCGTCGCGCCATCCGGACCTGTTCGGGACGATCACGTTCGGGACGGGCGCACCGGGACCGCCGTCCGTCGGGCCTTCCGCTGCCTGCCGGGACCCGTCACGGGTCGGGTCCGTCGTCGTCCGCCGGAGGGTGCGGGCCCGACACGACGGTCTTCGGGGGAGAGGACACGGATCGGGCCCGGCCCGGCGGTTTTCGTCACCCGGGCCGGTCCCCCGCACGGCCGCGTGTTCCGACCGGCCGGAGCGAACGACCTGTTTTGGCCCGGCCCCCGCCGGAGCCGTAGCATGTTCGCCGAGGCCGGCGCGAGCCGGTCGACTTCGCGCGCCGGTCCTCCGGCACGGCGGAGTCCCGCACCGAGCAAGGCCCCGTGAGGTGGCGCGTCGCCAGGACGGTCCGTCCCGGCCCCGCCGAAGCGGCGGCCGTCCCGGTGGGGTGCTCCGGCGGGCCGGGACACACCGTCCGGTCCGCCGTCCTCCCGGTTCTTCTCCGGGACCCGGCGGTCAGGTGGGTCACCGGCGCCAGGTGCGGTCCCGACCGGGGCTGCTGCAACCGATGGCGCCGCCACTTGCTGGGGCGCAGGCAAGGAGAAACCAGACATGGCCGTCGTCACCATGCGGCAGCTGTTGCAGAGCGGCGTTCACTTCGGGCACCAGACCCGGCGGTGGAACCCCAAGATGAAGCGCTTCATCCTGACGGAGCGCAACGGCATCTACATCATCGATCTCCAGCAGTCGCTGTCCTTCATCGACCGGGCCTACGACTTCGTCAAGGAGACCGTCGCCCACGGCGGCACGGTCCTCTTCGTCGGCACCAAGAAGCAGGCGCAGGAGCCCATCGCCGAGCAGGCCGCCCGCGTGGGAATGCCCTACGTGAACCAGCGCTGGCTGGGCGGCATGCTGACCAACTTCACCACGGTCCACAAGCGCCTGCAGCGTCTCAAGGAGCTCGAGGAGATCGATTTCGAGGACGTCGCCAGGAGCGGCAGGACCAAGAAGGAACTCCTCGTGCTGCGCCGCGAGAAGGACAAGCTCGAGCGCACCCTCGGCGGCATCCGCGACATGTCCAAGGTGCCCAGCGCCATCTGGATCGTGGACACCAAGAAGGAGCACCTGGCCGTCGACGAGGCGCGCAAGCTGGGCATCCCCGTGGTCGCGATCCTCGATACCAACTGCGATCCCGACGAGGTCGATTACAAGATCCCGGGCAACGACGACGCGATCCGTTCGGTGACCCTGCTCACCCGGGTGGTGGCGGACGCGGTCGCCGAGGGCCTGATGGCCCGCTCGCGGGGCAACGAGGCCAAGCCGCAGACCGGCGAGGTCGCCGCGGACGAGCCGCTGGCCGAGTGGGAGAGGGCGCTGCTGGAGGGCGACAAGGTCGAGCCGGGGCAGGGCGCGCAGGAGGCGGCTCCCGCCGTCGAGACCCCCGCGGCACAGGCTCCCGCCGTCGAGACCCCCGCGGCACAGGCCCCCGACGCCGGGCAGGCCGAGCCGGTCCCCTCGCCCGAGCCGCAGGTCTGAGGCCCACAGCCCCTGCCGCCGCCGTCCCGGGGACGGCGGCGGCACCCACACCGACAGGAGAATCAGGAGTCATGGCGAACTTCACCGCCGCCGACGTGAAGCGGCTGCGCGACGCCACCGGCGCCGGGATGCTGGACTGCAAGAACGCCCTTGCCGAGTGCGACGGCGACCACGACCAGGCCGTCGAGTACCTGCGGGTCAAGGGCCTGAAGGGCGTGGTGAAGCGCGAGGGGCGCCAGGCATCCAACGGCCTGGTGACCTCGCACGTCGACGGTGGCGTCGGCACCCTGCTCGAGCTGAACTGCGAGACGGACTTCGTCGCCAAGGGCGAGCGTTTCCAGGCACTGGCCCAGGAGGTCCTCGACCAGGCGGTCCGCGTGTCCGCCGCCGACGTCGAGGCCCTGCTGAGCAGCGAGCTCGACGGCGGGCGCACCGTCAAGGAACTCATCGACGAGGCCAACGTCGCCATCGGGGAGAAGATCCTCGTCCGCCGCGTCGCCCGGCTCCAGGCTCCCGGGGTCGCAGCCTACCTGCACCGGACCAGCCCCGACCTGCCCCCGCAGATCGGTGTCCTGTTCGGCACCGATCCGGCCTGTGAGATCGGCCGGGACATCGCCCTGCACATCGCCGCGATGTCCCCCCGGTACCTCACGCGCGAGGAGGTGCCGACCGAGCTGGTCGCGGAGGAGCGTCGCATCGCCGAGGAGACCGCCCGCGAGGAGGGCAGGCCCGAGAAGGCGCTCGTCAAGATCGTGGAAGGCCGGGTGAACGGTTTCTTCAAGGAGAACGTCCTGCTGGACCAGGCGTTCGCAAGGGAGCAGAAGAAGACCGTTGCGGCGGTGCTGACCGCGGCGGGCGCGACCGCCCGGGGTTTCGTGCGTTTCCGGGTCGGGGCCTGAGCGCTCCGGCAGCGGCCGCCCCGTCCGGGGCGGCCGCTGCCGCATGTCCGCGCCGTGCGGGGCTCGGGGGCGGACCGGCCGCGGGACGCCCACGGCGCCCGTCCGGCGCCGTCGGCGAACGGATCCGGTCCGATCGCACCGGATCCGTGGTGTCGGAGCGTGACCGTGCGGATACGTCCGGGCCGTTCGGGTGAGGGCTCGACGGGTGAGCGGGTGTCCGCCGCGCGGGTGCAGGATCGCCGGACGAGGGCGGCGGCCCGCGTCCGTGGGGCAGACTCAGAGGAGCGACCGGTGACCGGCGTACCGCCGGCATGGAGGAGATGGGCCACTGTGGATGGGACGCTGGAGGAGCCGTCGGTGGATCTGGACACCGCGCGGACCGGTTCGCACAACGGCGTGACCGGATCCGAACTGCCGTACGGCGACGGGGACCGGGGCCCCCGGGCCCGCAGGGTCCTGCTGAAACTCTCCGGCGAGGTCTTCGGGGCCGGGAAGCTGGGGGTCGACCCCGACGTCGTGAGCCGGCTCGCCGGGGAACTGGCCTGCGTGGTGCACGAGGGCGTCCAGGTGGCCGTGGTCATGGGAGGCGGGAACTTCTTCCGGGGCGCCGAGCTCTCCCGCAGGGGTTTCGACCGCGCCAGGGCCGACTACATGGGGATGCTCGGGACGGTGATGAACTGCCTGGCCCTGCAGGACTTCCTCGAGCAGCGCTGCATCGACACCCGGGTCCAGACCGCGATCACCATGGGACAGGTCGCCGAGCCCTACGTGCCCCGCCGGGCCATCCGCCACCTGGAGAAGGGACGGGTCGTGATCTTCGGGGCGGGGTTCGGGGCGCCGTACTTCTCGACCGACACCACGGCCGCCCAGCGGGCTCTGGAGATCAAGGCCGACGTCGTGCTCATGAGCAAGAACGGTGTGGACGGCGTCTACACCGCTGACCCGAGGACCGATCCCCGGGCCAGCAAGTTGCAGGAGATCACCTACGCGGACGCCCTGCGCCGTCAGCTGCACGTCGTGGACGCCACCGCTTTCAGCCTGTGCATGGACAACCGGCTCCCGATGATCGTTTTCGGGATGCAGGGTGAGGGGAACGTCGCGTCGGCCGTCCGGGGTGAGAGGATCGGCACACTCGTGACGGCAGGCTGACGACGGGCCCGGGCCGAGCGGTACCGGGCGGATGAAGGAGCGACGGTGATCGAGGAGACCCTCCTGGCAGCGGGGGACAAGATGGACAAAGCGGTGGAGGTCGCTCGGGAGGACTTCGCCGGCATCCGGACGGGGCGGGCCAACCCCGCCATGTTCAACAAGATCATGGTCGACTACTACGGCGCCCCGACCCCCCTGCAGCAGCTGGCCTCGTTCGCGACCCCCGAGGCCCGTACGGTGATCGTGACCCCCTTCGACAGGAACGCCCTCGCCAACATCGAAAGGGCGCTGCGCGACTCCGACCTGGGGGTGAACCCCAGCAACGACGGCACCATCATCCGGCTGGTGCTGCCCCAGCTGACCCAGGAGCGGCGCAAGGAGTACATCCGCATGGCCCGGCACAAGGCCGAGGAGTCCCGGGTCTCCGTGCGGAACATCCGCCGTCGGGCCAAGGAGGAACTCGACCGGATCGCCCGCGACGGCGAGGCCGGCGAGGACGAGGTCGCCCGGGCGGAGAAGGAACTCGAGCAGGAGACCCGCCGTCACGTCGAGACGATCGACGACCTCCTGCGCAACAAGGAGACGGAACTGCTCGAGGTATGAGTTCGATCACCTCCCGGCCCGGGACCCCCGACGAACCCCCGCGTCGCAGGCGCGGGGGAAGCAGGGACGCCCGGGACAGGAGCGTCGCGGAATCCTCCTGGGCCGACATCGTCGGGATCGATGGCGCCTCGGACCTCGCCCCCGACGGCGGTCACCCGACGGGGGCCGGCCCGTGGCACCGCTCGGGCGCGGCCCCCGGTGCCGGCCCTGCCCAGGACCCCGGGAACGCCCGGCGACCGGCTCGGACCTCCCGCCCGCGGCGAGGACCTTCCCAGGAACCGCCCGATGCCAGCCCCCGCACGGACCCCTGGAGGCCCGAGGGAACCGGACGGCCCTGGTGGGCGGCTGACCGGCCGTCCACGGCAGGACCCGGGGCAGGCGGCGCGGCCCCGGCCGGGGCCGCGGCCGGGGCGGGCGAGCCGGAGCGCGGACCCGCCGGACCGTGGCCCCCGGCCTCGTCGGCCTTCGTCCCCCCGGACGCGGCCGGCCCGTACGCGGCAGGCCGGCACGGACCGGACCCGTCCGGACCCTGTGACGGGCCGCCCTTCCCGCCCGTTGCCCGGCCGTCCGGGGACACGGGATCCCCCCCGCCGCGGGCCGACCGCCGGTCCCGGCCGCGCCCGGCGTCCAGCGCCCCGGCCCCGGTCCGCACCTGCCGGGAGCAGCCCCCGCCGGACCGGTCTGCCTCCGCGGGACGGCTCCGGGACCCGCGCATGATCGATCTTCGTGACCTTCCGGAGGACCTCCAGGAACGGGACCGGCCCGCGGCCCGGTCCTCCCCACGCCCCGCTCGCCCCCCGTCCCCGCCCGTCGGCCCTGCCGACCCCGTGCCAACGCGGCAGGATCCCGAGCGTCCGGCGTCCTGCGCTCCGGCCGATCGCCCCGGCACGCCGCGCAGGGTCCTGCGCCCACCGTCCCCTCCGGGCCCGGAACCGGAGGGGAACCTGCCCGGAGAACCCGGCCCGGCACGGCCCGGCCCCGCCGACCGGGGACCTGGCCCCCGATCGCCCCGGGGACGGCGTCCGCCGCCTCCCCCGGCCGGTCCCGGCCGGGACCCGGTCCCGGCCACGGGCCGCGGCGTCCCGGGCGGTCGGGTGCCGGCGGACCGTCGCGGGCGCAGCCCGCTGCCTGCCGAGGCCCCTCGCGAGCCCCTGCCCCGCGCGCGGTCCGGTGGCGGATCGGGGGAGGACGAGTGGTCGAAGGTGGTCGGGGCCCCGGCCGCGCCCGGGGCGGGACAACCGGGCCGCGGCAGGTCCTCGCGCCGCACCGGCCGCAGGGACCGGCACGAGGCGCAGCAGGCAGCGGCCGACCGCGACGGCCCCGCCGGGCCAGGGCCGGCGCCGGAGCAGGCACTGGGCAGGCTGCTCGGGGGCACGGCCGCCCTCGACATCGCCGGACCCCAGACGGGGGCCGGTCCCGACGGCATCGCCGGGTCCCGCAGGGGGCCCGGACGGTCACCGGACGGCACGGACAACGGACCGGGGGAACGCCCCGTCCACGACGAACGGCGTCCCTCCCGGGACCGGCGCGCTGCCAGGACCGCGCGGAACGGGAACGGGCGGGACCCGCGGGGGAGCAGGTTGCCGGGGACACCACCCGACGGAACCGCCCGGGAAGGGCGGGCCCGTCCCGGGGCCGGGCGGACGCAGGAACCGGCCCGCCCCCGCGAGCCCGGGCCGGCCGAGCACGCGCGAACGGACCGGGGGGCACCCTCCGGTGCCGACCGGGACCTGCCCGGTGCGGCGCCGGGATCCCGTCGTTCCCCCGAACGGGCCGTTCCCCCCGGGCCCGAGCGCCGTACCCGGGCACCGGGACAGGGGAACGCGGACCCGGCGGGTTCCCGGGACGCCGGCCCCGCCGAGGCCGCCGGCGGCCCGTCCCCCGGTTCCCCTCCTCCCGACGGGGACCTGCTCGACAGGGGCCTGCCGGAGCCGCCGGACTTCCCCGAGCCCGGGGAACGTCCGGGACCGGGGGAGGGCCGCGGCCCGCGGGCAGCCCGCCCCGGGCGTTCTGGGCCGGAACCCTCCCGGCCCGCGGGCTCCGCCTCGAGGGCCGGCAGGGACCTTCCCGCTGCCATCGGCGTCGGCGTCGGGCTCGTCGCCCTGATCGTGGGTTCCCTGGTCGTCCGCAAGGAGGCGTTCGTCGGCGTCGCCGCGACCGCCGCGACGCTGGGGGTGTGGGAGCTGTCCGGTGCCTTCCGGGCCAGGAGGATCGAGGTGCCGCTGGTCCCCCTGTGCCTGGGGTCCCTGGGGATGCTGGTCTCGGCCTACATAGCGCAGGAGGAGGGGCTCCTGGTCGCCTTCGCCCTGACGGCCTTCGGGGTGCTGCTCTGGCGGCTCTCCGAGGGGGCGCAGGGCGCCGTGCAGGACGTGACCTGCGGGGTCTTCGCGGCCGCCTACGTGCCGTTCCTCGCGGGGTTCGCCGTGCTGATGCTGGCGGAACCGGACGGCGTGCGCAGGGTGATCCTGTTCGTTCTCGTGACGTCGTCCAGCGACATCGGCGGGTACGCCGCCGGGGTGCTGTTCGGGCGGCATCCGATGGCGCCGACGATCAGCCCGAAGAAGTCCTGGGAGGGCTTCGCCGGTTCGGCGACCGCCTGCGTCCTCACGGGGGCCGTCGGCGTCTCGGTGCTGCTGGACGGTCCGGCCTCGGCCGGGGCACTGCTCGGAGCGGCAACGGTCGTCAGCGCGACCGTCGGCGACCTGTCCGAGTCGCTGATCAAACGTGATCTGGGGATCAAGGACATGGGGAACCTGCTTCCCGGCCACGGAGGGTTGATGGACAGGCTCGACTCCCTGCTCCCGACGGCACCGGTGGCCTACGTGCTGCTGGCGCTCCTGGTGCCGTGACCGGCGGCACCGTCCGGGTGGGCCGGACGCCCCCGCGGCACCTGGCCGACCTCGAACCGGCCGAGCGGGCCGCGGCAGTGTCCGAGATGGGCGAGCGCGGGTTCCGGGCGAGGCAGTTGTGCGTGCACTACTTCGAGCGGGGGGTCCGGGACCCGGACCTCATGACCGATCTGCCCGCGGCCCGCCGGCACGGGATCGTCCGGTCCCTGCTTCCGGAGCTGCTGGTCCCCGTGCGCAGCCTGAGCGACGACGACGGTGCCACCCTCAAGACCGCCTGGCGCCTGTTCGACGGCGCGGTCGTGGAGAGCGTGCTCATGCGCTACCCGGACCGTGCGACCGTCTGCGTCTCGAGCCAGGTCGGGTGCGCCGTGGGGTGTCCCTTCTGCGCCACCGGCCGGTCCGGCCCGGTCCGGAACCTGTCGGCGGCGGAGATCGTCGAACAGGTCGTCCTCGCGGGGCAGGCGCTGCGGGAGGGCGACCCTGCCCGAGGGGAGCCCGGGGGCGCCGATCGGGTCGGGAACGTGGTGTTCATGGGGATGGGGGAGCCCCTGGCCAACTACCGGGCCGTCCTGGGGGCCGTGCGCCGCATCACCGATCCGGCCCCGGACGGCCTGGGACTGTCCCCGCGGGGCACGACGATCTCGACGGTCGGGCTCGTCCCGTCCATGGAGCGGCTGGCCGGCGAGGGGCTGCCGGTCACGCTGGCGCTGTCCCTGCACGCCCCGGACGACCAGGCACGCGACGAGCTGGTTCCCGTCAACAGGCGGTGGCCGGTGGAACGCGTCCTGGACGCCGCCCGCCACCACTTCGACGTGACGGGCCGCAGGGTGAGCATCGAGTACGCGCTGATCCGGGACGTGAACGACCAGCCGTGGAGGGCGGAGCTCCTCGCGCGGGAACTGGCGGCCCGCGGCCGGGGATGGGCCCACGTCAACGCCATCCCGTTGAACGACACTCCCGGTTCCCGCTGGACCGCCTCCCGGCGGCAGGTCGTGGACGAATTCGTTCGTAAACTGCGTGAACGGAGGATTCCGACCACGGTCCGCCTCACCAGGGGCCGCAGGATCGACGGTGCCTGCGGTCAGCTGGCCGCGAACCTCGACGGCTGATGCACCACCCGGCGATCCGATCAGGCAGAATCACTGACGTGAACGACACCTTCCCGCGAGCCAGCCGCCTGGCGAAGGGTTACGACGTCGAGCAGGTCGAGACCTTCCTCGGCAGGGCCCGAGCTGCCTACGAGGACGGCGGTCGGGGCTCGACCATGACCTCCTGGCACGTAAGGACCGTGGGATTCGACCTGGTCCGTGGCGGGTACGACGTCGAGGCCGTCGACGCGGCCCTGGACAGGATCGAGGACGCCTTCGCGCGTCGCGAGAAGCAGCGGGGCGAGGAACGGGCCGGACCCTCCGGGTGGCAGAACCAGCTGCGCACCCAGGAACAGTCCCTGCGCTCCCAGCTCGCCCGCCCCGACGGGCAGCGTTTCCCCCGTGGCACGGGGCTGGAGCTGACCTACGACCCCGACCAGGTCGACGAGCTCTGCCAGCGGATCGAGGAGGCCTTCGCCACGGGAAAGCCCATCGCCCCGGACGCGGTCCGGCTGGCGGTCTTCAAGAGCCGCAGGGGGTCGCGGGGCTACCGGGAGGCGTCCGTCGACGCCTTCCTGGACAGGGTGGTGGAACTGCTCGTCGTGGCCAACGTCTGACCGTCGCGGACGGCCGCTCGCGCGCCGGCGGCCGCCGGCGGAGCGCCTCACCGGGGCCCCTCGGGGACCGTCTCAGAGCATTTCCGGGACGCGCGCCAGTACCGAGCGCAGGATGCCCTCCATCTCGTCGAACTCAGCCTGCCCGACGATGAGCGGCGGCGCCAGCTGGATCACGGGGTCCCCGCGATCGTCGGCACGGCAGTACAGCCCGGCGTCGAACAGCGCGGGGGACAGGTAGCCCCTCAGGATCCGTTCGCACTCGGCCTCGTCGAAGGACTGCCTGGTCGAGGTGTCCTTGACCAGTTCGATCCCGTAGAAGAAGCCCTCGCCCCTGATGTCGCCCACGACGGGCAGGTCCCGGAGGCGTTCGAGCGTGGCACGGAAGGCCGGCGCCTGCTCCCGGACGTGGTCGATCAATCCTTCCCGCTCGAACAGGTCGAGGTTGGCGAGGGCGACGGCCGCGGAGACCGGGTGGCCCCCGAAGGTGTAGCCGTGCGCGAACATGCCACGGCCGGTCCGGAACGGTTCGAACAGTCTCCCGTTGACGATCATGGCGCCGATCGGTGAGTACCCGCTCGTCATCCCCTTGGCGCAGGTGATGATGTCCGGGACGTACCCCATGCCGGTGCACGCGAACATCCCCCCCGTGCGGCCGAAGGCGCAGATCACCTCGTCGGACACCATGAGAACGTCGTACCTGTCGCAGATGGCCCGAACCCGGTCGAAGTACCCCGGGGGTGCCGGGAAGCATCCCCCGGCGTTCTGGACCGGTTCCAGGAAGATCGCGGCGACCGTCTCCGGCCCCTCGAACTGGATGGCCTCCTCGATCCTGTCCGCCGCCCAGATCCCGAAGGCCTCGGGGTCGTGACGCAGGTGCTCCGGGGCCCGGTAGATGTTGGTGTTCGGGACGTGGAAGGCTCCGGGGACGAGCGGTTCGAACATCTGTTTCAGGGCGGGGATCCCGGTGATGGACAGCGCTCCCTGGGTCGTGCCGTGATAGGCCACGGCACGCGAGAGGACCTTGTGCTTGCCGGGACGGCCGCAAATCCTCCAGTACTGCTTGGCCAGTTTCCATGCGGACTCGACGGCCTCCCCGCCACCGGTGGTGAAGAAGACCCGGTCCAGGCCCGCGGGGGTGTGCTCCGTCAGCCGCTCGGCCAGTTCCACCGCCGAGGGGTGGGCGTGGGACCACAGCGGGAAGTACGCGAGGTCGCGTGCCTGGGCTGCGGCCGCCTCGGCGAGCTCGCCGCGGCCGTGCCCGGCCTGGACGACGAACAGCCCGGCGAGGGCGTCCAGGTAGGTGCGTCCGGCGCTGTCACGGATCCGCGCGCCCTCTCCGCTGACGATGACCGGCGGCCCGCTCCCGTCCGGGTACGCGGAGTGGTCGGTGAAGTGCAACCACAGGTGGTCCAGTGCCGAGGCCGGTGTCGCCCCGGCCCGCGGGCCCCGACCCGACCGGGGCCGACCGGTGGCGTCGGTCGGGCCTGCCGTGCCGGCGGGAGGTCTCTCGGGCAGTGCGCTCATCGGGTTCCCCAGTTGTAGAGCTGCTTGCGCAGGCGCAGGTACACGAAGGTCTCGGTGGCGATGACTCCGGGCATGGAGCGTATCCGCTGGGTGAGCAGGGACAGCAGGTGGTCGTCGTCCTCGCAGACCACCTCGACGAGCAGGTCGAAGGACCCGGCCGTGATCACCACGTAGTCGACCTCGGGGATGTCGGACAACCGGTCGGCCACGAGGGTCAGGTCCCCGGCCGCCCGGATCCCGATCATGGCCTGGCGGGAGAACCCCACCTGCAGTGGATCGGTGACCGCGACGATCTGCATGACGCCTGCGTCCAGCAGCCGCTGGACCCGCTGCCGCACGGCGGCCTCCGACAGCCCCACCGCCTTGCCGATGGCTGCGTAGGGGCGTCGGCCGTCCTCCTGGAGCTGCTCGATGATCTTTTTCGAGGTCTCGTCGAGCGAGATGGGGGAGGAACGGGGGTGAGATGAACGGTTCGCCACGAATCGATCCTGACGGGTCGAACCGGATCCGCGCAAGGGATTCCTTCGTCGAGTATCCCGGTCGATTGCTGATCCGATCGTTAGCAGGTGTGTCTACTGTCAATCTGGACACATTACTTCCCACTGTGGCGGATCGGCACCAGTATGGCGACACCGGTGGTCCGAGGCCACGGATTCGTCATCGAGATCACGGACTGTGACCCTTTGTGACCCTGGGGGTCATTGCGGTTCGTTCAGGACGTTCCCGGTATCGAACGATGTTCGTATCCTCCGAGGACGTCCCTGCTGCCCCACGGCGTCCCGGCTGCCCCCCGCTGCCCGATCCGTCCGCTGTAGCCTCCTGTCCTCGTCCACGGACCGTGGACGGACCGGTCCCTTCGACGATCCCTGGAGCGTTCCGTGAGCCAACGCAACCCGCGGGAACTGAGCAACTTCATCGGCGGCGAGTTCGTCCCCGCCGCGGCCGGCGCCCGCGACGATGTGGTCGACCCGGCGACCGGTGAAGTGATCGCCCGGGCCCCGGACAGCACGGCGGCCGACGTCGACGAAGCCTGCCGCGCCGCGGCCGAGGCCTTCGGTGCCTGGCGGGACGCCTCACCCGGTGACCGGCAGGCCGCCCTGCTGCGCACGGCGCGGGCGATCGAGGAACGGGCCGAGGAACTGGTCGAGCTCGAGGGCCGGGACACCGGCAAGCCCTGGGCCCTGACGGCGACCGAGGAGCTGCCGTCCATCGTCGACCAGCTCAGGTTCGTCGCCGGTGCCGCCCGTTGCCTGGACGGGGTCCCGGCCGGGGAGCACGCGCCGGGGCACACCTCGTGGCTGCGCAGGGAGCCGGTCGGCGTCGTCGCCCAGATCGCGCCGTGGAACTACCCGTTGATGACGGCCGTGTGGAAGATGGCTCCCGCCCTGGCCACGGGGAACACGGTGGTCCTCAAACCCGCGCGGGAGACCCCGCTGACCACCCTCGCCCTGGCCGAGCTGGCCTCGCAGTTCCTGCCCCCCGGCGTGTTCAACGTCGTGACGGGCGGCGCGCGGACCGGTCAGGAGCTGGTCCGCCATCCCGTCCCCGCCATGGTGGCCCTCACCGGGTCGGTCCGGGCCGGGCGCGAGGTCGCGGCCTGCGCGGCGCTGGGCCTCAAACGGGTCCACCTGGAACTGGGCGGCAAGGCGCCCGTCGTCGTGTTCGACGACGTCGACGTCGCCGCGGTGGCACGGCGCGTCGCCGAGGCCGCGTACTTCAACGCCGGCCAGGACTGCACGGCCGCGACAAGGGTCCTGGCCCATCGCGGGATCCACGGGGACCTGGTCGAGGCCCTGGCCGACGAGGCACGCCGGACGCGGGTCGGCATGCCGCGGGACGCCGGCACGCAGGTCGGCCCGTTGATCAGCGAGAAGCAGCGCGAACGGGTCGAGGGGTTCCTCGAACGGCTGCCACGGCACGCGTCCGTGGTCACCGGCGGGGGCCGTCCCGCAACCCCTGCCGGCGGCTTCTTCCTGGAACCGACGGTCGTGTCGGGACTGCGGCAGCAGGACGAGGCGATCCAGGAGGAGGTCTTCGGCCCGGTCCTCACCGTCCAGCCCTTCGAGGGGGAGTCCGAGGCGCTGGAGCTGGCCAACGGCGTCCGGTACGGGCTGGCGGGGAGCGTGTGGACGGGGGACGTCACCAGGGCACTGCGCCTGAGCAGGGCGATGGACTTCGGCTGCGTCTGGATCAACACCCACCTCCCCGTGGTCGCGGAGATGCCCCACGGCGGGATCAAGGAATCGGGCTACGGCAGCGACCTGTCCGTGTACGGCCTGCGGGACTACACCCGGACCAAGCACGTCATGGCCGCCCTGGAGGACCTGGGGTGATCCGGTGGCCGGCCCGGTCCCGCACCGTGCCGCGCGATCGTCACGGCGGACGGGAAGGGGTGAACCTCCCCGGACAGACCGTGCGGACAGCAATGTGTATATTCCGGAACCACACTTTTTCCCGCCCTATGGGGGTGTTGCGACCGCGTCGGTCGCGGTACGGTCACCGACCGCAGGGCAGTCATGACACTCGGATCACTACGGAGAGTATTTGACAGTGTGCGATAAGTGTTGGAGTGGGGGTCGGGAGCGCTGAACGTCCGTGGTGCGGATCCGAACTCCATGTGGGGATGTTCCCATCCGGAAGGTGTCCGACCGCCCCGAACTCGATGGTCGTCCAGGAAATTCCGAGGTGACTGTTGAGCATCTCCGGCGTGCGTGTCAGTATCGCCAGCGGGCAGTCCGCCACTCAGAGTGACGAGGCGATGCGTCCAGCGACCGGGGGTGGTCCTGAAGGACCGCAAGATCATCAAGCTCGTGGACGGCCGCTCAGCGGCCGGTCACTGCCGTGAAGACCGGAAGGAAGACCTGTGAAGCCTCAGAAACCTTCTTCGCTGCCCGAGGAAGCGGAAGCCGTCGTCCGGGCCCA
>Ga0316579_10000434_pt1 | contig 13294 bp, 10 predicted proteins | sample J5NA_2_FD_203074 | JGI IMG/M metagenome (GOLD analysis project Ga0316579, IMG submission 203074) | Rhizosphere microbial communities from salt marsh grasses in Alabama, United States - J5-7_160517rDrA | ecosystem: Host-associated > Plants > Roots > Rhizosphere | place: USA: Alabama | collected... | reverse complement strand
AGGACACAATCGAGATGCTGCACGGATTGCGTGACCGTTACGAAGCTCACCACAAGGTGCGTTTTACGGATGAAGCCCTGGTTGATGCGGCTCGCTTGTCATCCCGTTATGTGACAGACCGGCACCTACCCGACAAGGCGATTGACCTGATCGATGAAGCCGCAGCGAAGCTGCGGGTGGCGTTATACTCCCTTCCGCAGGAATTGAAGGAGAAAAAAGCGGAGATAGACAGGCTCGCTGCGGAAGAGGAGGTCGCAGGTACTGAGCGAGATTATGAACGGGCGGCCGAGAAAAAAGCCGAACGGCTGCGGATTGAAGAGGAATTCCGCACGGAACGCGATAAATGGGAGCAGGAACACGAGCTTGATGAATTTGTGGATGCCCAGGACATTGCAGAGGTGGTTGCCCAGTGGACCGGGATCCCGGTAAGCCAGATGATGGAGACCGAAGCGGAAAAACTGCTCCAGATGGAGCAGCGTCTGCACGAACGCATTATCGGTCAGGATGAAGCGATCACTGCTATATCGGACGCTATCAGGCGGGCACGATCGGGTTTGAAAGATCCCAAACGACCGATTGGCTCTTTCATCTTTATCGGTCCGTCCGGCGTCGGTAAAACAGAATTAGCCAAAGCGCTGGCCTGGTTCATGTTCGACGACCCTGATTCACTTGTACGGATTGACATGAGCGAATACCGCGAACAGCACACGGTTTCACGCCTGTTTGGCGCCCCGCCCGGTTATGTCGGTTACGAGGAAGGCGGTCAATTGACTGAGGCGGTAAGGCGGCGACCTTACCGGGTGATCCTGTTTGACGAAATTGAAAAAGCGCACCCTGAAGTCTGGAACGCGCTGCTTCAGATTCTGGATGACGGACGCCTGACGGACGGTCAGGGAAGGGTGGTTGATTTTCGTAACACAGTGTTGATTATGACCAGCAATCTGGGCACGGAATACGTGCGCAGGTCAGGCAGCATCGGATTTATGCTCGAAGGGGATCAGGGGGAAGCCAGCCAGGAGCATGAAAAGATCATGACTGCCTTGAAGAAAACCTTCAGACCTGAGTTTCTGAACCGGATCGACGAGATAATTACTTTCTCGCCGCTTACGGTTGAGCAGATGGGACTGATTGTTGACCTGCAGATGCAGGAGATTAAGGAACGTTTGGCTGAACGCGGCCTGCAGGTTGAGTTGAGTAAAGAAGCCCGGGAATGGCTTGCAAAAGAGGGATTCGACTCAGCCTTCGGAGCCCGCCCTTTGAAACGGGCTTTGCAGAAGAACGTTGAGAGCCCGCTCTCAGTCAGTCTGCTGGCTGGCGAATTCGGTGAAGGAGACGTAATTGAAGTTGGTGTCGATGAGGCAGAAAACAAACTGGTTTTCCGCCAGGCAGGAGAGGCTGTCAAAGCTGAAAAGCTGGACACAGTCGACGCGAACATCGATTAATTCTGGAAAGGTGAGTTTTATGCCCCGGCAAGCTAAATGCCGGGGTATTTTTTCTTATCCACGGTACCCGCTATAATTGTTTTGGGAGAATTTTCGGTGTCCAGATTATGACCACCCAGTTCATTTTATTTGCCGGGATTGGGATTTTGTTAATCGCTCTATCAATCCCGCTCATATTGGAGTATGTGAAACCCAATCGCTGGTATGGTTTCCGTTTCACGCTAACTCTCAATAACACCCGCATCTGGTACCCGGCGAACCGCTTTGGAGGTAAACTATTGCTGGCATATGGGGTTGCAGTGCTGGAGGTAGGGGTATTACTGCCTATGTTATCTGTTATTTTGCAATTAGGATTTGATGAAGAGATTTATTCGTATTGTATGGTTGTTATATTAATCACAGGGGTCGTTTTGATCTTACTGTTGATCTGGCGTTATATCAAGTATCTGGAAAAGGAATTAGAACAAAATGATGCATCTAAATTTCCATGAAGAACAGAAAATAAGCCAGTGGTGGGTCTGGATGCTGGTTATGATCGGGATTGTGCTTGGCTGGTGGGGATTTTTCCAGCAGATTGTAATCGGCCAGCCCTATGGGATAAACCCTGGTCCGGATTGGATGGTTGTACTTGTTTGGTTGTTGACCGGGATCGGACTTCCGCTTTTTATCCTGTCCGTGAAACTGGTGGTAACAGTATCCGCGGATTCAGTGGAGATATATTTCCGCCCGTTCACCCGGCGGGTTATCCCATTAGAACAGATCGCCCGATTCAAAGCGCGCACCTATTCGCCGCTGGGAGAATACGGGGGCTGGGGATTACGCGGCCTGGGGAATAACCGGGCATATAATATCAGCGGTAACTGCGGGGTGGAACTTGTTTTAAAGGACGGTCGGATTGTTCTGATTGGCTCGCGGCGGGCGGAAGAACTGGCGTCTGCGATTGAAACAGCGTACAAAACCTGGTCGGAAGGCAATTAGGTCCAGATTTATTTATTCAGGTTGTAAATTCTGACATAATCTATACCGTTGATACTGACGGTGTGTTCCGGGGAGAGATTTTCCAGGTGATCCATCAGCTTTTTTGGATAATTGCGCTGCCACTGATTGATATAAATCACCGCATAATCTGCGGATAAATAATCCTTGAGGCGCCAATCACTGATTTCATTATCCAGATATATGGGGTCGGCGGTAAAGCCCAGCGAGGCGCTGTACCAGTTAAAGGCCAGCGGGAACCAGGCGATCACCCTGTTGTCCTGAATTTCTGGTTTCTGGCGTAGGTAAATAGCAGCCTCGCTGAGACCTTCACCCCAGCCAGTATCCATGTTGTCCCTGATCACTTCTTCAGGACTTCCCAAAATTGGATTGAAATAGGTCAGGTAATACGGGTGGTGCGGGATGATCACCATGAGCTGTACAAACAGCAGAATCGCGATGGTACCGTAACGCATTAAATTCGACTGCAGGTTAAAAAATCGAGTATTCAACCAATCTGCAGCGACAATCCAGCCGATTCCGGCAATTAGATCCAATGGCGGAAAAACAGGGAGGAGGTAGCGGTCGTATTTTTTTGCGCCCAAACTCATTACCAAGGTGAAGATAATCACAAAAAGAATCAAATAGATTACATTTTTTCGCTGTGCACGCACTAGGGAAGAGGGATTTTTCCGTAAGATATAAAACAAAGTCAGACTACAACCGATCCAGACCAGGATGGTACTACGCCATAGAAAAGCTTTGATGTAGAACAACACCGGATTTGTTGATGAGGATCCTTGTGCGTTTTCACTTACATTAATAACCCCGACTGTTGCCTTGAATGTGTCGTTGAACAGGTAAGCTATCGAATCAAGGGGAGAAACCCACATGGCCGGCCAGAGGAGGAAGAAGACTATTCCAATTAATGCGATCCAGAAAATAAATGGGAATAAATATTTTTTGGAGGCATTTCTAAGCCAAGGTTCTTCCAGGCTGCTCCTGTGCATCCAGAATTCCAGAAAAGTGATCAGACCAATTACCGGAAGGAAAATCAACCCCTGTGTTACGGTTAAGATAGCCAAGCTTGTAGCAATACTTGAAACAATCAACCCATGCCAGCGGTTTTCTTTCAGGAAGAACAGGTAGGAGAGCAGAGCCAGGAATAGAAAACTGCTGATCAACCCGTTGGTATGGAAGACGCGCGAGTGGGCTATGTGGAAAGGGTCAAGGGCAATGATAAAAAAGCCGGGTAAGGCGTACCAGAAATTAAAAACAGAACTGGCGTAAAAAAAACTGACCAGCAGAGTAAAAATAATAACGGCTGCCTGAATAGTCCGGGCAGTGGACAGAACCTGAATTAATGGCGGTCCGTGCCTCCTAAAAAGTTCGAGCAGTTTTGTGTCGCCGAGTGAAGTTTGCCCCACCCGGCTATACTTCGGAAACCGGAGCTTGTAGGCAGCGGAGCCAATCCAGTAAGTGGTGACACCCGGATGACCGGACTGGTAGGTAGAAGCGTAATCCCCATGCGAGATTGCATAGAAGAAGTTTGCTGACCTTTTCCCCCAGCTCGGTTCATCGGCGGTGACGAATCTTCCCGGTGCAATGAATCTGGGCAGTGCCAACAATACCGCCAATCCAGCCAGAATAATGATCAAACCGACCACAGTTTTCCTGCCAATGGGTGAATCGGGCATGGATGAATTATAAACCCGGTGAAGAATTTGAACGTAAAAAGAAAGTTTCGCCTCTAACATACCCGCAGGGTTGCAAGGGGTTCTGAAGCAGGCATTTACACCAGCCGCGGAAATGACAGGAGTGGATGTAACGCTGCTCCTCATTTATAGTATTTGGGTTGAATACAACTGGGGCAGGCGAAACAAGTACAGGGTTCAATAGTGAAGGAGCAGCACTCTTTCTGGGAATGCAGTAGAAACCTGGCTTGTTTGGTGAGATCAATTTAGGGGTGATCGAATTCCAATACCTGGACCACACATTCACCCAGGTTGTTGTCTTCAGTGCATAAAGTGATGGTGGCTTTGTACGTGTTGGTAACCGGGGACATACCGGAAAAAGCCGAGCCAATATACGCCCCTTCACCAGGAAGCAGGGTGGTTTCACCGGGAGGGCAAACCGAGGCGGACTGTGTGAATGGTGTATTGGGAAAAAGAGTCCCTGTGTTTGCGACGTCCGTGTCAAGATTTTGAATATTGACCCTGACGGATTCAAAGGGAGTCTGTCCAGTATTGATAACCTGAATCATGGCTGCGGAAGAGCCATCGCACAACAGTACTCTGGTGAAGGCAGCCCCGAATGCAATCTCCGGGTTTTCAGGCGGGGGCGGGGGTTCAACTACCTCAAGGGCACTTGTCTCTCCCTGCACACTGGTTGTCCCACCCCACACCCAACAGAAAGCGCCTGGTTTTGCGGGGTTCTCAATGTACCACCAGTTGCTTTCAGAATTGCGCCCGGCGACAATTGATTCCTGATTGGTCAGCAGGTAACCAACAATGTCGTACAGTTGGCTGGGGCCGAGGCGGCAGTTGGTGTTTTCATCGGCGCTGATCGTGGGCACATCCGATAGAGGTTCGGTTATGGCTGGTTGACTGCCTTCCTGGGTGACTTCCGGAACCTGCTGGGTCTCTTCGACAGGGGCTGGTTGACCCGCAGCGGCGGTTTGCCTGAGAGATAGGGCGTTTGCGGTCAATACCAGAGTGGTGCTTGTTGGCCCGCCTTGATTTGTTTGCCCGCGCTGGTTTAAATAGATGTATGCGCCGAACCCGACAATCAGGCAGATGATCACTGCAACCAGCACCAGGATCACAGCCCATAGTATTTGTTTGGGGGTCATGTCCTTTCTTTTGTTCTATGGGGCGGGCATGGTGAATTGAATCGTTTTTTCTCCGCAAGAACCTGCAAGATTCTCCTGGGTGCATACTTTTATAGTAGCCTGCATCATCGAAGCTGGAAGGCTTAGACGGGTTACTTTACCCGCGATGTAGCCAACCGCTCCTGCAGGCAGGGTGCCTACCCCGGGCGGGCAGTCGCTGTCTGATCCAAGAAATGGGCTGTTGCTCTGTTCAGGACCAAAAACGGTATCGCCTTCGGTCAAATCTTGGATCGTTAACCTAACAGATTCAAGATCCGGTCCGCTGCTGTTGTCGATCTGAAAATAGAGTGCCGGTTCAGTGCCGCACATTGTAAATGTTGAAAATCCAACCGCGACTTCGACATCCGGCAGGGGAGGGGGTTCAATTTCCGGTATAGCGCTGGTATCACCAGTGACAGTGGTCGTCTCCGACCAGACCCAGCATTTTTCACCGGGTTTATCGGGATTTTCGATAACCCACCAGTTGCCGGACTCGTCCTTTCCCACAACTGTTGAAGTCTGATTTTTCAACAGGTAACCCAGGACCTCATAATCCTGGCTGGGCCCTTTACGGCAGTTCGTGTTTACGCTGGCGCTGATGGTCGGCGCGCTGGGTTCAGCCGGAGCCGGCGGTTCGGTCTCGACTGGCTGTTCAGGTTCGGGCGGCTCTGTCTCCTGGGGCGGTTCTACCGACTGTTGGGTTTGAGCCGGCTGATTCGCGGCAGCCTGAAGCGCAGTTGCAGTAACCGCAAGAGCAATCTGGGTTCCGCGTAGATCCTCCTCTTCTGAAGATCCGCCAAAAATGCTGCAGGCAAGTGAAACAGAGAGCAGAACACAACCAAACAGGAACAAAGATCTGCTGCGTTTTTTTAAGTCTTTCATCCTTACCTCCTCATGGAAGAAAAAACTGGGAATTTCAGCTGGATTTGTATCTCCTGGTTACCCCAAATAACAGCCGGATTAAAACCAACTTGAGGTCTATTATATGCGAATTCAGGAAGATGAATATTATGGATTTCCACTTGTTACAGCTCGAGTGTAGAAAAACGCGGTGCTTATGTCCCTTCTTGATAATTTTTACCAATAGAATGCATCATCAATATTCGATTTTGGAGCGAATGGTCCCGGGTTGGTATAATATAGTTTTGCCTATTATCCATTTCTGGCAGGGTAATAAATAAAACATTTGTGCTATAATGCAGGGTTACGGCTAAACAACGAGATTCTTGCGGAATGAAGTATTTATGCAATCAATTGGATTGATCGACGTTTCATCTTCACGATCAAGCGCCTTGGATTAATTTGAAAGGATGATTGTTTAGAGTAAATGAGGTTCAATGTCTGAAAAAGTTATTCGGGTAGTTGGGGCGCGTGAGCACAATTTAAAAAACATCAGTGTGGTTATACCACGCGATAAGTTTGTGGTTATAACCGGGCTTTCTGGCTCTGGAAAATCTTCACTGGCTTTTGACACCATTTTTGCTGAGGGTCAGAGGCGTTACGTCGAGTCCCTATCAGCCTACGCCCGGCAGTTTCTCGGTCAGATGGAAAAGCCGGATGTGGATTATATTGATGGATTGTCGCCGGCGGTCTCCATCGATCAGAAAGGTACATCTCATAACCCGCGCTCGACGGTCGGCACGGTCACGGAGGTCTATGATTACCTGCGGTTGCTATATGCCCGGGCTGGTATCCCACACTGTCCCGACTGTGGAAGGGTTGTGACAAGACAGTCAGCCCAGGAGATTGTTGACAGGATTGAAAACCTTCCAGAAGGCGCCCGCCTGTTGATTTTATCCCCGCTGGTGCGCGGCCGTAAAGGTACCCATAAGTCGGTGCTGGAGGAGATCCAGAAATCGGGTTTTGTGCGGGCAAGGGTGGATGGAAAGGTGTATGAACTGGATGAAGACATCGAGTTAGACCGGTATAAAAATCACACGGTTGAGGCAGTGGTTGACCGTTTGATCATCCAGCGCCTGGAGGATGAGAAGGACGCTGCATCTGCACGGTCCCGGTTGACTGATTCGATTGAAACGGCATTGAAGTTTGGAGATGGATATGTAACCATCCACTGGATGAACCCATCTGATGACGTCGAACAATTATATGGAATGCCTCCTGAGGGTGTTGAAACACCGGAGAGGAGCGAAATCTCGGGGAAGGACCTGGGATTTTCTGAGCACCTCGCCTGCCCTGAACATGGGTCAATCTTGACAGAGATCGAACCCCGCACCTTCTCTTTCAATACCCCGCACGGCGCCTGCCCTGAGTGCCAGGGACTGGGGGGCAAGCTTGAAATCGACCCGGAACTGTTGATCCCGGATACCAGCCTATCGTTTGCGGAAGGCGCGATTGCAGCGACTGAGTGGAGCGGGCCGCGTGAAGAAGGCGGTTATTACTGGCAGACTTTAAACGCCATGGCTAATGAATACGACATCGACCTTGACAAGCCGGTGCGGGATTTAAAAAAGAATGAACTTGACCTTGTTCTGTACGGCACAAGGGGAAAACGAATTACGGTTCACTACCGGAACCGGGAGGGACGCCAGGCGACTTTTCAGACCACTTTTGAAGGGGTGGTCAGCAATCTCCAGCGCCGTTATAAAGAGACCAGTTCCGAGTATATCCGCGAAAAGCTCTCTGAATATATGAGCGAGCAGATATGTCCTAGCTGCAATGGTTCGCGATTGCGAAGGGAAGCTCTATCGGTTACTGTTGCAGACAGGAATATCATTGAAGTGACGCACTGGCCCGTCATGCGAACGCTGGAGTGGGCGAAAAACCTGGGGGGGGAAGATTCGTCTCTGAATGCTCGCCAGCGGTTGATCGCGGAGCGGGTTCTGAAGGAGATCCAGGACAGGCTGGGTTTCCTGGTTGATGTGGGATTGGATTACCTTACCCTCGACCGCACGGCTGGATCTCTCTCCGGGGGCGAGGCGCAGCGCATTCGCCTTGCGACACAGATTGGTTCAAGGTTGATGGGGGTGCTGTATGTGCTGGACGAGCCGTCGATCGGACTGCACCCGAGGGATAATAAGCGCTTGCTGGGCACCCTGGAGGGTTTGCGCGACCTGGGAAACACGGTCCTGGTTGTCGAACACGATTCAGATACAATCCGCACCTCTGATTGGGTTGTTGACTTGGGTCCCCGGGCGGGAGAACACGGAGGGGAAGTGGTCTGCGAGGGCGCGCTGGATGCCATTCTAGCATGTGAAGAATCACTTACCGGCGCGTACCTAACCGGCAAATTGAAAGTACCAATTCCATCTGAACGGAGAGGCGGAAATGGAAACAAAATCAGCATTATCGGGGCGCGCCAGAACAATTTAAAAAATATCGATGTGGATATCCCGCTCGGAAAGCTGGTTTGTATAACGGGGGTGTCCGGTTCGGGCAAGTCAACACTGATGGTTGAGATTCTGTACAAAGCCCTGGCGCGGGCACTTAACCGGGCGAAAATCCAGCCCGGTGAGCATGATTCAATTGAGGGCTTGGAATATCTGGATAAAGTGATCAACATCGATCAGACGCCGATCGGGCGCACGCCGCGCTCCAATCCCGGCACGTATACCGGTTTGTTTGACCATGTGCGCAGCTTGTTCGCAGAGCTGCCGGAGAGCAAGATCAGGGGGTATAAACCGGGTCGGTTTTCATTCAATGTACACGGCGGGCGCTGCGAAGCCTGCCAGGGTCAGGGTCAATTGCGAATTGAGATGCAGTTCCTGCCGGATGTATATGTCCCCTGCGATGTGTGTAACAGGGCACGCTTCAACCGTGAAACGCTGCAGGTCAGGTTTAAGGATTTTAATATTGCCGAGGTGCTGGACATGACCGTGGACAGAGCCCTGGAGGTATTTGAAGCTTTTCCCAAGATGGTCAACCGGCTGCAGACCCTGCAGGATGTAGGTCTCGGGTACATCCGGATCGGACAGCCCGCCCCAACTTTATCCGGCGGCGAAGCCCAGCGGGTGAAGCTTGCCCGCGAACTCTCAAAACGGTCAACTGGAAGGACTCTTTACGTGCTGGACGAGCCGTCAGTCGGTTTACACGCCGCGGATGTGCACAAATTAATCGAGGTGCTCCAGCGTCTGGTTGAAGGCGGCAATACAGTTTTGATTATCGAACACAATCTGGACATCATCAAGGTTGCTGACCATCTTATTGATCTTGGACCGGAAGGAGGCGACCGGGGCGGAGAGGTAGTGGCGCAGGGCACTCCGGAAGAAATCTGCGAACGGGATGATTCTTACACCGGGCAGTACCTGCGACCGTTTATCTGCGATAAGGATGCAGTTTTTACACCAGCGAAGTAAGACTTGATAAAGAATGGATTATTTCTTTTGACTTTTCGATCCCCTCTGGCGAATTACCTCAAATATTAGGACCGCAGCAGCAGCGGCAGCATTAAGCGATTCCATCTCTCCCGCCATCGGAATATGTACACGTTCATAGGCATAATTACGGGCTTGGCTACCGGCTCCATCAGCCTCTCCACCGATGATTAAAGCCAGGGGTACCGCCAGATTTAAGCGGTAATACGGTTTCCCTGCGTGAGGTGAGGCAAGCACTGGTTTGAGCCGGGCTGTCTTTTTCATAATTTCAGCCCAATCCAGGCAGGCGACATGAAGACGGAAATGAGCGCCCATTCCGGCTCTGAGAACTTTCGGCGCGTATGGATCAGCTGACCCGGGGGTGATAAATACAGCCTCAGTACCTGCCGCCGCAGCAGTGCGCAGAATCGTGCCGAGATTACCCGGGTCTCTGACGCCATCCAGAATCAGGATAAAACTCAATTCCTCGGCAAGCGTGGGCGGCTGAATGGGCAAAACAAGCAGCAAGCCCTGGGGGGTCTGGGTATCGCTGGCAGCCAGCATTATCCTTGGAGAGACTGCCTCGATTTCAGTGCCCGCGCCAACCAGCGTATCAAGTGCTGATTCTGCCCGGGAAGTGAGCTCGGAAGTGTGCAGCGCAAGCAGCGGGCGGATTCCGCAGGAGATCACTTCTTCCGCCATGCGAACACCTTCTACAACGCAGGCGCGCGATTCACGGCGGGCGCGGCTGTCCGACTGCAGCGACCGGACCCACTTTATCTTCTTGTTCTGGGGAGAGGTAATCATTTCTTGTTGCGAAAACCTCATCCCATCGGGTAGCGCACCGGCTGCCCGCCGATCAAATGCAGGTGAAGGTGGAAAATTGTCTGGTTTGCATCCCGGCCGGTGTTGATAATAAGACGGTATCCAGTCTCTGCTACCCCCTCTTGCGCGGCAAGTTCACCGGCGACGGTGAAGAGATGACCGACCAGCCTCTCATCCCGGGAGGAAATTTTGTTTATCGAGTCGATGTGTTTATTCGGTACGATCAGGATGTGGGTTGGGGCGACAGGGTTAATATCACGGAATGCGGTCGTTTCCCTGTCCTGGTAGACAATCCGCCCTGGAAGTTCACCGGCGATGATTCTGCAGAAAGTGCATTTATTCATATCCCCAACCCAAACCTAATTGGACCTTCAACTGATCCTGCTTGACAATAGATTGGTCTCCCGCGCTAGCCGCTTTCCATCCGGGTTTAATTTCCCCGCTCAAGCCGCGCCCTTCAGGCGCGCTTATCAGAACCGGTGTGATCTGGTTCCACAAATCGCAGGGAGCATAGGCAAACACGCGCAGGTAATTATCCGTAAGTCCGGTTAACTTCCATCCATTCGGGCCGTGCTCCAGCGCGCTTTCCCAGAGAACTTGAAGCGTCTGGCCAAGGAATCCCTGGCGATAATTTGCGCTGGATTTTTCGAATACTGCCCGGATGCGTGCATTTCTTTCTTTGCGGGTTTGCATTGGGACCTGGTCCGGCATGCGGGCGGCTGGGGTTCCCTTTCTAGGGGAGAAGGTGAAGACGTGGCCATCCGCAAACTTCATCTCTTCTACAAAGCGCAGGCTTTCGGAGAATTCGGCCGCGCTCTCACCCGGAAATCCAGCAATGATGTCGGTGGTAACCGCGACACTGGGGATCATTTCACGTGCTGTGTTCAGCAGAACCGCATATTCGCCGGGAGTAACGTTTCGTGCCATCCGTTTGAGGACAGCCGCGCTGCCGGATTGAAGGGGGAGGTGAAGTTGGCGGCACAAGCGTGGATTATCCCACAGCCTGAAGAAGTTTTCGTCCAGATGCCAGGGCTCGATTGAGGACAGCCGTACCCTCTCGGCATCGGTATCATTCAAGACTGCCCGAACGAGGGCTGCCAGGTTTAAAGCCGGAGATAGATCTTTACCCCATGAACCCATGTGAACTCCGGTCAGCACAATCTCCTTTGCGGCGAGAGTGCTCTGGGGACTGCAGACAGCCTGGATGTCGGCGATAACCTCCGGCAGAGGACGGCTGCGTCCCCTGCCGCGGGCTATTGTAGTAATGCAGAATGCGCAGCGATTGTTGCAGCCATCCTGTACTTTTATGAAGGAGCGCGTGCGCAGGCGCCCTCCCGGGACAGGCTGGCGTTCGGTTGGTTCGGTATCAAAATCTTCATTTGGCAGGGAAAACAATTCCCTTACGAGATTGTCTTTGCGGTCGTTAGGGATAATCCGGTGAACTCCGGGAAGCTCCCTGGCGGATACCGGGTTCAAAGTCGCCCAGCAACCGGTCAGAATGATTTCAGCTACTCCTTCGCGCCAGAGCTGGCGCGCTTTCTGACGCGAATCGGAGGCTGCAGCGGAGGTGACGCTGCATGAATTTAAAATTGCCATATCAGCATCTTCTGGCAGCGCAACCAGGGTATGACCCAGGGAAACAAGCTGGCGCGCATATGCCTCAATTTCCGCCTGATTCAGCCTGCACCCGACCATATCCAGATAAATCTTCATATAATTTTTACGGATTGAAATAAATCAGTTAGATCGCCAACAACATTTAAAACGGTTTCAAGATGGAAGCGCATTTTTTTACGGCTGCCGAACGATAAAATTGTCGAAGCGGATGTCTGTGCCGGGCTCATTATAAGTACCAGCGATCAATCCAACATCACCCGAGACCAGTTCGGTGTCTTTGACCTCGTCAATTTTCACTCCGTTAACAAATAGAGAAAGCCGGTCTCCGATACATTCGGCTCTGATTCTGTTAATAGCTGAACCCTGCTCGATTTCTTCGCTTGGTAGAAGCGCATCCGTCCCTATCAGCTCATAGAATTCCCCCTTGACCTTGCCGATACCGTAGTAACCGTCACTGCTGATGATAAAGGTGTAGAAGGTGTCATCGCTGGTTGCCCGGCAGATCACCCCAAACCGATTGTCACGAACCCCGCCCACCTTAAAAGCATCCACTTCAATAACAGCATCTTCAAAGCTCTGACCGGGCTTGGACCAGATATCGGTGTTGGATTCGTTAACCAGAATCCGGTATACGCCGTCGTCATAATCCGTCTCCCCGGTATCGGTTGAAACCCGGTTCCACCCGCTTTGCGGGTCGCTGAAATCATCCTGAAACAGAATCGCCCCTGCCTGAACAGGCGGCTCTTCCGGGACAAGGAATTTGCAGGATATAGTCGCAACAGCTGCTGCGGTGACAACAGCCAGCAGGTGGAAGTAATTTCTGAAAGTCAATCCGGAATCCACTCCTGGTTTATGCGCCAAATTTTCCGAGCCGTTTTGCGTGCGCCAGGGCGAGCGGCATGATGTCAACATGGCGGATTAATCCCAGGCTTCCGGTCGCGCAGTTGGTCTCTCCAAAGGGCAGCGATTTTCCGTAGCGCGCCCATTCAGCCCAGATCAGAACCGGTACACGGTGCCAGCTGTGGCGTTTCATCAGGGATGGAGTTGAATGGTCCCCGGTGATCACGATAACATCCGGATTCAGTTCCAGCAGCATTGGAAGCGCCCTATCCACATCTTCAATTACTCCTACTTTGGCGTCAAAATTCCCATCCTCACCGTAACTGTCAGTCTTTTTAACATGTACGAAGAAGAAATCGTAATCGTTCCAATACTTTTTAACTACTTCAAATTCCTGGGCGGGCGTTTCCGCATCG
>Ga0316579_10000433_pt1 | contig 13315 bp, 8 predicted proteins | sample J5NA_2_FD_203074 | JGI IMG/M metagenome (GOLD analysis project Ga0316579, IMG submission 203074) | Rhizosphere microbial communities from salt marsh grasses in Alabama, United States - J5-7_160517rDrA | ecosystem: Host-associated > Plants > Roots > Rhizosphere | place: USA: Alabama | collected... | reverse complement strand
CAACGACTGTGACCCTATGAGACGCTCAGGCTGCGGCAGTTTGTGGCCACCCTGGCTTGGTCAACCGGACACCGTTGACCAGAAGACCTTAGCCCAAGTCGCGCTACGCACCGATTTTTCGACCGAGCTTTTATTAGCGCGGCGCATTAGCAAGGGCCCTGATATGCAAATTTGGGTAGATGCGGATGGCTGTCCATCAGCGATCAAGGAGATCTTATTCAGGGCCGCCGACCGCACGGGGGTACTGGTGACCTTTGTCGCCAATCAGCCCGTGCGCGTGCCCCCATCCCCCTTCATAAAGACGCTTCAAGTCTCCAAGGGCTTTGACGTGGCGGACAACGAGATCGTGAGAAGGCTCGGCACGGGCGACCTGGTGATCACCAGCGACATCCCTCTGGCGGCGGAGACGATCGACAAGGGAGGCCAGGCACTCAGCCCTCGCGGCGAGCTCTTTACCAAGGAGAATATTAGAGGCCGCCTCAATATGAGGGACTTTCTGGATACCTTGCGCGCCAGCGGCATCGATACCGGCGGCCCTCCACCGCTTGGACAGGGCGAGAGGAAGGCGTTTGCCGGGCATCTCGATAGGTTGCTAGCCCATCGTGCCAGCAATAGATAGCGAAGCAACCAAGGTCAACCCACTGGGCAGTTTCCGTTCGTTGGGAGATTCCGATCAAGGACCATTATAGAATATTTTCTGCTCGCGCTCGTTCGTCTCGTGATACGCTGTCCAGCGGATATGGGTTATTGACTCACTTGACAGCAGTGAATACACTTTGAAATCCATGGAGCCATCGAGGACATCGAACCCATCGCAATTGGTAACAGTATCCGCAAGCTTTCCAGACTCAAGAAACATTTCGGCCCAGGTCGGGGGCGGAAACTAAAGGGCACGGCAACCGTCAAACTGACCAACGGACACATCCGAAGGGCGGAAGTGCATTGGTACGAGGCACACGGCAGTGGAAAGCGAAAGATGAAGATCAAGCGTTTTCTCGACTGAGTTTGCAACAATGACTGATTCTCAAGCAATTTTCGCATTGTGCATCGATCCTGCCGGCGCGGAAGACCTTGAAAAGGGCAAGGTGTACCAAGTCCTCCCCGACAGCACTGCAGAAGAGGAAGGGTTGTTGAGGGTCATCGACGAATCTGCCGAAGATTATTTGTACCCGTCGGCATGCTTCGTCACCCTCGACATGCCGCAAAGGGCTCGTTAAGCGTTGGCGGTTGGCAAATAGCTGACAGGCAACGTCACCCAACAGGCGCGGCACCTCCGACGCCCGCTCTTCCGTCGTTGCTCGCCGCGGCGTCCCAGCGGGTGCGGGGTCCGCAAGTCGTGGGGCGGCATGTGACCATAGCGCTCGTGGATGTCTATTACGATGGCTCGTCCGCGTGTGCGGCATGTGGCTTGGCCGAATCCTGGGAGGCCGACTCGACGCTGGAGGAGCAGGTGCTGCGGATCGGACATGTCGCGCCCTACGAGCCCGGGAGGTTCTATCGGCGTTAGCTACCCTGCCTGCTCGCGGTGCTTGGCCTCCTGGAGGCCTCCCCCGATGTGATCGTCATCGATGGGTACGTGTGGTTCTCTTCCTGGGAACGGCCCGGGCTTGGCGCCCGTTTGTACGAGGCCCTGGGGAGAGGCACCGCGATCGTTGGAATCGCCAAGACCGCGTTTCTTGGCGCTGAAAGCTCCCCGGTCGTCTCGATGGTCCATCGAGGGGGCTCCCTTAGGCCCTTGTACGTAACCGCGGTCGGGATGAGTCTCGAGGTCGCCGCGCAGAGCGTGCGCGGAATGGCGGGCAGGCATCGGATCCCGGAGCTGGTGAGACGGGTCGATCGGCTCGCGCGGGGGGCAGGCGCCTGCGGTTGACTGGAGGCGCCTAGCGGATGCGATCGGGGGGCCGTACGCGATTGGTTCGGCGGTGGCGCGCCGGGGTTTGGGCGTTTTGAGGGACCCCGGCCGTCCGTGTCGGGCTGAAGCCCGACCTCTCATAGCCTCTCATAGCCTATTCAAATTTAAAATATTTATCTTTTTCTTCTCCTGCTCCCGCACGAAAGCGACAAGCGATGACGATAAGGTCCGTTTATCGACGATGGCCTACGGGGCGTCTACAGCTCGCGGGTGGCGAGGAATCGGATGTCGGGCCAGCGCTCCTCGGTGAGGCTTAGATTCACGCGGGTGGGGGCCAGATAGACGAGCTGCTCGTCGCCGTCCAAGGCCAGGTTCTCGTAGGCCTTCTCCTTGAAGCGCTCGAGCATCTTGGGGTCGTCGCAGCCGATCCAGCGGGCAGCGTGCACCGAGACCGGCTCCACCACCGCGTCCACCCCGTACTCGTCCTTGAGCCGGAAGGCGGCCACGTCGAACTGGAGGATCCCCACCGCCCCCAGGATCATGTCGTTGTTCTTCAGGGGCCGGAAGACCTGGGTCGCCCCCTCCTCGGCGAGCTGCACCACCCCCTTCTGGAGGGCCTTCGTGCGCAGGGGGTCCTTGAGGACGATGCGCCGGAAGAGCTCCGGAGCGAAGTAGGGCACGCCCTCGTACTTCAGGTCCTCCCCCTCGGTGAATGTGTCGCCGATCTGGATAGTCCCGTGGTTGTGCAGACCGATGATGTCGCCGGGCCAGGCCTCTTCCACGTGGCGGCGCTCGTCCGCCTGGAAGGTGATGGCATTGGCCACCTGAACGGTCTTTCCGATGCGCACATGGCGCATCTTCATCCCCTTCGTATAGGTCCCGGAACAGACGCGCAGGAAGGCGACCCGGTCCCGGTGCGCCGGGTCCATGTTCGCCTGGATCTTGAAGACGAAGCCGGTGAAGCGCTCCTCCGCCGGCTCCACCAGCCGCTGGGCGGTCTGCCGCGGGCGCGGCGGCGGGGCATAGTCCACGAAGGCGTCCAGGAGCTCCCGCACCCCGAAGTTGTTGATGGCCGAGCCGAAGAAGACCGGGGTCTGGCGGCCCGCCCGGTAGGCGTCCAGGTCCAGGGGGTGGCTCGCGCCCTGGACCAGCTCCATCTCGACACGCAGGTCGTCCGCCTGATCCCCGAGGAGCTCGTCCATGCGGGGGTTGTCGATCCCCTCGATCACCTCCCCCTCGGTGATGCGCCCCCCGTGCTGGGCGCTGAAGAGGTGGGTGCGGTCGTGGCGCAGGTCATAGACCCCCTTGAAGCGCTTGCCCATGCCGATGGGCCAGGTGACCGGGGCGCACTGGATCCTGAGGACCGACTCGATCTCGTCCAGGACCTCGACGGCGTCGCGCCCCTCCCGGTCCAGCTTGTTGACGAGGGTGAGGATGGGGGTGTCGCGCAGCCGGCACACCTCCATGAGCTTGATGGTGCGATCCTCCACGCCCTTGGCCACGTCGATGACCATCAGCGCCGAGTCCACGGCCGTCAGGGTGCGGTAGGTGTCCTCGGAGAAGTCCTCGTGACCGGGGGTGTCCAGCAGGTTGACGATGGAGTCGCCATAGGGGAACTGCATGACCGAGGAGGTCACGGAGATCCCGCGCTGCTTCTCCAGCTCCATCCAGTCGGAGGTGGCGTGGCGCGCCGCCTTGCGTCCCTTGACGGTGCCCGCCATCTGGATGGCCCCGCCGAAGAGCAGGAGCTTCTCCGTAAGGGTGGTCTTGCCCGCGTCCGGGTGGGAGATGATGGCGAAGGTGCGCCGCTTGCGCAGCTGGTCCAGAAGCTCGTTCATTCAGAAAAAATGGTTGAGATAAGGAGGGAGGCAAAACCTCGCGAGTATAACGAGTGCGAGGTACAGGGACACGTGCCGCCCACCGCTGCTAGGATTGACAACAAGACAGAACAGGGGAGCAGGGCGCTCAAGGCCGCGAACCATGGCGACCGGTTTGACGATCGAAATCCTGCGCGAGATCCGCGACGGCATCCGCGAGCTGCGGGATGACTTCAACGCACGGCTGGACCAGACCAACGCACGGCTCGATCAGACCAACGAGCAGTTGGGGCACACCAACAGCCGCCTGGAGCGGGTCGAGCACGGACTGAACGACCTTGGCCGCTTCATGCGCCAGATCGCCCTGGATCAGGCGAAGCATGAGCGCTTCCACAGCCACCACGTCGAGCGCCTCGAGGCGGATGTGACGGACCTCAAGGGCCGGGTGAAGCGGCTTGAGGAGCGCACCGGTACCTGACGCCTCAAATCCGGCTCCGGATACCGTCCCCGCTGGAGGATCTCGATCGTCCACGCCCCCAGTCTCTCGATCACTTGGAAGGGTGGGGGCGACGCGCCGCATTTTCCACAGCGGCGCTGATGAATTGCGCCTCGAATGAGGGTGGGCAACCGACCGGCGAAGGTCCCCGATCCGGCTCCCCCTGGACCTCCGCGGGCCACTTCACCCGTCGCCGCACTCTGAAGCACCGGCGATGCGATGTGAGCGCAGCGGTGTGGAGCCCTACGCGCGGTCCCTTGGCCTTGCAGGACCGGCCCAGGCAACGGCATTGGGGTCGCGGCCGCTTCCGGCGCCGGAGGCCCAACCCCGGACGGGGGTCAGCGCGTCGTAGTCGGGCTCGAACCCAGCGGCGAGCAGGGCCCCGCGCAGGGGCGACTCCAAGGCGGGCAGCCCGTCGATCTGCCGGATTAGGAGCCGCTTGCGGCCCTTTCCTGATAGTCCGCGCAGGGCGGCCAGGGCCGGTCCCAGCTCACCGCCCTCCACGGTGATGGAGCCGGGGAAGCTGGTGAGGGAGCGCCCGCCGGGCCCCAGATACAGGACCGCCTTTCCCGCCACCAGAATGACCCAGGCCCCGCTCGCCCGTCGCGGCGCCCCGCCGCCGCCCGGCTCGGGCCAGGGAAGCAGGGCGCCGTAGGGGTTGGCGGGGTCCAGGGCCGCGAGGACCCGGACCGCCTCGGCTCCGAAGCCATCGATGGGGATCTCGTCGACCCGGGCGGCGCGCAGCCGGTCGAGGGCCCCGGGCAGGGCGAACTGGGCCCCGGACAGCCCCTCCACGAAATAACCGCGCCGCACCCGCCCGCTCTCCTCCATCTGCCGCAGCACCCGGTAGAGGGGTCCGAATCCCCCGGGCAACCCCTCCGCCTGGACCGCCTCCCGGCTGACCACGCCGTAGCGGTCCAGGAGCCTCCACGTCCGGGCCAGCAGCCGCTCCGTGTCCCCTCTCCCGGGCTCCAGCCCGGTGGTCAGGTCCGAGACCAGGGACCAGCGCCCCCCGGCCAGGGCGGGCTCCCGCCCCCGGCGCTGGCCCCGGGCGCCGCCGGAGAGCGCGCGCAGGGGGGCGAAGGTGTCGTTCGTGATGCGCCCCGCCCAGACCAGGTCCCAGAGGGCGGACTCCAGGGCCTCGCGCCGGGGCCTGATGCCGGAGCGCTCCACCGCCTGCATCAGGTCGAGCAGGAAGCAGGCCCCCCGACCCAGCCGCTCCAGCAGCACCGCCCGCACCGCAGATTCCTCGCCCTCCTCCCCCTCGATGCCGGGCCCTCGGCTGTCGACCCTATCGAGATCCACCTGCCCCCGCGGATACAGCGCCACCCACCCATCCCTCGGCCCCAGGGCCCCCCGCCCGACCCAGACCACCTGCCCCGTGGCCGCCAGCAGGTCCAGGTCCTGGGGTCGATAGCCCGGCACCCGGGCGGGCAGCAGGACCCGGTCCAACTGAGACCAGGGCAGGGTCAGACCGGCGAGCTGCTGGACCGCCTCCAGCAGGCGTTCCGGCCCCTTCGACTCCCCGCCGATGCCGTGCCACTCGGGCAGGAAGCGTCCCAGGGCGGAGCCGTCCACGGGCGCCACCGCATCCCTCGCCAGGGCCAGGGTGCGGCGCCGCAGACGCCGCAGGACCTCCGGGTCGCACCACTCGGGACCGCTCCCGGCGGGCCGGATCCCCCCTTGGACCAGGACCCCCTGGGACTCCAGCAGGCGCAGCACCGGCTCCAACTGGGCGGGACGCAGGCCAAGCCGCCCCGCCGGCTCCCGGATGGAGAAGGGCCCGTGGGTGCGGGCATAGCGGCGGAGGATCTGCTCCAGGGGGCCCCGGGTCGGGGCGATGAAGGCGTCCGGCAGGCCGGGGGGCGGGACCAGGCCCAGGGCGTCCCGATAGAGCCCCGCGTCCTCGGCGGCGATCCAGCGGAGGCCGCCGCCGAAGGGCAGCTGAACGGCCCGTCGCTGGTCCCGCAGCAGGGCGAGCCACTGGCGCGGCCCCCGGGCCGGGTCGTCCGGCAGCTCGCAGCGCGCCAGGATCTCGGGCTCCGTGAGGTCCCCGAGCCGCCGCAGCAGGTCGTGCAGCTCGTCCGCATCCCGGGCACGCCGGTCCTCGGCCAGGTGCTGGAGATCGCGCTCCAGCGCGTCCAGGGCCTCGGGGTCGATCAGCTCCCGCAGCCCCGCCTGCCCCAGTAGCTCGGCCAGGAGCCCCCGGTCCAGGGTCAGGGCCTGGGCCCGGCGCTCGGCGAGGGGCGCGTCCTGCTCGTACAGGAACGCGGCCACATAGGCGAAGACCAGGGAGCGGGCGAAGGGGGAGGCACTGCGGGTCTCGACCTCGTGGACACGGATGGCCCGCGAGCGGATCCCGCCCAGGATGGACCTGAGCCCCGGCAGGTCGAAGATGTCCGCCAGGGCCTGGCGGTAGGTCTCCATCACCACGGGGAAGGCGGGGTAGCGCCGGACCACGGCGAGCAGGTTCTGGGCACGGATGCGCTGGGCCCAGAGGGGCTGGCGTCCCCTGGCGGTCTTGCGGGGGGTGAGCAGGGCCCGGGCGGCGTTCTCGCGGAACAGGCCGGCGAAGAGCGCGGTCTCCGCGAGCTGCTCGGTCACCTGCTCCTCCACCGTCTCGGGGTCCGGCAGCAGCTCATCCAGGGAGGGAAGCGCGTCCCCGTCCGCGAGGCGCAGGACCAGGCCGTCATCCGTGTACATGACCTGGATCTCGAAGCCCTCCCTGCGTCCCAGCCGCCACTGCAGGGCCATGGCCCAGGGGGCGTGAATCCTCGCTCCGAAGGGGGTTAGGATACAGACGCGCCAGTCCCCCAGCTCGTCTCGGAAGCGCTCGACGACGATGGTGCGGTCGCTCGGCACCTGGCCGGTGGCCTCCTGCTGGTCGCGAACATAGGCCACCAGGTTGTCCGCGGCCAGCGGATCCAGGGGACACGCGCGGCGGACCCACTCCCGCGCCTCCGCCGGGTCGAGCGCGGCCAGCTGCCGGCAGAAGACCCCGATGGCCAGCCCCAGCTCCACCGGCCGGCCGGGCCCGTCCCCCCGCCAGAAGGGGAGCCGCCCGGGCTCGCCGGGGGCGGGCGAGACGATGACTCTGTCCCGGGTGATCTCCTCCACCCGCCAGGTGGAGGCCCCCAGCAGGATGCAGTCGCCGGCCTTGGTCTCGAAGACCATCTCCTCGTCCAGCTCGCCCACCCGGGGTCCCTCCCCCCCCAGATGGACCGCGTAGCTGCCCCGGTCGGGGATGGTCCCTGCGTTGAGCCGGGTGAGCAGGGCCGCACCCTTGCGGGGGCTCAGGGTGTCGGTTGATCGGTCCCAGGCGAGCAGGGGCCGGAGCTCGGCGAAGTCGCTGGAGGGGTAGCGGCCGGAGAGCATGTCGAGCACGGACTCCAGGGCGGTGCGCGTCAGGCCCCGGTAGGGACCGGCCCGGGTCACCAGGGCATGGAGCCCATCGACCCGCCGCTCCGCGGAAACGCATTGGGCGGCAAGCTGCTGGGCCAGGACATCCAGGGCGTTGCGGGGCATGCGCAGGGGCTCCAGCTCCCCGGCCAGCATGCGCATGGAAATCACCGCGCACTCCAGGAGGTCCCCCCGGAACTTGGGAAAGATCAGCCCCCGGCTCACCTCCCCCACCCCGTGACCCGCCCGGCCGATGCGCTGCAGCCCCCGGGCCACGGACCCCGGGGACTCCACCAGGAGCACCTGATCCACCGCCCCCATGTCCACCCCCAGCTCCAGGGAGCTGGTGGCGACGATGCCCCTGAGGGTCCCCCGCTTCAGGGACTCCTCGATCTCGGCGCGCTGCTCGTGGCTTACGCTGCCGTGGTGGGCCCGGACCAGATCAGGGACCTGCCCGCCATCGGACCCCTCCTGGTCCTCTTCCGCCCCGGCCAGCTCGTTCAACCGCTGGCTCAGGCGCTCGCAGAGCCCCCGGCTGTTGACGAAGCAGATGGTGGACCTGTGCGAGCGGATCGCATCCAGCAGGGCGGGGTAGATGGCCGGCCAGATCCCCTTCTCCGCGGGGGGCCGGGCCATCCGCTGGGCGTAGAGGGCGCCCAGGATGGAGCCCCCCTCCAGCCCCAGGGCGGCGATCTCCGGCGCCGGCTCCGGCGGGCGCTCCATATCCGGCACCGGGACCCGCACCTCGAGGTCGAGCCGGGGCGGCGACGCGGCGTCCACGATCTCCACGGGGCGGTCGCCGCCGAGGAACAGGGCCGCCTCGGCCAGGGGATTGACGGTGGCCGAGAGACCAATGCGCTGGGGGTCGCGCTCGCACAAGGCGGCCAGCCGCTCCAGGGACAGGGCCAGGTGGGCGCCCCGCTTGGTGGGGGCCAGGGCATGGACCTCGTCCACGACGACGGTGTGCACCGTCCTGAGGTGCTCCGCGAAGCGGGAGCCGAGCAGCAGATAGAGGGACTCCGGGGTGGTCACCAGGATCTCGGCGGGCTCCTTGAGCTGGTGCCTGCGCTCCTCCTGGGGGGTATCCCCCGTGCGCATGACCACCCGGGGGACCCGCGCTGGCTCGCCCAAGGCCTCCGCCGCCCGCGCCACGCCCACCAGCGGCGCCCTCAGATTCCGCTCGATGTCGTACACGAGCGCCTTGAGCGGCGAGACATACAGCACCCGCACGCCCGCCGACTTGCCCTCGGCCGGTGCGCGCATCAGCCGGTCGATGGCCCAGAGAAAGGCCGCCAGGGTCTTGCCGCTGCCGGTGGGTGCGGTGATGAGGCAGTGCAGACCCGCCGCGATCACCGGCCAGCCTCGGGACTGGGGCGCCGTGGGCCCCGGGAAGCTCCGGTCGAACCAGCGGCGGGTGGCAGGGGAGAAGAAATCCATGGCGATCAGATGGGGGCACGAGGGCATAAGCGGATCAACCCACCGTCAAGCCTTGGCCAGACACCGCCGATCAAGCGCCCCAACAAAAGGCACGCGAGCCCGCACCACGAAAGCGCCAGCCCCCTTTTCCCTATTCGCGTCCATTCGCGTTCATTCGCGGACCAATAATCCCTTCCCCGAGGCCAAGCACCAGCTCTCGCAGCCGGACGCGATCGCGCTTGCCGGACCCCAGCACCGGCAGCTCGGGCAACCGGACGAAACACCTGGGCCGCTCCGCCCCGACGAGGCGGTCGCGGCACCAGGCATCGAGCTCCCGGGCCTCGGCGCCCCCGGTATAGGCGGCGACCAGCCTCTGCCCCCAGACCGGGTCCGGCACCCCCAGGACCGCGACCTCGCCCACCCCGGACGCCGAGGCCAGGACGGCCTCCACCCGGGCCGGGTGCACCTTGACCCCGCCCGTCACCAGGACCTCGTCCGCGCGTCCCAGGACCCGGAGGTGGCCGCCAGGGTCCAGACAAGCGAGGTCCGAGGTCCGGAGCCAGCCGTCCTCCAGCCCGTCGCCTGGGACACGGTCCGGGTTGGCGTAGCCGGCCATGACCAGGGGACCCCTGACCCGCAGCACCTGGGGTGGCTCGGAACAACTGGGACAATCGATCTCGAGTCCGGCCAGGGGCAGGCCCACGACGCCGGGCCGGGGCGGGGCCGCCAGGCGCTCGGTGCAGGTGACCTGGGAGGCGGTCTCCGTCATCCCGTAGGTCAGATAGAGGGGCCAGCCCCGGTCCAGGGCCCGCCGTGCCAGGGGCCCGCTGAGGGACTGACCGCCGACCAGGACCACCCGCAGGCCGGGCGGCGGCGGGCGGTCCAGGTCCAACAGCCGCGCCAGCATGGGGGGGACCAGGGACAGGTGGGTGACGCCATGACGAGCGAGGTCCTCCGCCACCCGCTCCGCGTGGAAGCCCTCATGGACCGCCAGGATCGCACCCGCCCGGACGCACCGATAGGGGATGGAGAGCCCACCGATGTGCCGAAGGGGCAGGCAGCACAGCCAGACGTCGCCGGGGACGAGGCCGAGCCGACGGCTCACGAGGTCGGCCGAGGCGAGGAGGCTCCGTGCAGTGAGCATGACGGCCCGGGGCGCGCCGCTGCTGCCGCTGGTCTCGATGACCAGGGCCAGGGGCGAAGTCCAGGCCCCACCGAGGCTGGGGGCCGATGCCCGATGGCCCGTGGGGACCAGGCGGCCACCGTCCGGTCCTCCCGCCTGCCACAGCCATTCCGCACCGGTGTCCGCGAGCAGCCGCGACAGCGCCTCGGCCCGGATGCCTTCCCTGACCGGGAGCAGGGCCGCCCGGCAGAGGAGCAAGGCACGCTGCATGAGGAGCAGCTCCGCCGCAGGGCGCTCCGGTACCGCGACGAGCCGGCCGGCCTCCAGGCCCTGGGCCCGTAGGCTCGCCGCCCTCCGCCGCGCCAGGTCGAGGAGGTCGCGAGGGTCCCAAACGCCATCGGCGGGGCCGGCACCGATCAGGTCGGGGCCCGGCCGTCGACCGTGCCTCCGGGAATCACTTACCATCCGTCTCTTCGCCCGCAGTCGGAAGGGATCCGCCGGACCCCATTGTCCAACAACCGGCTCGGGCGCCATAGGGCGAGGGTCGCCGCCCCTCCATCCATCCACGAGCCGGTCGATCCGAACTTGACCCGAGACCCAGCGCCAGACCCGAGCCCAAAGCCGAGCCCAGATACCGCCGAGCTGGGCGTTCGCTGGTGCCTGGCCCTGCTCGACGGGCTGCTCGCGGGGGGACTTCGCGAGCTGGTGCTCTCCCCGGGCTCCCGATCGACCCCCGTGGTGCTGGCCGCCCAGCGCCGCCCCGGGCTCCAGCTCACCCCGATCCTCGACGAGCGCAGCGCCGCCTTCTATGCGCTGGGTCTGGCGCGCGCCTCCGGTGCGCCGGTGGGCCTGCTCGCCACCTCCGGCAGCGCCCCCGCCCATTGGTACCCGGCGGTGATCGAGGCGAGCGAGTCCGGCGTCCCCCTGATTCTGCTCTCGGCGGACCGTCCGCCGGAGCTCCGCGACTGGGGCGCCAACCAGACCATCGACCAGACCCGGCTCTTCGGCCTGCATGTGCGCGCCTTCCACGACCCGGGGGCGCCGGTCGACTCGCCCCCGGTGCTGAAGTCGCTCACCGCCCTGGGCATCCGCGCCGCCGCCGTCAGCCGCGGCGCCAACCCGGGACCGGTTCACATCAACCTGCCCTTGCGGGAGCCCCTGGTCCCAGGTCAGGTCCCGGTCCTTGCCGCCGACCCGGCGGGCGAGCAAGGGGACACCGCCCCGGAGGCCGCATCCCGGCAGGGAAGCTCGCCGATCCGGATGAGCCCACCCTTGACCCTGCCGGACGCGCTCAAGGGGCGACTAGGGGGCCGAGGCCTGATCTATTGCGGGCCGGACGCGCCGAGGCCCGGATTTCCAGATGCCCTGTGGCGCTGCGCCGCCGCCCTGGGTGTCCCGGTACTCGCCGATCCCCTCTCCGAGGTACGCTTCGGACCGGCCGCGATCCCCGGAGCCCCGTCGCCTCGGATCACCCGCTACAAGTGCATCGCCCGCAATCCCCAAGCCGCCGAGGCCCTGAGGCCCGACTGGGTCCTGCGCTTCGGCCGGCCCCCCGTCTCGCGGACTGTGCTGGAGTGGCTGGAGTGGCTGGAGGGGGTCCCCATCCTCCTCGTGGACCCCGGCGAGCGCTGGTGCGATCCCGGCCATGCGCTCGCGCAGCCCCGCTCCCTGCACCTGGCCGCCGATCCGGCGGGCCTGTGCGAGGGGCTGGCCGCCGACCCACCGAGCCCCGCGGACGGGGACTGGCTCGACCTGTGGCGGCACGCCGAGGGGCGTGTCGCCGAGCTGTCCGGAACCTATCTGGCCGAGCGCCCCTGGTGCGAGGCCCAGGTGATCCGGAATCTGGTGGCGAGCCTGCCGGCGGGGGACGGGCTCCTCTGCGCCAACTCCCTGCCGATCCGGCAGCTCGAGACCTGGTCGGGCACCCGCGACGAGCCCCTGAGGCTCTTCGGCAATCGGGGGGCGAGCGGGATCGACGGGCAGCTCTCGACCCTCGCCGGTCTCAACGCGGCGGGCGTCCCCACCACGGGGCTGCTGGGGGACCTCTCCTTCCTCCACGACCTCTCTGGCCTGCTGCTCGCCGACCGGCTCGACCGGCCCTGCATCGTCCTGAATAATGGCGGGGGACGGATCTTCGACTATCTGCCCCAGTCGGGCCTCCCGAACTTCGAGCGGCTGTGGCGCACGCCCCGACCGCTGGACCTCGGGGCCCTGGCCCGGCCCTTCGGGCTGCGCCATCGGCAGGTCGCCGATGCGGCCTCCTGGAGCGAGGCCCTGGGCGAGGAGCTCGGCCGCTGCCTCGCGGGGGAGCCCGGCGGCCTGATCGAGGTCGCGGTGGACGCCGCCCGGAGCCAGGAGGTCCATCTGGGATTCCGCCGTGTCCTGGCAGGCGAGGATCTGATCGGCTAGCGCGCAGTCTCTGGAGTCAAACGCCATGCAAGAGTCGGGGGACGGCCCGCCCGTCCAATGGGAGACACCGCCCGGGATCGGCTACCGGGACATCCTCTACGAGCAGGGTCAGGGGGGCGACCGGGGCATCGTCAAGGTCACCATCAACCGCCCGGAGGTGCGCAACGCCTTCCGACCGGAGACCGTGCGGGAGCTGATCGACGCCTTCCACCGGGCCCACCTGGACCCCGCCGTCGGGGTCATCGTGCTCACCGGGGCCGGCGACCTGGCCTTCTGCTCCGGTGGCGACCAGCGGGTGCGCGGTGACGAGGGCTACCGGGACGGCGCCGGGGTGGAGCACCTCAACGTGCTCGAGCTGCAACGTCAGATCCGCACCCTGCCCAAGCCCGTGGTCGCCATGGTGGCGGGCTACGCGATCGGCGGCGGCCATGTGCTCCACCTCGTCTGCGACCTGACCCTGGCCGCGGACAATGCGCGCTTCGGCCAGACCGGACCCCGGGTGGGGAGCTTCGACGGGGGCTTCGGGGCGGGGCTCATGGCCCGCACCGTGGGGCTCAAGAAGGCCAAGGAGATCTGGTTCCTCTGCCGCCAGTACGATGCCCGGGAGGCCCTGGCCATGGGTCTGGTGAACGCGGTGGTGCCGCTGGCGGAGCTGGAGCCCGTCACCGTCGCCTGGTGCCGACGCGTGCTGGAGCTGTCCCCCACCGCCCTGCGGGTGCTCAAGGCCGCCTTCAACGCGGACACCGACGGGCTTGCCGGCATCCAGGAGCTGGCGGGCAACGCCACGGCCCTCTTCTACACCA
>Ga0316579_10000432_pt1 | contig 13327 bp, 11 predicted proteins | sample J5NA_2_FD_203074 | JGI IMG/M metagenome (GOLD analysis project Ga0316579, IMG submission 203074) | Rhizosphere microbial communities from salt marsh grasses in Alabama, United States - J5-7_160517rDrA | ecosystem: Host-associated > Plants > Roots > Rhizosphere | place: USA: Alabama | collected... | reverse complement strand
AGGGCTTGCGGGCTGCCAGGCGTTCGACGATCCCGAGGGCGAAACGGTCGTGCCGTTCGACGGCGAGGCCCAGGTCCCGGACCCGGAGCAGGGGACGGCGCCGGTAGTGCTCGCCGGTCCGCCGGACACTCACGGCGTCCGCCGCTGCCTGGAGCATCCGCACGGCCCGGAGCGTCGATGGCACGTGGTCGGCAAGGAGCAGCAGGCCGCCGGGGCGCAGGACCCTCGACATCTCCTCGAGGGCCCGCCGGTCGTCCTGCACGCAGCACAGGGCGAAGGTGCACACGACGGTGTCGAACCGCGCGCCGGGGAAGGGCAGGTCGTGCGCGTCCCCGACCCGCAGGTCCGCCGCGCGACCGAGCCTCTCGGCACGGTGACGCGCCAGACGGAGCATGCTCGGGCTCCACTCCAGCGCGGTCAACCGGACCCCGGGAGGGTAGTGGGGAAGGTTCAGGCCCGTCCCCACGGCCACCTCCAGCGTCTCGCCCGTGGACTGCCCGCACAGCCAGGGACGGGTGTCCCGGAACAGGCGGCGCTCGGCGAGGGCCGTGCACCCGTCGTACCCCTCGGCCTGGCGGTCCCAGTACCTCCTCAGACGCCGCCGTCTCGAAGCGCGATCCACGTCCGCCACCCTACGGCGCGTTCCGCGGGACCCGCCCCCCCGCGCGGCGCCGGAGCGCTCACAGGTCGTCGACCCCGCGCGCAGCCAGGGCCTCGCCGACGCGGTCGGCGTGGCGGACGGTACGGATGAGCAGCGGGACGGCGAAGGCCCGCAACGACCGCTCCGCCCCCCGGGCACGGCGGGCCTGCTGGACCTCCCGCGAGAGCTCCAGGATCACCGGGATGCTGCGGATCGTCAGGGACAGGGTCAGGGCCGCCCGGTCCGGGTCCACCCCCAGGCGGCGCAGGGGACGCAGGGCCGTCACCATGCAGTCCAGGAGCTCCTGAGTTCGGGTGGTCAGCGTCACCAGGGCCGCCGCCCCGACGCTCACCAGCAGGAATCCCGCGGCGAGGGCTGCCTGCCGCGGACCGGACACCCAGATCTGGAGTCCGGCGACGAACGCGGCGAACCACAGCAGGGGCCGCAGCTGGGCCGCCATCGTCCGCAGTCCCACCCCCGACAGGGCGGTCGCCCCCACCAGGAGCAGGGCGCCGGCGGCGACCGTCCCCGGCGATCGGAACACCCCCAGCACCCCCAGCACCGCGCCGAGGACGGCGAGCTTGACCCCGGCGCGCGCCCGGTGCAGGAGGGAGTCCCCCGGGACGTACAGGCCCATCAGCACGGCGATCAGTCCACCAGGTCCCGGTAGGCGGCCAGGGACTCCTCCACGGGCCCGTCCGCGACGACCCGGCCCTCCTCCAGGACGACGACGCGGTCGAAGCCGGTCAGCAGGTCCAGGTGGTGGGTCACCACGATCACCTGCTGCTCCAGGCCCGCCAGCAACCGGGTCACCGAACGGGCGTTGCGGGCGTCCAGCAGGGTCGTCGGCTCGTCGCACACGAGCACCTGCGGCTCGGTGACCAGGACCGACGTCAGCGCCAGCAGCTGCTTCTGGCCCCCGGAGAGCAGGTGCGCCGGGTGGTCGGCGTGTCCTGCCAGCCCGAACCGCTCCAGGGCCGCCGTCACCCGTTCGCGCTTGCGCGCAGCGTCCAGGCCGCTGCGTCTCAGCGAGAAGGCGACGTCCTCCGCCACGGTCGGCATGACGATCTGCGCGTCCGGATCGGTGAACACGAATCCCACCCGGCGCCGGATCCTCGCCCCCCGGTCGCGGGTGTCCAGGCCGTCCACGAGGACCCGGCCCCGCGAGGGCAGCACGAGACCGTTGATCATCCTGGCGAGGGTGGACTTGCCCGACCCGTTCGCCCCCACCAGACCGATCCTGGCCTCGGTGAGGGTCAGGTCGATCCCGCGCAGCACGGCCCGTTCCCCGTAGCTGTGCCCCACGCCGTCCAGACGGATCGTCGCCATCCTCATCCCACCCGTTCCACGAGCACCGCAACACCCTGACCCCCGCCGACGGCGCAGCACGCGACCCCGAACCCGCCGCCGGCCGGTGCCGGCCGCACCGGCCGGTCCGGACCGGGCCCGTCGCGTCCCCCCCGGCGGACCAGCCGGGAGAACAGGCGTACGACCAGCAGCGCCCCGGAGGCGCCCCAGGGATGCCCGAAGGCGATCGCACCGCCGTCGGGGCAGACCCGTTCCGCGTCGGCGCCCAGCGGGTCCAGCCCGAGGGCGTCCGTGAAGGCCAGCACCTGCGCCGCGAACGCCTCGGTGATCTCGAACACCTCGACGTCCTCGATGCCGAGACCCGCCCGCTCCAGGACCTCGCGCGCCGCGGCGGGCGCGCCGAGGCCCGGCAGGGCCGGGTCGACCCCCGCGACGGCCGTGCCCGCGACCCGGAGCCCCGGCAGGCCGTACCGTGCCCGCACCTCCTCGGGGACCAGGGCGACGGCCGCGGCCCCGTCGTTGATCCCGCAGGAGTTGCCGGCCGTCGCGGTCCCGCCGGCGGTGAAGGCCGGCCGGAACCGCCCGAGGGTCCGGGCCGTCAGCCCCGGCCGGGGCCGGGGATCGACGGTGGTCCCCGACCCGGCCGGAACCACCAGTTCCTCGTCGAAGACCCCTGCCAGCCGGGCCGCGACGGCCCTGGCGTGGGACCGCGCGGCGTAGGCGTCCTGGCGCCGGCGGGTGATCGCGCACCGCGCGGCCAGGTCGTCCGCCGCCTGCCCCATCTCCGGGTCGGCGAACCCCTCCGGGGCGAAGGCCGCGCGGGCGTACGGGACGGCCGGCGTCCCGGGCGCCGGGCGGTACGACCGCAGCGGGGCCGTGCTGGCGCTCTCGACCCCCCCGGCGAGAACCACCCGCGCGTCCCCTCCGGCCACGAGGGCGGCGCCCAGGCGGATCGCCTCCAGCCCCGAGCCGCACTGGCGGTCGACGGTCACGGCGGGGACCTCGACGCCCAGCCCGCCCGCGAGGGCCGCGACCCTTGCCACGTCCCCTCCCGGACCGCAGCAGTTCCCCAGCACCACGTCGTCGATCCGGTCCTGCCCGGTCAGGGAGCGCAGGCCGTCCCGGAGGGACGCCAGCACGGTGCCGCCGAGCCCGCCGGCGTCCGGCCCGGGCCCGCCCCGCAGGGAGTCGGTGACGGGGGTGCGCCGGGCCAGCACGACGACCGGCGCGCGGGGATCGCTGCCGGGCCTCATGCCGGTGGCCGGTCCGTGGCGGCGACCCGGAGCCCGTCCGGGACGGGGCGGCGGCGGGACGCCGCCCGATCGAGCAGGGTTTCCAGGCCCCGCAGGTCGGGTTTCCCCCCGGGGGTCCTGGGCAGGTCGTCCACGAGCACGTAGCGCAGCGGGCGGGCAGGGGCGGGGAGCCGGTCCCTGGCGGCGGCCCGCAGCGGCCCGCGCGGATCCGTGCCGGGCAGCGGCCGGACGGCTGCCGCGAGCACCTGCCCCAGCCGGGGGTGGGGCACGGCGGCGCACAGCAGCTCGACCACGCCCTCGACGTCCGACAGCTCCGCCTCGACGTCGGCCAGCAGGACCGTGTGGCCACCGACCCCCGCGGAACGGTCCCCGCGCCCGAGCACCTCCAAGGTCCCCTCGGGGGTGAGCCTGCCCCGGTCCCCGACCGTCGCCCAACCGTCCTCGGTGCGCAGGGGACCGCCGAGCGACGGGTCGAGGTAGCAGCGGGCGACGTGCGGCGAGCGGACCTCGACCGGTCCCCGGTCGACCCGGACGTCGACCCCGGGGAAGGGCCTCAGCCCGCGCCCGTCGACGTCGAGGGCGACGAAGGACAGCTCCGCCGCCCCGTAGTACTCCACCACCCGCACGTCCCGGTCGGCCAGCGCCGAGCGCAGGGAGGGGGTCAGGCACGCCCCGCCCACGACGGCGAGGCGCAGGCAGGGAAGGACACCGGCGTCCCGGCCGGCAAGGACCTCCGGCAGGATCGCCGGCACGCAGTGCAGGACGGTCGCGGCAGCCGCCGCCGGCCCCGCCGCAGCGACCCCGCGCCACCGTCCCGAGGCCAGGACGGGAACCGAGCAGCTCACCGCGTGGCGGACCGCGAAGAGGGTCAGGGTCGAGGAGAGGTCTCCCGGCGCCCAGAGGAGGTCCCGGGGGTCCAGCCCGGTCAGGGCGCTGAAGGCGAGGTGGCTGCTGTCCCACGAGCCGGTGGTCCTCACGACGGCCCTCGGGCTCCGGCTGCTGCCGGAGGTCGGCAGGACCAGCCACGGCCCGCCGGGCGTGCCCGCCAGCTCCCCCGCCGCCAGCAGGTACCGGTCCCCGGCCCGCTCGGACCAGGTCGGCGGGCACAGGACCGCCACGGCCCCGGTGTCCTCGGCGGCGACGAGGCGCGCGAGCACTGTCGCCGGCTCGGCGGTGGGGACGGCCAGGGCACCGCTGCCCCCGCGGGCCGCCCCCACCGCTCCGGCCGCCAGGTCCATCAGCTCGCGGGAACGGACGGTTCCCCGCGGCAGGTGCAGGACCGCCGCGGTGGGACCCGCCGCGGCGAGGGCCGCCCGCAGGCCGCCGTCGCCGTCCGCGGCCGGCCGGACCGGTGGCGCGCCCGCCGGACCCGACGGGCGGCAGCGGCCCGAGCCCGGGGGGATCAGTTGGCCACCGAGTTCCGCTCGCGGTCGACCCGGTGCTGCCGGGGCATGGCCGCGGGATACCCGCGCAGGAGACCGCCGGCGACGATCGTCGTGACGGCCACCTTCATCAGGTCACCGGGCAGGAAGACGACCGACGCCGACCAGGCGGCCTGCAGGGACAGGTTCGTGGCCGACCAGGCCGTCCACGGCACGCCGAAGGCGTAGACGACGGCGATCCCCCCGACGACGTTCGCCATGGCGATCCACCCCAGCCCGAACCGGGCGGGACGGTGCTCGACGATCCATCCGATGACGGCGGCCCCCACGAGCCACCCGAGGAGGAACCCGCCGGTCGGGCCGGTGACGACGGCCCAGCCGCCGCGCCCGCCGGCCAGCAGTGGCAGCCCCGCCGCGACGAGGGCGAGGAAGGTGAGCAGGGCCAGCGGGGCGCGCCGTGACCCGAGCACGCTGCCCGTGAGCATCACCCCGAGGGTCTGCAGGGTGATCGGCGTGCTGAGACCGGACACCGCGATGGAGCCGGGGGCGCCCAGCGCTGCGATGAGGGCGGCGAAGACCGCGACGAGAGCAAGGTCATGGGTGGCCAGGGGCGTCCTGCGCACGGCGTGTGGCCCTTCCGCTGGGTCGAGGATCGGCTCGGGAACCCGAACGAGATGCAGACGCGGGTCCGGTGGGCCGGACGCGTGGATTCCTCACCGGCCCGGTCAGCAGGGTACCCAGGGACACGGTGTCCCGCCGATGGCTTCGGTCACCCTGTGGGAGCTCGTTGTCATGACATAGTGTCCCGTTCTCCCGATCCGATCGGAACGGACGTCGCCCGACCGGTGGTCCGGGACGTTCCCCGTCCGGTTCGGACCCGGCCGGGCCCGACCGTAGAATTGCCGTCGTCGCGCGACCACGGCGCGACGGCCGTGACCGGGGACGGAAGGGGCGGACGGGGACGGAAGGGCCGCGGACGCGCAGGGCCCGACCCCTCGCCGGCCGCGTCACACCCGTTCCTCGTCGTCTCGCCGGGAGTTCCCACACGATGATCGTCGCTCAGGGGGTCGAGCTCCGCGCCGGAGCGCGAGTTCTGCTGGAGAACGCAACCTTCCGGGTCGGACCGGGGGACAGGATCGGTCTCGTCGGGCGCAACGGCGCGGGCAAGACCACCCTCACCCGCGTGCTGGCCGGTGAGTCACTGCCGGCGGCCGGCGTCGTGACCAGGAGCGGTGGGGTCGGTTACCTGCCGCAGGACCCCCGGACGGGTGACCTGGGGATGCTGGCACGGGACAGGGTCCTGTCCGCCAGGGGCCTCGACGAGATCGTGCGCAGGCTGAGGGACGCGGAGAGGGCCATGGCCAGCGGGGACGAGCGCACCCGCCGGACGGCCATGGCACGGTACGCCCGCCAGGACGCCGAGTTCGTCGCGCGCGGGGGGTACACGGCCGAGAGCGAGTCCTCCACGATCTGTTCCAGCCTCGGCCTGCCCGAACGGGTCCTCGACCAGCCCCTCGGCACCCTCTCCGGCGGCCAGCGGCGGCGTGTCGAGCTGGCCAGGATCCTGTTCTCCGGGGCGGACACCCTCCTGCTGGACGAGCCCACGAACCACCTTGACGCCGATTCCGTCGTCTGGCTGCGCGACTTCCTGCGGGTCTGGTCGGGGGGACTGGTGGTGATCAGTCACGACGTCGGCCTGCTCCAGGTCACGGTCAACAGGGTCCTCCACCTGGACGCCAACCGTGCGGTCCTGGACGTCTACAACACGGGATGGGTCACCTACCTCGAACAACGCGAGACGGACGAGCGCCGCCGCCGCCGTGAGCGTGCCAATGCCGAGAAGAAGGCCGCCGCCCTCATGGCACAGGCCGACCGGATGCGGGCCAAGGCCACCAAGGCCGTTGCCGCCGCGAACATGCAACGGCGGGCCGAACGGATGCTGTCGGGGCTGGAGGCCGAGCGCCGTTCCGACAAGGTCGCCAAGCTCCGCTTCCCCGAGCCGGCCGCCTGCGGCAGGACTCCTCTGAGTGCACGCGGGCTCTCCAAGAGCTACGGCAGCCAGGAAGTTTTCACCGGTGTCGATCTGGCGATCGACCGAGGCAGCCGCGTGGTCGTGCTCGGGCTGAACGGCGCGGGAAAGACCACACTCCTGAGGCTCCTGTCCGGTCTGGAGAGTCCGGATTCCGGAGAAGTGGCGCCCGGTCACGGATTGCGACTAGGTTACTACGCGCAGGAGCACGAGACCTTGGAGCTGGACCGGACGGTGGTGGAGAACCTCCGCTCGGCCGCTCCCGATCTCAGCGACACGCAGGTGCGGACCGTCCTTGGATCATTCCTCTTCTCGGGCGAGGATGCTGACAAGTCGGCAGGAGTACTGTCCGGAGGTGAAAAAACCCGGCTCGCGCTGGCGACACTCGTGGTCTGTGGAGCCAATGTGCTGTTGCTGGACGAACCGACCAACAACCTGGATCCCGCGAGCCGGGAGGAGGTCCTCGGTGCACTGCGCCGGTACACCGGGGCTGTTGTCCTGGTCACACACGATGAGGGGGCAGTGGCGGCTTTGGACCCGGAAAGGGTCGTTCTGCTCCCCGATGGTGATGAGGATCTCTGGAACGCGGACTATCTTGAACTCGTGTCGTTGGCCTGACCGGTCGATCGACGCAACCGGGCGGCCAGTCCGGACGAACATCTGGACGGCTGCGGCACGGCGTGGCAACGTCCCACCCCGAGCAACATCGTTCAGACTCGAGACCAGCAACCAGCGGTCAAGGCGTTCTCGCAGGTCGTGCCGTCTTTGGAGTGGCCGTTGCGTATCGTCCGCCGGACCATGGTCGGGCACGGACATCGTCGAGGAGGATCAGTGACCGACACCGTGAAGAAGGGCGCCCGGATCACCGGAGCGGACCGGGCCAAGCTCGCCGGAGAGCTCACCAAGAAGTACACCCAGGGTGCCAGTATCCGGGCGCTCGCCGAGGAGACGGGACGCTCCTACGGCTTCGTCCACCGCATCCTCACCGAGAACGAGGTCTCCCTGCGCAGCAGGGGTGGGGCCACCCGCGGGAAGTCCAAGGGCTGACCCACCCGATCCTTCCCTGTCCGACCGGACCGAGGTCGACGGCGCACGGGACGGTCTCCTTGCGTCGTCGACCTGTTCGGCTGCGGTCCGCGCTCCGCGCGCCGTCCACCACCGGCTCCCACGGACCACCGTGCCGCGGGCCCGCCGGGCACGGCCACCGTCGGTGGCGGGGAGCAACGACCGGGGAACGAGGAGATGGCGGGGCACCAGACGTGGGCGACCGTGAGGTCGTTCTCCAGCGATTCCCGGGTGGCCCGACGCACGCTCGCCGTCGGGACCTGGCGCAGGGTGCTGCGGTGCGCCCGCCCCTACCGCCTCCAGGTGGTCGTCTTCCTGGCGCTCGTCGTCGTGAGCTCGGTGCTCATGGTCCTGACGCCCCTGCTGCTCCAGCAGATCGTCGACAGGGGGGTCACCCCGCGCGACCGTGGCGTCGTCGTCCGCCTGTCCCTGTGCGTCGCGGGCGTCGCGGTCCTGGACGCCGTGCTCGTGCTGATCCAGCGCTGGCTCTCGGCCCGCATCGGGGAGGGCCTGATCTACGACCTGCGCACCGGGGTGTTCGACCACGTCCTGTGCCAGCCCCTGGCCTTCTTCACCCGCGCGAGGACCGGTGCCCTGGTCTCGCGGCTGAACACGGACGTCGTGGGGGCCCAGCGGGCCTTCACCTCGACGCTGTCCGGCGTGGTCTCCAACACCGTCTCCGTCGTGCTCGTCGTCGCGGCGATGCTCCTGCTGTCCTGGCAGGTGACCGTCGGCGCGCTGCTGCTGGTCCCGGTCTTCCTGCTGCCGGCCCGCTGGATCGGGGGACACCTGCAACGGCTCACCCGGGAGCAGATGCAGCTGAACGCTGAGCTGGGGGCGCGGATGACCGAGCGCTTCGACGTCGGGGGGGCGCTGCTGGTCAAACTGTTCGGGAGCCCGGAACGGGAGGGGGCCGAGTACCGCCGGCGGGCCGGGGAGGTCCGGGACGTCGGGGTGCGGATCGCGATGGGGAACAGGGTCTTCCTCACGGCCCTCACCCTGGTGGCCTCCCTCGCCACGGCCCTCGTGTACGGGGCCGGTGGCCTTCTGGCCGTCGAGGGGTCCCTCACCGTCGGGACCCTGCTGGCCCTTGCTGCCCTGCTCGGACGCCTGTACGGACCGCTGACGGCCCTGTCGAACGTCCGGGTCGACGTCATGACGGCGCTCGTCAGCTTCGAGCGGGTCTTCGAACTGCTGGACCTGCGACCGGGGATCGTGCAGAGCGACGGAGCCCGCGACCTGCCCGCGGGTCCCCTGGGGATCGAGCTGGAGGACGTCCGTTTCGCCTACCCGGGCACCCGGGACGTCTGCCCGGTCTCCCTGGAACCGCCGGCAGGTCCCGCCCCGCGCGACGACGGCGAGGTACTGCGCGGGGTGAGCGTTCGGGTCGGTCCCGGCCAGCTCGTCGCGCTCGTCGGCCCCAGCGGCAGCGGCAAGACCACCCTCACCCACCTCGTCGCGAGGCTCTACGACCCCACAGGGGGGACCGTCCGCCTCGGCGGGGTCGACCTGCGCACGACCACCCTGGAATCGGTGCGGGCCGCGGTGGGCATGGTCACCCAGGAGGCGCACCTCTTCCACGACACCATCCGCGCGAACCTCGCCTACGCCGACCCGGGGGCCGACGAGGACCGGATGGCCGGGGCGCTGCGGGACGCGCGGATCTGGGACACGGTCCGGGGCCTGCCCGACGGCCTGGACACCCTCGTCGGGGACAGGGGGCACCGGCTGTCCGGCGGGGAGAAGCAACGGATCGCCCTGGCCCGCCTGCTGCTCAAGGCCCCGCCGGTCGTCGTGCTCGACGAGGCAACGGCCCACCTGGACTCCGGCTCGGAGGCAGCCGTCCAGCAGGCACTCGACCGTGCCCTGGCCGGACGCACGTCCCTGGTCATCGCCCACCGCCTGTCGACGGTGCGGGCGGCCGACCGGATCCTCGTCCTGGACGGCGGCCGGGTTGTCGAGAGCGGCCGGCACGAGGAACTGCTCGCCCTCGGCGGCCTGTACGCAGACCTGTACCGGACGCAGTTCTCCGGTGGACCCCTGCCGTGCCCGCGGACGGATCCCCGCGGACCGGCCGGCTGAACGACCGGGCCGGATCGGACGGGCCGACCTGCCGGGTCAGAGGTGACGCGAGGTGCCCCCGTCCACCACAAGGGTGCTGCCCGTGACGTAACTGGCGGCGGGCGAGAGCAGGAAGACCGCCGGGCGGGCGAGTTCCAGCGGCTCGCCCTGACGGCGCAGCGGCGTCGCGCCCTGGCCCTCCAGCGGGTGCCCCTGTTCGGGGCCCTCCGCCGTCGCCCCGTTCCTGCGGGGCGTTCCCGGCAGGACGGAGTTGACCCGGATGTTGCGGGGACCCAGCTCGTCCGCGAGGCTCTTGGCGGTCATGGCCAGTGCCGGTCCCAGCCCGTTGGCCAGGGCCCGTCCGGGGGCCGGCTCGCGCACCGACGGCGTGAGGACCAGGGTGATCGAGGCGCCCTCGAGGGACGCGTGCGTCCCCACCGCCCGGCACAGCCGCAGGGGACCGAGGAAGGACGACTCGAAGGCCAGCCGCCAGGTGCCGTCGTCGATCTCCATCGTCGTGCCGTCGTCGAGCTCGTTCACGGTGATGAGCGCACCGTCGATCCGGCCGTAGCGGGCCACGGCAGCGGCGACGAGGCAGGTCTCCAGCCCGGGGTCGGCGATGTCGCCGGGCAGGGCCATGGCGCGCTCCGATCCGCCCAGGTGCGCCGCCGTGGCCTTCAGCTCCTCGTCCCGGTCGGCGGTGAGCACGAGCCGGGCGCCCTCGCCGACGAGTTGCTCGGCGCAGGCCCGGCCGACGCCTCCGGCCGCCTGAGTCACCACGTAGACCCGGTCGCTCAGCCCGAGATCCATGACCACCTCGCTCCGCGCCCCGAACCGCCGCGGATCCCCGGAACGGGGCCCCTCAGGCGCTCGGGAACGAAAGCACTGCGCACTCCAGAGCCATCGGAACCGTGGGAGGCAACCTTGAGCCGGCGGGCGCCGGCCGCTCTCCCCCGGAGCCGAATGTTGATTCGGAGGTCAGTAAACGGGCCGGGTGGGGTTTCGGGAAGGTATGTGCGGAGCGTAATTAATAAATACCTGTAGTAATAAAACGGCACTGACCTCGCCGGGCGAAGCGGACAGAAGGGCCGAATACGTCCGGGTCAAGAGGGACGCCGGGCGGCCACGGGGGATGCCGCCCGGCGTCCAGAGGCGCGTCCCGACGGGGGATGCAGAACGCGCATTCCCAGTATGACACGCTCCGATGTAAGCGAAAGCCCAGCCTCCGCGCGTACCCCACGAGACGTGAAGGATCACTCGTTCGGCCGAACGATCCCCCCATGTCCGGACGGGACGTGAGCCGGACGCCCCGATCGGTCCCTACCCGGTCGGGGGCACGGGACGCCGTTGTCGGATCCACCAGGACCGGGGCCGGTGTTCTGGTGAGACAGCCATGGGACGCGGACCGCCCGGAGAGCTACGGTCGTGACATCGTCGGACTGGACGAAACGTATGACTCGTCGTGAGGAGAACGAATGTCCCGCAGCGTGCTCGTCACCGGAGGCAACCGCGGCATCGGGCTCGCGATCGCCAGGGCGATGGCCCAGGACGGGGACGATGTGGCGATCACCCATCGATCCGGGACGGCCCCCGAGGGCCTGTTCGGGGTGACCTGCGACGTCACCGACAGCTCCTCGGTGGGTGCCGCCTTCGACGCGGTCGAGGAGCACCAGGGCCCCGTCGAGGTCCTCGTGGCCAATGCCGGCATCACCCGGGACCAACTGCTCCTGCGCATGAGCGACGAGGACTTCGACGCCGTGGTGGACACCAACCTGACCGGGGCGTTCCGCTGCGCCCGGCGGGCCGTCAGGGGGATGATCCGCCTGCGGCGCGGCCGGATCGTGCTGGTCTCCAGCGTCGTGGGGTACGTGGGCAGCCCGGGCCAGGTGAACTACGGTGCGAGCAAGGCAGGACTGACCGGTGTCGCCCGGTCGATCAGCCGCGAGCTCGCCGGTCGGGGGATCACCGCCAACGTCGTGGCCCCGGGGTTCGTCGAGACCGACATGACCGCGGCCCTGCCCCGGGAACGCAAGGACGCCTACCTCGCCGCGATCCCGGCGGGCCGCTTCGCCCGGCCGGAGGAGGTCGCCCAGGCGGTCCGGTTCCTCGCCTCGCCGCAGGCCTCCTACATCACGGGAGCGGTCCTGCCCGTGGACGGCGGCATCGGGATGGGGCTGTAGCACCGGCACGAACGTCACGGCGGTATCGATCCCGCAGGGCACCGTCGACACCGATCCTCAAGGACGTGGACGACTCAATCATGATTTCCCCGAGGGGAACGGACGACCACCGAACGACAACTGGCAGGATCCTCCCACGGGACATGCCGGACCATCCACCGGCCGTGAAGAGAACACAGGAGAGAATGACCATGGGGCTGCTCGAAGGGAAGCGTCTGCTCGTGACGGGGGTCCTCACGGACTCCTCGATCGCCTTCCAGGTGGCGCGACTGGCGCAGGAGGAAGGGGCCCGGGTCGTGCTCTCGTCCTTCGGGCGGCAGATGAGACTGACCCAGGCCATCGCCCGGCGCCTGCCGAGCCCCCCCCCGGTCGTCCAGCTGGACGTCCAGGACACCGAGGACCTGCAGGCCCTGCCCGACCGCGTCGCCGAGCACATCGACGGTCTTGACGGCGTCCTGCACTCGATCGCCTTCGCGCCGCAGAACGCGCTGGGGGGCAACTTCCTGCAGACCTCCTGGGAGGACGTCGGAACGGCCGTCCACGTCTCGACCTTCTCGCTCAAGGCGCTCGGCGTGGCCGTCCTGCCCCTCATGGCCTCCGGCGGGAGCATCGTCGGCCTGACCTTCGACGCCTCCTGCGCCTACCCGTACTACGACTGGATGGGGGTGGCCAAGGCCGGGCTGGAGTCCTGTTCCCGGTACCTCGCCCGCGACCTCGGGCAGCGCGGGATCCGGGTCAACCTCGTCGCCGCCGGCCCCATCCGCACCACCGCCGCCAAGTCCATCCCCGGCTTCAAGGTCTTCGAGGACGCCTGGACCGACCGGGCCCCCCTCGGCTGGGACCTGGACGACGCCGAGCCGACCGCCCGCGCCTGCGTGGCGTTGATGTCGGACTGGTTCCCCGCGACCACGGCGGAGATCGTCCACGTCGACGGGGGGTTCCACGCGATGGCATGATCCGGTCACACAGGAGGTCGGACATCCGTCCCAGGAACTGCGTGAAGGGAACGGCGTCGTGAACCGTCACCCCGGACACCGGCGGCTCGTCCTGGTCCGCCATGCCAAGGCGGCCTGGCCCAACGGTGTGCCGGACAGGAACCGTCCGCTGTCGGGCAAGGGACGGCGCAACGCGCACGCGGCGGGGGAGTGGTTCCTGCGCGAGGGCCCCCTGCCCGAGATCGTGCTGTGCTCGGACGCGGTGCGGGCCCGCCAGACCTGGGAGATCATCGCGTCCGCCCTGATCCGGCCCCCGCGGCTGCGGTGCCTGCCGGACCTGTACCTCGCCGAGCCGGACGACCTCCTGCGGGCCGTGCACCGGCTGGACGAGGGGATCCAGACCGCAGCGGTCGTCGGGCACGAGCCGACGATGTCGTCCACGGCCCTGCTGCTGGCGGGGCGCGGGTCCAGCCC
>Ga0316579_10000431_pt1 | contig 13345 bp, 9 predicted proteins | sample J5NA_2_FD_203074 | JGI IMG/M metagenome (GOLD analysis project Ga0316579, IMG submission 203074) | Rhizosphere microbial communities from salt marsh grasses in Alabama, United States - J5-7_160517rDrA | ecosystem: Host-associated > Plants > Roots > Rhizosphere | place: USA: Alabama | collected... | reverse complement strand
TGATCTTGGCCGCTTCTTCAGGCTGGAGCCCAGGCGTGCTCCGAACCGACCCGGGCAACCCAAAGACCGCGATCATAGTACACAGGTCCTAGCACAGGCCATGTGCAGGAATGATGACCTAGTTCCTGGGGTCCCTGGGGGCGGCAGGATTTCATCCCTGGGTACCATTGAATCTGCGCGGTGAATGCGGTATAGTAAGAGGGGAATTCCCCCCTTCCAGATTCCTACGCCCGTGGGAACCCTAAGGTGGGTTGGAGGTTCATGCTGGTGACTGTGCCCAAGGGTCTCCTCGCCGGAGGAGGCAATGGCGCCCAACAGATAGCTACGTGGTGGCAGGAGGCGGACGTCGCTGCCCGCTCGGGCCAGCTGCCGCGCGCCCGGCGCTTTCTCCGCTGGATCCTGGCCTGCTGCCCGGAGGATGAGGAGGCATGGCTCTGGCTTGCCCGTCTAGCATCCAGCCAGGACGCGTGTCTCATCTACCTGCGTCAGGCATACAGCTTCCATCCCGACAGCGCACGTGTCCAGGCTGCCTTGCGCAAGGCCCGGCACCAGCAACTCGAGTTGGCGGTCGGCGAGCTGCGACGCGGTCGCACGGTGCTGCACTGCTTGCCGGATGATCGTCGCAACGGCAACGGCAAAGCCCGCGGGCAGCATAACGCTGGCGGCAATGGTCATAATCGCGGGCAGCAGCTAGCTACTCACAGTGCCGGCAATTTGGAACTTGCGTCATTGTCTTGAGAGCGGAGCCACGCAAATCGGCAAGGCCGCGCAGTCTCCTCGCAGGATTCACCTACCAACATCTGAAGAACAAGCATAGGATGTACGGCTCGTCCGCGGTCATGCGGAGAGCAGGGCGCTTGCAACTGTCACTGTGTGGCTTCGATGGCCTGCGCTGCAGCTTCCTCGGGGGTGGCAGCGCCCGTGATCACATTCTCGACCGCCGTCTGTAGGGCAGCCGCTACTTGCGTGTAGTTGACTATGCGCGGGCGGGGCCGTGCCGTTTGCAGCAACTGGTCTGCAAAACGGGTATAGCTGTCTTCTTCATCCCAGCTCTCAAGGGCCGCCTGGCGAGTAGGAAGATAGTCGGCTGCCAGATTCCAGGTGCCGACCGACTCGGGTGACATCAATTGGATCATGAACTCGACGGCAAGGGACTGGCGCGTGGCTTCAGTAGCGATCAGGGCCAAGGACCACCCCCGGCTGATCGCCGCGCCCGGGCCGTTGATAGCGGGTATGGGGGCCATGGCGGTGCCTGGCCTCTGATCCCCATCGGTCAGATAGCGGTGGGCGCTGACGTGGGTCAAGATCGCCTCGCCCGCCAGGTAGTCGCGCCAGCAATCGTCCGTGGTGTGATATCCGACCACATCTGCCGGAAAGACGCCACGCGTGACCCCATCCTGGTAATACTGGAGGACCGCCGTCAAGCCGTCCTCCTGGAGAAAGGGCTCGTCGGCATTTGGCGCAGGCCAGGGGCGTACCGCAAGGTACTGGATGAAAAAGTCATCGTTGACCAGTCCGGCCTGCCCGCCAGCGGGAAAGATATACGGCCCTGCACTGCTCAACACGCCGGGCCAAGAACGGGGCGGAATCGTCAGTCGCCCGGTATTGTAGGCCAGATGGTCCAGGTTCGCCTGGAACTGCAGGGCGTACAGCTGCCCCCCGAACGTGCCTGCCTCCTGGGCAAATGGATACAGGTCGGCAGTGAGCTGGGGCGGGACGAGATCGTTGAGGGGCTGGGCCACGCCCGCTTGTACGGCCGAGCCTAGCTCGTCGACGTCCAGGAAGACCAGATCAGGCAGCAATGCGGGCACTACGGCCTGCGTCGTCAGCAAAAAGTCGAGTATGCCGCCCTTTCCATACGGCTTCTTGACGATGAATTCGAGCCGGACGTCGGGATGTGCTGCTTCGAACAGCGCTACCTGGTCGAGGAGGATCTGCCCGCTGGTGATGGTCTGCGTAGGGCTGAAGGCTTCTGTCGTCCAGATCGTCATGGTGATCACGGACGGGGCGGGCGGTGTGCCGTCGACCGGCTCTGTCGCAATGGGGGTCGCGTCCGGCAGCGGCTCCGGTGTGTCAGCGGGAGTCTCGGGCAGGGGCGTAGGCTGGACGGAGTCCAGGTCACAGGCTGTCAGCAGGGCGGCTGCGGCTCCGAACAACAATAGCAGCACGATCGCCAGCCAGGAGGTTCTGTGGGTGTGCATCGTGTTCACATCCGGATGGTTTGATCGCGGCCCGGCCCCACCGAGATGCAGGCGGCGGGGATGCCCACCAACTCTTCGATGCGGCTCACGTACCCGCGTGCTTGCTGGGGCAGGTCGCTGGTAGTGCGTGCGGAGGTTATATCAGTGCCCCATCCGGGAAGCGACTCATAGACCGGGCGGCAGCGGGCCAGGGTGGTCAAGTCGACGGGGAATGTTTCGATGGTCTGTCCGTCCACCTCGTAGGCCACACAGAGTTGAAGGGTGTCAAATCGAGACAGGATATCGAGCTTGGTGATCGCCATTTCGGTCAGGCCGTTGACGCGCGTCGCATGACGCAAGGTCACAATGTCCAGCCAACCGCATCGCCGGGGACGTCCGGTCGTGGTACCGAATTCATCCCAGGGCTGCGAACCGCTGCCGCGCAAAGCATCCGCCAGCTCGCCCGAAAGCTCGGTGGGCATGGGTCCTGCGCCCACCCGGGTCTGGTAGGCCTTGACGACGCCAACCACGCGCTCGATATGCTGTGGGCCGACGCCCAGGCCAATCAGCACTCCGCCAATCGTTGGGTGCGAGCTGGTGACAAAGGGATACGAACCGTGATCCAGGTCGAGCAGCGTGCCCTGGGCACCCTCGGCCAGAATGCGCTGGCGAGAGCGCAGAGCCCTGGCAATCTCGTCTGACACGCTCGAGACGTACGGAGCCAGGCGCTTGGCGTAGGTCAGGTATTCCTCGACGATGCTTTCGACATCGAGCGGCGGCTGGTCGTATACGCTTTCCAGCACCTTGTTCTTGGCTTCTGCCTGCTGGCGAATGCGCTCCGCGAAAGTGAGGGGTCCGTGCAGCATTTCCTGAGCGCGGATGCCGCTGCGGGCGGTCTTGTCGGTGTACGCCGGCCCGATGCCGCGCTTGGTGGTGCCGATGGCTGCGCCGCCCCGAGCGCCTTCCGCCGCACCATCTAGCGCGATGTGGTAGGGCATGATCAGGTGGGCGCGCCCGCTCAACTTGAGGCGAGCGGGCGACATGTCGACCCCGCGCGCTTCCAGGCCCTCCATCTCGGCGAGGAGCCGCTTGGGATTCACGACCATTCCGCCACCGAGGAGGCAGGTGACGCGAGGGTAGAGGATGCCGGAAGGGATGAGGTGTAGGGCAAAGCGCTCGGTGCCCACCGTCACCGTATGGCCGGCGTTGTCACCGCCGCTGAATCGGGCCACGATGTTGGCCTCGGCAGCCAGCATGTCAGTGATCTTGCCCTTGCCCTCGTCACCCCATTGAGCGCCAAGGATCACGGTAATAGCCATCCGGGCCTCCTTTACTCCCCAAAGAGCGGCACAAAATCGAACTTGTGTACGTTCACCAGACCCCGGTCGGTGAGCTTGAGGCTGGGGATCACAGCCAGGGCCAGGAACGACATTGTCATGAGCGGGTCGGGTAGGGTGCAGCCCAGCGCGTGCGCTGCCTGGGTCAGGGCTTCCACCTGGGCAGCCACTGCCTCCAAGGGCTGGTCGGACATCAGGCCGGCAATCGGTAGGGGACAGGCCGCCTGTACCTCGCCGCCGTCGACCACAACCTGGCCTCCTCCCATCTCTGCGATGGCGGCGACGGCGGCCCGCATTTCGTCGTCGCTGGCGCCGATAACCACCAGGTTGTGGGAGTCGTGCGCCACGCTGGAGGCAATGGCCCCCCGCTTCAACCCCACTCCCTGTACCAGTCCCAGGCCGACGTTGCCGGTGCGGCGATGCCGCTCGACGACGGCGATCTTGAGCAGGTCACGCGCGGGGTCAGAGATGACAAGACCGTCCTTCGTGGTGGGCTCAAGCCTCAGCTCTGTGGTCACGACCTGCTCCGGGATGGCGCCGATGACGCGCGCTGGCCCATCGCCTGCCGCGATGGTGAAGTCGAGCGCCGATGGGTCGACGTGAACACTCGGCTGGAGCGGCACCTGAGGAAAGTCGGAGCGAGAAGCGAGAAAGCTTCCCTGTTCGGCGACCAGCCTTCCGGCGGCGTAGACCTGGGCCACCTGGATCGTCTCCAGGTCGTCCAGGACGAGCACGTCGGCGCGATAGCCCGGCGCTACTGCCCCTACGCCGCGAACCCGGAAATACTGGGCGGTGTTGATACTCGCCATCTGGATGGCGGTCACCGGATCCAGCCCCCAGGCAATCGCCTTGCGGACGATGTCGTCGACATGACCTTGAGCTTTGTCAAGCAGGGTGTCCGGGTGTCGATCATCGGTACAAAAGTGGCAGAGCCGGGCGTTGGCGGGTGTCACCAGGGGTAGCAGCGCGTGCAGATTGCGGGCGGTGGTTCCTTCACGGATCAGAATGTGCATGCCCCGGCGCAGTTTCTCCCGGGCCTCCTCCAGATTGGTGCATTCGTGGTCAGAGCCGATGCCTGCTGCGATGTAGGCGTTCAGGTCCAGGCCCGACAGCCCTGGCGCGTGACCGTCAATAGGGCGGTCGCCGGCGGCTCTGATCTTTTCCAGCACCTCGGGCACGCGGTAGATCACGCCGGGAAAGTTCATCATCTCCGCCAACCCCAACACCCGGTCGCGACCCATCAGAGCCACGATGTCGTTGGCGGTCAATTCGGCTCCAGCGGTCTCCATGTGGGTCGCGGGGACGCAGGAAGGCACCATAACATAGACGTGCAGCGGCAGCCCCTCGCTGGCATCCAGGATGTACTGCACACCGTCCATGCCCAGTACGTTGGCGATCTCATGGGGGTCGCAGACTACCGAGGTGGTACCCAGAGGCACCACAGCCCGGGCAAACTCGGCGGGCTGCACCATCGAGCTTTCCAGGTGGACGTGCGCGTCCATCAGGCCGGGGCACACGAACTTGCCTTCCAGATCCACCACCTGGCTGGCGCGGTACTCACCAAAGCCCACCACGATCCCATCATAGATGGCGATGCCGGCAGGGTGAATCTCGCCGGAGAGGACGTTTACCAATTGAGCGTTCTTGAGGAATAGATCGGCGGGTTCCTCGCCGCGGGCAACCGCAATTGTAGCTTCGAGCGTCATAATTCCCTTTCTCTCTGTCGCTAGCGCGCTAGCGGCGCCGTGCTGACTCGCAGTTCCTGGCCCAGACGGCGGAGCAGCCGCGACCATTCTTCGATGGTCAGGCCAAAGGTTGCGCTATCCGGCTCGCCAGCCCGGGCGACCAGATCCTGCAGTAGGGCTTCGTCGTCCGGCGATAGACCTCCCGCTTTCAACGTGTGCTCGGCCCACTCAATCAGCTCTTCCAGCGAGAGCTCCCGGGACAAGTACTTGTTGAGCTGTTGGATGATGGAGCCTCGCATCAGTACCTCTTTGTACAGGTGCTCCTTCAGCACACCCACATAGGGCAGGTTGCGGTACCCCTCGGCAAAGTCGAGGCCGTAGCCCACCACGAACTTGTCGGGGATCTCAAAGCCGACGTAATCGACTCGGATGGGCACCTGGCGGCGGTCTGGTTTGTCCAGCAAGGCGCACACGCGCAGGCTAGCCGGTTGGCGCGCCTTGAGGTTCTCAACCAGGTACGATAGCGTCTTGCCTGTGTCGACAATGTCCTCGACGACAAGCACGTGGCGCCCGGCGATGTCGGTCTCGAGGTCCATGACCAGCCGGACCGCACCGCTCTCTGTGCTGATGCCATAGCTCTGGATGCCGATAAAGTCGAGGCGAACGGGGATGATGATGGTCCGCATCAAGTCGGACAGAAAGACAATGGATCCGCGCAGCAGGCCGATGAGCAATAGCTCTTCGTCCTGATAATCGGTAGAGATTCGCCGCCCCAGTTCGGCAACCTTGTTTCGGATCGCCTCTTCCGAGACCAGGATTTCGGCGATATCGTTCAGCAGGTCCATGTCCGCTCCTTTGCGTTGGCTGGGCAGAATGCCCAGAGCTTGGCATAGTATATGCCAAAAGGGGTTGGTTGTCAACGTCGGCCCAGCCGGCCAAAACGCACCAGGATCGCGGCCCAAGCCGGCTTCTGACGGTCGCAGACCTGTTCCGGGCTTGCCGCCCCTTGCGCACGCGATGCGTCAAATATATTCAAGTCGTAGACGGATATATTTGTCTTGACCCAGCAGCATGTGTGTGCTATAATGCGCCGGCAAACGCATTCCGCGGCACACGGTTCGCATCGCGCTCCAGGTGGGGCGAGGGAACACTGATTCGAGAGAGGGTAGCGATGATACAGACGCACGGTTTGAGCATGACCGGCGCGCACTATGCGCGCCTGGGGCCGCAAGAGCGAGAGAGGATCCACTGCGCCAGCCTCGAGATCCTGGAGCGGATCGGTGTGGATGTCCACCTCGACGAGGCGCGACAGCTCCTGGTCAAAGGAGGGGCCAAGGCCGACGGCATCCGAATCCGGATTCCAGAGGTTATGGTCGCCAGGGCGCTGGCCCTGGTTCCCCAGCGGATGACCCTGTACAGCCGGAGTGGGGAGGTTGCCATTCGCGCCTGGGGACATACTACCTACTATGGCGGCGGTTCAGACTGCCTGAACATTCTCGACCACCGCAGCGGAGAGCGGCGCACACCGCTGTTGCAGGACGTGCAGGATGCGGTCCGCGTCCAGGATGCCCTGTCGGAGATCAGCTTTTGCATGTCGATGGTCCTGCCTTCTGACGTGGAGACAGATTTCTACGATCGCTATCAGATGGAGGTCATGCTCAACAACACGACCAAGCCGATCGTCTTTGTCACGCCCGACCTGGACGGCTGCCAGGCCGCGGTCGAGATGTGCGAGGTTGTGGCAGGCGGTGCTGGGGCGTTTCAACGCAAGCCGTTTGCTACCTGCTACATCAACGTGACCTCCGGGCTGGTGGCCAATGCCGAGGCCTTGCAAAAGTGCATCTATCTGGCAGAGAAGGGCCTGCCGCTGCTGTACATCCCGCTGAACGCTGCCGGCGTCAACTCGCCGGCGACGACGGCCGGGTGCATGGCTTCGATGAACGCCGGAACGCTGCTGGGCATCGTGCTGGCGCAGCTGGTCCGCGAGGGCACGCCGGTGGGGGTGCCCGGCTGGAACGGCGGGCCCTACAATCTCAAGACCATGGTCGGCAACTATGTGCTCGCCGACGAGCAGGGGGTGGCGACCGAGATGGGCAAGTACTACAACCTGCCGGTCTTTGGCCTGGGCGGCTCTACCGATGCCAAGGTGCTCGACCAGCAGTGCGGACTGGAGGCGACGATAAGCCTCACGACGGCGCTGCTGCATGGTGCCAACATCGTGCACGACGTCGGCTTTATGGATTCCGGCCTCCAGGCCTCACTGCAATTGATGGTCATCTGCGTCGACTTTATCGGCTTTCTCCGGGCGGCGACCGCGGGAGTGACCGTGAACGACGAGACCCTGGCCCTGGACGTGATCGAAGAGCTGGGGCCTACAGGGGACTATTTGGGGCACGATCACACCATGCGGCACTTTCGCGAGCCCTACTACTCCAAGCTCGCCGACAAGGGAGTGTACGCGCAGTGGATGCAAAAGGGCTGCACAACGATGGAACAGCGGGCTGCCAGGGCCGTCGACAAGATCCTGGCGGAACACGAGCCCGAGCCGCTGCCACCAGATATCCGGCGCGACGTCAGACGGATCGTTGACCGCCACTAGGCCGGCGGCTGTGGCGTAGCGACCAGCTTTCAGGGGAGGGAAAAGATGTCCGACGGTCACGATCTATTCTTCATGAGAGAGCCCTGGCTCTACAGCCCGTGGCAGAAACCTGCGGTGCGAGAGGATGCCGGGCTGGGCTTTGATACGCTGGCCCTGCACGCCGGGTGGCGCCCGAATCAAGACCTGGAGAGCTTCCGGGCGTTTGTGCCGCCCATCGTGCCCTCCATGACCTACCCGTACCAGCGTTTCGACAAGATCCCCTATCCCGTGTACGGGCGCACCAAGACGCCGACCGCCGCGTTATTGGAGGAGCGCCTTGCCGCGCTTGAGGGCGGCGAAGCTTGCCTGTCTGCCGCCTCCGGGTCGCAGGCTCTGTTCAACCTGATTTTTACCCTGGCCCGTCCGGGCGACAACGTCGTGACCACGCTGAACATCTTTGGCGAGGGTTACAAACAGGCGGCGACCATCTTTCCCGAGCGCTGCGGCGTCGAGTTTCGTTTTGTGCGAACTCCATCCGATCCGGCGTCCTGGGATCAAGAGATCGACGCCAGGACCAAGCTGGTGTGGGTGGAGACACCCAGCAATCCCACCCTCTTTGTGACCGACATTGCCGCTGTGGCCGGTGTGGCTCACGCGCGCGGCGTGCCCTTGCTGGTTGACAATACGACCACAACCGCCGCCCTCCAACGGCCGATGGAACTCGGCGCCGATATTGTGCTGCTTTCTATCACCAAGTTCCTTTCGGGTAATGCCACCGTCTTGGGCGGCGCCATTGTTGGGCCGGAGGCACTCACCGAGGATGTTCGCTGGAACACGACCGAGTTCGTGGGGGCTATCATGCAGCCGTTCGACTCGTGGCTCACTCTCCAATACCTGGAGACGCTGTCACTCCGCATGGAGCGCCACAGCGCCAACTCGCAGCGCGTCGCTGAGTTCCTGGCTGCGCATCCCCAGGTGCAGCATGTGAACCACACCGGCTTGGCCGATCATCCCCAGTATGAACTAGCCCGGCGGCAGATGAAGGGACCGGGCGGGCTGATGTCCTTCGTGGTGCCTGGCGGCATCGCGGCAGCAGCCAGGGTCATCGACGGTTTTCAACTGATCTGCCATGCCGTCACCTTTGGCACCAGCCGCACCATCTGCATGCACCCGCCAACCATCACCCATGAGCACATGACCCCGGAAGAGCGGGCTGCCGTCGGCATCGACGACGGCCTGATTCGCCTCTCGGTGGGGCTCGAGGATCCCGATGACATCATCGCCGACATGGAGCAGGCCCTGGACAGGCTGTAGGGCCGGGTTTTTCTGCTCTGGCTTGCGGATCGCAGCGACTTGATGTAGAATAGGGACTGTATGGGAGTACCAAGCATCATGCGGCCTGACAATCGCGTCTGGCGCGGTGCGTGGTTGCCGGCATGGCACCGGTTGGTGTGCCTGTTGGGAGGTGGGCGGCGATGAGGGCACCCCATTTTGTTCAACTGGCTGCGATTGACGAGCGTCGCTTCATCAATGCCTGCCGGCACGGCCTCGTGCACCTGACGTGGAATCGAATCACCGTGCGCTTCACTCGCGATGAATTCAGGCGCCTGGCGCAGCTGCTGGCGCGGTCTATGGGAGCGCCGCCGCCCGGGTGGTTTCGGGACGGCGAGATAGAGTGTACCCACACTGCTCAAGAGTGCAATCTGCGATTGGGTTCGCTCAGGTTGGTCGTCTCGCCGAATGAGTACGAGGCGCTGAGCATGGCGGCCCAGGAGGCCGTGGAGCAACTGGACAAGATCCTGGACGCCGGGATGTGGGACGTGCCCGAATCGGAGGAGCCGGAGGAGACACCACCCGGCATTCTCGAGCGGTTCCGCCGGCACCGGTTCTCCGAGAACTAGGCGCTCTAGGTCCGGCTATCCCGTTCATTCCCCTGCACATACAAAAAAGCGCCCCGCAGCGATCTGCGGGGCGCTTGAGCGTCAGTGGCAAGCTTACATCTGCTCAGGTGCGCTGACCCCCATCAGTGTTAGTGTGCGCGCCAGCACCAGCTTGGCGGCCTTGACCAGACGCAGCCGTGCCTTGGTCAGCTCCGCATCGGCTGGATCGGAACTGACGACACGGCAGTCGCGATAGAAGGCATGGAAGGTAGAGGCCAGTTCCTGGGCATAGTAGGGCAGGTGGTGCGGTGCCAGGTTGTCAGCGGCGAGGGCCACGACCTCCGATAGCTCCAGCATCTTGCGGATGAGTGCCAGTTCCGATGGGTGGGTCAACAGCGAGACGTCGGCGCCTTTGTCGCTGAAGCCTTGCTCTGCGGCGTAGCGCAGGATGCTGGCGATCCGCGCGTGCCCGTATTGCACATAGTAGACGGGGTTTTCATCCGACTGCTGCCGGGCCAGCACGAGATCGAGTTCCATCTGGCTGTCGGCGGCGCGGCCCAGGAGAAGAAAGCGCACAGCATCGGGGCCGATGTCGTCGAGCAGTTCGGTGAGGTCCACCGATGTCCCGGCCCGCTTGGAGAGCCGCACCTGTTCCCCACTTTCCAACAGCGTGACCATCTGGTAGATGTACAGCGTGAGTCTCTCGGGATCGAGGCGTAGCGCCTCCATCATGGCCTTCATGCGGGGCACGTGTCCCTGGTGATCGGCGCCCCAGATGTCGATCACCCACTCGAACCCCCGCCGCACGAACTTGTCATAGTGGTAGGCGATGTCCGACACAAAGTAGCCGGGCTCGCCGTTGGATTTGATGATCACCTCGTCTTTGTTGCTTCCCAGGGATTTGGCGTCGAACCACACCGCGCCGTCGGCCATGTACAGGTGGTTGCCCTGCCGCAACACGCTCATAATGCGATCGAATACACTCTGGCTGGCCTCGGAGGCGAGCGCAGACTCCGTGTCTGGAGCTTGGTACAGAGACCGCTCCGAGAACCAGTTGTTGTACTGGATATTCATCCTGGCGCAATCTCTGCGGATGCCTTCCATAGCCCGTTCTTGGGCAAGTTCGCGCATTTGTGACACGGCCTCGTCGCGGGGCAGGTCCAGGTAGCGCTTGCCTTCCTGAACGGCGATCTCTTGCGCCCAGTCACGCAGGTACTCACCGTGGTAGCCGCCCTCGGGAATCCCGCCGCCGTCGACGCCCAGCTGCTCGCAATAGCGCACGTACAGGCTCTCGCCCAGCTTTTCCATCTGCGCGCCGGCGTCGTTGACATAGTACTCGCGCTCCACGTCGTAGCCGGCGGCATCGAGGACATTCGCAATCGAATCACCCAGCACCAGGTTCCGGCCAAACCCCACGTGCAGCGGGCCGGTCGGATTGGCGCTGCCGTACTCGACCTGCACCCGTTTGCCATGGCCCAGGTCGACGGTGCCATATTCCTCATCGGCTTCGAGAATAGCCTCCACCTGTTGGGCCAGCCATCTTTCGTCCAGTGTGATGTTGATAAAGCCGGGCGGTTCTACGCTCATCTGGTCGATGAACGGCGCCGGGTCCATGCGGTGTATGATACGGCCCCCGACTTCGACCGGGCTCAGAGTCTGTTTCTCAGCCTCTTTGAGCGCCCGGTTGATGTCGGCGATCATTTTGAGCGGCAGGCTGGTAGCATAGTCGCCGTGCTCTGGTCGCCTGGGGCGCTCCATGACTACCGCGGGGATCTCGACCCTGGGCAGGCTCCCCTTCTTTTGTGCCTTTCTTGCGGCCTTGGTTATCAGGTCGGCTAATTCATCGCGAAGCATCGCTTCCCTCCGGCTATGTCTTGTACTCGCTCATCTCCAGCCAATTGCGCCCCTCTTTCATGTCCACCTTCAGGGCGGCGTCGAGCTTGTAGGCCCCTTCCATCGTCCTCTTGACCAGCGGAGCCACCAGGTCCAGCTCTTCCTCGGGCACCTCCAGGACAAGCTCGTCGTGCACCTGCAAGATCATCCGGCTGCGCAGGCCCTGCGCCTGCAACTCGCGCCACAGGCGGTTCATGGCTTCTTTCAGGATGTCGGCGGCAGTACCCTGGATGGGGGCATTGATGGCCATGCGGAATGCACTGTCGCGGACGTTGCGATGCACCCGCGACTGGGTGCTCAGCTCGGGAAAGTACCGGCGGCGGCCTAGCAGCGTCTCGACGTAGCCCTGTTCGCTGGCCTCTTTGCGCGTCCTGTCGATGTACTGCTTGATCTTGGGATAGGTCTCAAAGTAGGTCTTGATGAATTCATCGGCTTCTGGGGGCGTCAACTCGGTGCGCTCCGAAAGGCCGTAGCCGGTCACCCCGTAGCTGATGGCAAAGTTGGTCATCTTGGCGACGCGCCGTTGATCCCGGGTCACTTTTTCGAGCGGCACGCCATAGATCGCGGCTGCCGTGCTGGCGTGGATATCCTCGCCTCGGGCAAAGGCTGCCAACATGGCCGGATCGCCAGAGATGTGAGCCAGCACCCGCAGCTCTACCTGCGAATAGTCGGCTGCCAGCAGCAACCATCCCTGTTCGGCGACGAATGCCCGGCGGATCTCGCGGCCGATGTCGGTGCGGATGGGAATGTTCTGCAAGTTTGGATTCGAAGACGAAAAGCGCCCTGTCACCGAGCCCGTCTGGTTGTACGAGGTGTGCACCCGCCCCGTGCGCGGGTTGACCAACGCGGGCAGGGCGTCCACGTACGTGCCTTTCAGCTTGGACAACTGGCGGTGCTCGAGGATGAGGTCGATCACCGGGTGCTTTTCGCGCAGCTTTTCCAGCACGTCGGCGGCGGTGGAATAGTGCCCCGACTTGCCGCGCCGCATCCAGGGCTGGGCCAGGCCCAGTTCATCGAAAAGGGCCACGCTGAGCTGTTGGGTGGAGTTAATGTTGAGCGGGTGGCCTACGTGGCCCTCGATCTCCTCCTCGAGCTCGCCAAGCCGCTGCCCCAACTCCTCTCCCATATCGGCCAGAAACTCGACGTCGAGCTTGACGCCGGCCCGTTGCATGTCTACGATGACCGGCACCAGCGGCATCTCTACGCCGGTGTACAGGTCCCACAGGGCCTTCTCCCGCAGTTCCGGCTGCAAGAGATTCGCCAGGCGGAGGGTCATGTCCACGTCGGCACAGGCGTAGGGCGCGGCTTTCTTGGCAGATACCAGATCCATCGTGATCTGCTTGCTGCCGCTGCCGATCAGGTCTTCGATCGGCGTCATCTCCACGCCCAGCCGGTTCCAGGCCAGGTTCTTCAGGCCCAGGTTGCGGCTGCCGGGATTGATCAGCCACTCGGCAATCATCGTGTCGCAGGTGACCGGCGCAACGTCAAGCCCCTGCTCTGCCAGCACGGTGAGGTCATAGTTGGCGTTGTGGGCGTACTTGGGGATGTCTGGGTCCTGGAGCAGAGGTTTGAGCCTGTCTACTACCAGATCGATGGGCAGGTTCGCGACGTCGGATTCAGGCTTGTGGTCGGTGGGGATATAATAGCCGGTCCCTTCTTCTCCACTCAGCGCGATGCCCACCAATTCGGCCAGCATGGGGTCGACGCTGGTCGACTCCACGTCCACCGCAAGGGCAGCCACCTGCTTCAGTTCGGCTACCATCGCCTCCAACGCCTCGACGCTGTCTACGAT
>Ga0316579_10000430_pt1 | contig 13354 bp, 9 predicted proteins | sample J5NA_2_FD_203074 | JGI IMG/M metagenome (GOLD analysis project Ga0316579, IMG submission 203074) | Rhizosphere microbial communities from salt marsh grasses in Alabama, United States - J5-7_160517rDrA | ecosystem: Host-associated > Plants > Roots > Rhizosphere | place: USA: Alabama | collected... | reverse complement strand
GAGTTAGCTTCTAAATCCTTTGGTGATGCCGGGCTTTTATCGGCCGAGATTGCGGATTGGCTTCCCCAGGCGCGCCGGCGCTTACTTGGTGAGTAATTCCCCTGGTGGTAGACCTGAAGAGGATTTCCTCAATTCTTCGTTAAGCTTTTTCGAGTTCAAAGATCGCGGATTTTGACATTAGATTGTTTAAGAAGTTACCCCGCCGGTTACCTGAAATAAAGACCTGGTTGCGAATCACAAAGCCGTTTTTGTGGCAAAAATCAATGAAGTCAGTCACTGTGAATGCCTGCCAACGCGGCGGTTCATCCCATGGCTGATCGTGATCCGGAGCTTCGGGAATTCGGCCGCTGAGAAGAAGTGTTAATCGTGAGCGCCAATATCCCCAATTAGAAAAACTGACAATGGCAAAGTGGCCGACACGAAGCATTTCGCCCACGATCATCTGCGGGTCGTTCAGATAGCGCAGCGTTTGGCTTAGGATCACAACATCAAAACTCTTATCCGGATAATCGGCAAGACCTTCTTGCAAATTGCCCTGGCGCACGCTCAAACCGCGCCGCACACAGGCTAAAACGCCTTCTTCACTTATTTCTATGCCGCGCCCGATAATTTGCTTTGACTGCTTCAAATAAGCCAAGAGTGCGCCGTCACCGCAGCCCAGGTCGAGGACCCTGGCTTGATCGGGGAGCATTTCGGCGATGGCTAATAAATCAGGCCTGAGCTCTTCAGTGGTTGGGATCAATTCCTGGTTCATGGGGTTACAGGAGCAGGCTCGCTTGATGAATGGGATGGAAGGTTTATTGCTTCCTCATGAACCAGGCGCTCTAGAAAGCTGCTCATCAGATTGGTCATTGTATCAACCTCTAAGAGAAAAGCGTCATGTCCCCAGGTGCTTTGAATATCAAGATAAGTCACATCAGCCCCGGCGGCCGTTAACGCGCTTACGAGTTCTTTGCTGTGGTAACTGGGATAAAGCCAATCGCTTGTGAAGCTAACTACCAGATATTTGACCTCTGTTGAATTGGCAAATGCTGCGGCTAACGATCCTGTTTCAGAACTAAGGTCGAAGTAATCCAACGCTTTTGTCACATAAAGGTAGCTGTTGGCGTCGAAGCGGCGGGTAAAATTATTGCCGTTATATTTCAGGTAACTCTCAATCGCGAATTCCGTTTCAAATTCGTAACCATACTTCTCTATATTTTGCAGACGACGGCCGAATTTCTGGTGCATCGCTTCTTCACTCAAATAGGTGATATGGCCAACCATTCGCGCTACGGCCAACCCGGCATCCGGTTTGCTGTCCTGGTCATAATAAGCGCCATTATTCCAGGCCGGATCGGCATAGATGGCCTGACGGCCGACTTCGCTGAAGGCGATTAACATGGGGCTGTGACGAGCAGTCGTAGCCAGCGGAATAGCTGCTTTTACGCGATCCGGGTAATGAGCAGCCCATTCCAGGGCTTGCATCCCGCCCATTGATCCCCCGGCCACACAGAGCAGCTGATCGATTTCTAGATGGTCGATCAGCTTAACCTGGGCGCGAACCATATCGCCGATGGTGACCAATGGAAAATTAAGGCCATAAGGCTCATTCGTTTGCGGATTGATGCTCATGGGACCGCTCGAACCGTAACAGCTCCCTAAAACATTGCTGCAAATTACAAAGAACCTATTGGTATCGAACGCTTTTCCCGGCCCGATGCAGGTATCCCACCAGCCTGGTTTTTGCTCTTGGGCATCGTGGTAACCAGCCGCATGCCCACCACCGCTAAGCGCGTGGAGGACTAAAATCGCGTTTGATCGCTCGTCGTTTAGCTGCCCATATGTCTCATAGGCAATAGTAACCGGCTGGAGCGATTCACCGCTTTCCAAAAGAAAGGGTTCATCCTCAGCAAAGTGAAATGTTTTTGTTTGAACAAGACCAACTGAATTTTCTGCAAACATTTTATCTGTTTCTAAATGGTGCTCCCGCGCCTCCTTTTGAAGACGCGGGCGCGCCATTTACCTTAATTACTCCCTGACCGGGCTAGAGCCTGGTCCAGGTCCCACAATATATCATCGATATCTTCAATTCCGACACTCAAGCGAATGAAATCGGGCGTGACACCAGCCGAAATGAGCTGTTCATCACTTAACTGGCTGTGTGTTGTACTGGCGGGATGGATGGCCAGCGTCTTGGCATCGCCCAGGTTGGCCACGTGGCTGATCAACTGCAAGTTGTTGATGAAAGCCTGACCCGCCTCCCGTCCGCCGGTAATTCCAAAGCCGAGGATCGCTCCCGGACCCTTTGGAAAGTACTTTTGGGCTAATTTGTAATCGGGATGATTTTCCAAACCTGGGTAGGCTACCCAGGAAACGGCCGGGTGATCATCCAGAAATTCGGCGACGCGCTGTGCATTGCCGACATGGCGGTCCATGCGCAGGCTAAGCGTTTCCAAGCCTTGTAAAGTCGTCCAACTGTTTAGGGGCGCCTGGCAAGCTCCAAAGTCACGCAGAATTTGCACACGCGCTTTGACAATGAAGGCCGGCGGGCCGAGATCGGCGTAGACCAGGCCGTGATAAGATGGGTCGGGTTCTGTGAAATTTTCAAAACGGCCGCTTGCCCAATCGAAATTGCCGCCATCGACAATGGCGCCACCAATTGTCGTGCCATGACCACCGATGAATTTTGTTGTGCTGTGGGTCACGATATTTGTGCCCCACTCGAACGGACGGCACAAGTACGGCGTAGCAAAGGTATTATCGATGACCAGCGGGATATTATGCGCCTTGGCAATATCAGCCACTTCTTCAAGGCGGAAAACGGTAATATCCGGGTTCCCCAGGGTCTCTCCATAAAGGATCTTCGTGTTTGGCCGGATGGCCGCCGCGAAGGCTTCCGGGTCCGTTGGATCCACAAAAGTGACGTCGATGCCCAGGCGAGGAAAAGTGGAGCTGAATTGGCTGTATGTCCCGCCATATAATCTGCTGCTGCTGACAATATGGTCTCCCGCCCCACACAGCGTCAAAATTGTCATGGTTTGGGCGGCATGTCCGCTGCTTGAAGCCAGTGCTCCAACACCGCCCTCGAGATCGGCGATACGTTGTTCCAGTACATCGGTAGTCGGATTCATGATCCGCGTGTAGATGTTGCCGGGCTCCTTTAAAGCGAAAAGATCGGCAGCATGTTGGGTATTCCGAAACTGGTAGCTCGTGGTCTGGTAGATGGGAACGGCGCGGCTTCCCGTAGTTTCATCTGGAACCTGTCCCGCGTGTAATTGACGTGTTGTAAAACCAAACTTATGACCATTTCCACTTAGAGTTGTCATTATCGTTTCTCCTTCAAGTGTAAAGCGCAAAGTGGCAGCGTGTTTGCAAAGTGCCAGCAGGCGCCACGATGTTTCTTTTTACGCATACGGAGAGCTGCCTCTGTTCGCCAGCGGATTTGGCAGCTGGGCGTCGCGAACACTCTGCCGGTTCAATGCCGGGGAGGAGGGGCCATAAAACAAAAATCTCTGCCGGTTATGACAGAGAGTGGAGAATGAAATCTGGATTTTGGTTTTACGCCGGTGCACTCGGCGCTATTTTGAGTAAGACAACTTCGATGTCTCCTCTCATCTTCCAGAATTACTCTGCCGGAATTGGCACCCTGGCGCGGTAGGAAATCCTACAACCGGGTTGCCGAGGTTTCTAAGGGCCGGTCCCTCCACCTCTCTGGATAAAAGTGACAACTATGCGTTTGTTGCGTAGAACTATAAAGGTAGATCCAGCACTTGTCAACACCAATTTGGAATAAATCTAGAATTGGCCACATCGTGTTTGAGCAATGGGAAATGCGGAGTTCAAAGTGCGAAAAAGAAACGGATGAGGTCAAATTGCTGGTTTTAGGGGGTTGATTTTGCCGGGTATAAATGATAATATCTATCCAATCTCTTCGTAGGATAGGTTTGTTTAACGTGATACAGACAAGATTGTTAGAAGGTCTCTTACTCGCACACGAAATCGTGTGCTGTTGGAGGCTGCCTGTCGAATAGATGCATTGAATTCCTACTTTGTTATTTATAGCCACAGTTGCTCCAGCAGCTGTGGCTTTTTTGATCCTATGGGTGGTTTGTTATGTGTTTCCGCCGTTTTGTTTTGATGATGTATCTCGCCTTACCTGACCGGTACTGGGATTAAAGTTCGGCCGTTTGCTGAGGCCGGCGTCCTGGTGCCGGGTCGTGGATTGAATCAAGAGTTTAGTGATTGAAATCAAAAAAGTGATCTGAGGTACATAAAATGAAAAAAGAAAATAATAAAGAAACTGAGAGATATAACTTCCGGGCTGTTGAGGAACAGTGGCGCGCATATTGGGATGAAATCGATCTATACCGGACGGGGGATGATCCTGAGAAAGAAAATATCTATATTTTGGATTTTTTCCCGTATCCTTCCGGTGCAGGCCTTTCGGTTGGGCATTGCAGGAATTATATCCCGACATGCGTCAGCTCGCGGTTCCACCGTATGCGTGGCTTTAATGTTCTGCACCCCATGGGGTGGGATGCGTTCGGCCTGCCTGCAGAGAATTACGCAATTGATCATGGAATTCACCCGCGTGAAAGCAGCGCCGAGTTTAGCGCCACGTACCGGCGGCAGATGAAGTTGATTGCTTGCTCTTATGATTGGTCGCGGGAGTTTAGCTCGACAGATCCTGATTATTATCGTTGGACGCAGTGGTTTTTCTTGCTGCTCTATAAAAGAGGGCTGGCATACCGCGCGTTGAGCAGCCAATGGTGGTGCCCTGAATGCCAGACGATATTGGCCAACGAACAGGTCGAGAACGGCCGCTGCTGGCGCTGTGACAGCGAAGTTGTCACCAAGGAGCTGGAGCAGTGGCATTTACGCATTACACAATATGCCGATCGCCTGCTGGATGATCTAGAACTGATCGATTGGCCGGAAGCGATTAAAAAGATACAGAGCAACTGGATCGGCCGATCTGAAGGGCTGGAGGTCAGTTTCGTCTTGCAGTCTGAGGATGGGGCGCAAGCTGATGCGCTACGGGTCTTTACGACGCGGCCGGACACGCTGTATGGAGCGACTTTTCTGGCGCTGGCGCCGGAACATCCACAGGCGGCAGCCATTGCTGCCCCAGAATATACAAATGAAATCAAAGCGTTTATCGAACGGGCTAGAAACACGGGCGAGCGTGCGCGTTCTGCAGAGAGCCGGGAGATGGCCGGCAGGTTCACCGGCCGTTATGCAGTGCATCCGCTGACAGGTGAAGCAGTCCCGATATGGATCGCCGACTATGTTTTGCCGGGTTATGGCACGGGGGCGATCATGGCTGTGCCTGCTCACGATGATCGCGATTATGCTTTCGCCATGGTACACAATCTGCCAATCGTTGAAGTCGTTCGTAGTCAGGATACGCCAATTGACGGCTGCTACACAGGGCAGGGCATTTTGGCTAATTCAGGGCCTTATAGCGGTCTAGAATCCCAGGCAGGTGGTGAGCAGATGGCCGCTGTTCTGGTTGATCGTGGTCTGGCTGATTGGAAAATTAATTACAAAATCCGGGACTGGCTGATATCGCGCCAGCGCTATTGGGGCGCGCCTATACCTATGATTCACTGCGCGAAATGCGGTATCGTACCGGTTCCAGAGTCTGATCTGCCGCTGCTCTTGCCGGATACCATGGATTTTGCACCGACCGGCAACGGCCGTTCGCCCCTGGCGCGAATTGATGAATGGGTGAACACAACATGTCCGGAATGTGGTGGGCCGGCTAAGCGAGAAACAGATACCATGGATGGTTTTGCCTGTTCTTCCTGGTACTTCCTACGCTTCGCAAGCCCGCACTATGACGAAGGACCTTTTGAGCCACAGGCCGTTCATGACTGGCTGCCCGTCGATACGTACGTGGGCGGTGCTGAACACGCGGTGATGCATTTGTTGTATGCACGATTTTGGACCAAAGTGCTCTATGATGCCGGGCTTATCGATTTTGTCGAGCCGTTCAGCAGGCTGCTAAATCAAGGTGTGCTGCATTCGGGCGTGGACGGCCGGCGAATGTCAAAATCGAAAGGCAACGTCGTTACTCCTGATGAAGTTGTAGCCGCTCATGGGACGGATGCCCTTCGTCTTTACATCCTATTTCTGGGTCCTTTTGACGCGGATGTCGTGTGGGAAGATCGCGGCATTAAGGGTATTTCCAGATTTTTGGATCGTTTCTGGCGGCTGACGGCCGGGCCTAAGAAAGAAGTACCCGCGCCTGGAGCAGGGGTTGCGGCCTTTGAACGGCGGCGGCAGCAGGTTATTAAGCAGGTGACGGAAGATATGATTCGCTACCGGTATAATACCGCCCTGGCGGCGCTGATGGAATATCTCAACTACTTGAATAAGGTGGCGAAGGTAGAAATCAGCGATGGAGAGTGGCGGCGGGCGATGGAAACGTTGACGCTGCTGTTGAGCCCGATGGCGCCATTTATCACTGAAGAAGTGTGGCAGAACGTTCTAGGATATCCTGACTCCGTGCACCGGCAGCCGTGGCCCGAGTACGATGAAGCAAAAGCGAAGGCGACTGTTGTGACCATCGTTGTTCAGGTAAACGGCCGTGTCCGGGATAGAGTGCAGGCGGAAGCGGGCGCCTCGGAAGAATCTTTGCGCGAACTGGCTTTGGATAGTACGGCCGTTCGACATTCTTTGGCCGAAAAGCGCATTAGCCGGATCATTATCGTGCCTGATCGCCTGGTTAATATTGTTATTTAAACCATTGGCTATGCCATAAAAAAGGGATAGGAACCTGGTTCCTATCCCTTTAACTTTATTCAATCACCTCAACTTTTAAAGGACGAGGTGTCTTAGTCTAGTTTATTATTCTGGGAAACCATTGTAGACGCTGGCGCGATTCTTGTAAATGATGTTTGACACAGCAACTAAATCGCTGCCCGCGGGACCGGTGATATAGATACCACCAATAAATGAAGTCCCGAATGAGTCGAAAGCGCTGGCTGCTAAATCGCCACCATTGCGTGTGTTAAGACCAAAAGCAGCTCCAGGGGCCAGGTTACCAGGCAGTTGCGCACCGGTGAATGTCTTAATGGTATTACCATTGGTATCGATGTACTCAACGGTAAGATCAGCAGCATTCACTGTGGTGGTGCCGACATTCTGCAAGTTCAATGCGGACCATTGGTTCCAGGTAGATCCTTGCGCGAGGCGATACTGCGCCGGAATAAAGATGGTATCAGCCGCGGAGGTGTCGCTAACCAGAGCATAGATACCTGCATTACCGGCAACGCCCCAGTTGGTGATGCCTGTACCTACCAAGGGCACATCGTTCTCAGAAGTAATCGTGACAGAGCCGTCCCAGCTGGTGCCCAGCGGATCGAACACACTCGCGTCCAAATCACCGCCGTTTTTGGTATTTAGACCACGGGCGGACAGCGGGGGTATTGTTGTGTTAAGCGTCAGAGCAGGCGTGCCGGAATTATCACCACGCGTGAAATACTCAACCTTGACCTGTGCAGTCGTGCTACTGCTCGTGTTCTGGATATTTACTGCTGAAAACAGCGTGTATTCAGAATCGCTTGGATTTTGCTTAAAGCGATAATGTGATGGGGCGTAAAGGACTGTTCCCTGATCGTTGGGGGACAATGCCTGGTAAGCTCCGGCGCGGTTTGGCCAGGTAGCGGTTGACGCCCCTGCCAGCATCTTATTATCTGTGGAGGTTATTGTTATCGAACCATCTTGAAAACCTGATGGCCACCCGGAGGGTAAATCGCTTGTATTACCCAGATAATAAGTTCTTGAACCATAAGCATTTAATGCTTCATTTGAGCTGCCCAAGAAATTACCGGAACGATCATAGAAATCGAGCTTAATATTATTTGTTCCCGCTTCTGCGTTTTGGACTGTGACGCGCGAAACGATTCCATTAAATCCCCAAACGGTGGGGAAGAAGATCGATGTTGATGTTCCTGCTGTGGATGTTCCGTTATAAGCACCCTGTGTAAAACCATCCGGCGCTTCGGGAACATTCGTATTCTTAATACTGACGACGGCGGCTATCGGCTGATCGGAAGAAACTACGGCAGCTCCAGAAAAACCGGCAGGCAGAGGCTCATCTTCTGCTTTAATTTCTTTCACTGACTTCGGATTAATCTTTACCGTCGTATTTTCGTATTGTTTAACACCATCTGTGCTGTAATAGGATACGATGAGGGTGGCCACCTGCCCGCTGCCCGTTGCCATGTTCTGTACAACAGTATTTGACGTTGACAGGCCGGGTTGTGGATAGCCCTGTGCATAACTAATGCCTGCTACCAATAGTAACAGAACGAGTGTTGTGGCAATTACAATGCCAATCTTACTTTTCATTAAAAACCTCCGTTTAGCGTGCAGGATAATGCACAAACAATTATTTAGTGTCATTTTAGGGCGAGAAACCTTGTTGATCAATAACCCATTCGGGTTAAAAGGTGGGTTATTTCTCTTTATTGGGTGACATAATCTAAGAAATCGGTCAGATTAGCCATGGTTTTTTGCCAATCGTAATGCGTGTTTACAAACTGCCGCCCAGCTTGGGCATACTTCTGCCATTCTGACTTATCTACCAGTAATCGATAGATAACATCTAAGAATTGTTGGGGATCATCATCCAGAACAAGTAAATCCCGCCCTGGTTTTGCTCCCGTACCAGAGTTACCTAGTGGGGTAGCGACTGTTGGCCTGCCACTGGCCATGCCGTTTAGTGTCTTGACGATGATTCCACCTCCTGTAAATAAGGGCACAACGTTTACGGCACTCATTTCATAGTAGGGTCGCAAACTTTCAACTTCTCCGGTAACTGTTACACCTTCTATGTGAGACAATGCCTTAACCTGTGGCGAAGGTGAGTTCCCTACAATGTAAAACTCTACATCAGGGAGGCGTCTTCTCAGAATTGGAAATACTTGTCTGGCGAAATAAACGGCCGCTTGTATGTTGGGAGGGATATTCATCGCCCCAGAAAATAACAAAACATTTCCAGCAGGTCGGGTGATTGGAATAGATTGCAGCTCTTCCAGACCTTCAAACCAGGGCGGCAGGAGGGCAATATTTTGATCGGGCAGAAACTTTCGCATCACTTCCAGGTCATTTTGCGATCGCACAAATATCCCATCATATTTATCTGCCCAGCGCATCTCAATAACCCGCGTGCGCAGCCAATCGTACCCGGCATAGTACCGGGGAAGTAGACGATTCTCAAGCTGGTAAAGGTTGTGGGCTACATCTGAATAAACATCTATTTCATCTAGAATGCGCTTTGCATTGGTTACTTGCAGACCATATTGGCTCATCATGCCGTCAACAATCACTACGTCAAAAGAATTTTGCGACAGCAGCTGCTTTAATCGAGAGCGGTAGCGAAGTGAAAAAACCCGCCCGTAAACTTTGGGAAGCAGAATGCGCCATCCCAATCGCCATAAACGAGAGGACAGCGTATGTTCACTATAAGGGACCTCTATAACTTTTTCGCAAATGGCTTTCATTGAATCGGCGGCCGCGTGTTCGTCAGCCTCCGTGAAGGCAATTAATGAAATTTGATGACTCTGACTGAGGGATTCCATGTAGTGATATTGGTCCAGACGGCCGCTGGTCCGCGCTTGCGGATAAGGCAAAAATCTACAAATAAATAAGATCTTCATTTCGGGATTATAAATTTTTATTGCTTCTGGTATTTAAAAGAAAATGCCGCCAGGTCATCACGAGTAATCGTTTTGGTAATAACCAGTTCGGCTAAAAAGAAAACTATTGAAAGAATTCCTGCCCCGAGAATATTCCAATTCATCAACCACAAAAAAAGCAATGAACTAAGCATAATCCCTATCATCGGTAGTAAAAGTGCCTTTATATAATCGAAATGAATGGACTTGTTCACGTAGTAAAAGTTTTGGAGCAAACCGACAAGTATTGTTACTACCGAAGCAACACTCGCTCCAATTAAACTATAGCGGGGAATCAACATGATGTTCAATAACAAATTCGCACCGTTACTTACCAAGGTAACATGAACACCCCGACGTTCATTGTCGCTGGCGAGAAGGACCCGATAAAGGAAGCGTGATAAAAATGAAGGTAAGATACCTATGGCCAATATCTGTAAAATGATAATCGAGGGTTCATAACTATCTCCAAAAACCGTTAAGATCAAAAAACTAGCCAGGGCAATAATCATGATCGATAACGGAAAGACACCAACGAGGAGGAGTTTGAAGATTTGCGAAACCAATTCAGAAAAATGTTCCTCAGTGCCGCGATAAGCTCGCGATAATCCGGGGAAGAGGGATGTCATGACAGCCGGCGCAATCATATACAGCAGTTGAATTAATAAGGCTCCGGTTGCGTAAATGCCAACGGTTTCCGTATCGAAAAGCTTGGATAGGAATATACGATCAGTCTGTTGAAAGGCCTGCGTTAATGATACGATGATTACAAATGGAATTGCCTGCCGAAACAAGAGCGCTGAGAGGGCGCGACTGATTTGCGGCCGGAATTGTTTGAGAGAATCCTTGAAATAATATATATAGATTAAACAAACAGATAAGTAATAAATGCCCAGAAGGACAAAAAGGACTCCAATATTAAAGCCAAGCATTAATAGAAGTACTGAGCCGCCAACGCGAATAATGGTTAATGGAAATCGGGCAATAAAAATCCACTCCATTTTTTCAAGCCCGGTGATGGCCGCTTCGAAGATAGACGCTTCTGATTGCGGCAAAACAACGAAAAAGATACCCAGAAGAATTAGCGATTCGACTTGGGCAGGATAGTCAAGCAGAATAACAACAACGGCCAGGAGCCCTATGGTTAAGATGGAGGTAACCGCGCCGATTAAGGATGAATTGACTAATAGTTCGCCGGTCTGGCCGGGATTCCGGGAGATCTTACGCGGCAGCAGCATGACAAATCCCCAAGGAGCTATCGCTACGGCAACGGTAGTGAATGATAGGGCTGTGCTGTAATCACCCCATATTTCCCGGCCAAGAATACGAGCGACATACCAGGCTAAGAAAAAAGAAATCCCTCGTTCTAATATGACCAGTGATGAAAGAACTGTTGAGTTTTTTAGTACACGCAGTGCGGGAGGCATGGATTAATCTAAATAACCTAGATTGCGTAACCGGTCGGCTATCACGTTCGCGTCTTCTTCGCTGTTGGTCGATTCATCAATTCTGTCTGGAGGTTCCAGGACAGAAGATGTATCTTCTATCGAAGCGGGTTCAAATCCCGGTAAAAACATTTGATCTAACGTTCGACCATCTAAGTAACTGGGTGCAGCCACACCTAAAGCCGCCAGGATTGTTGGCGCAAGATCTGTTATCCGTGCGTTTTGGATTTGTTGCCCTGAAGCTATGCTAGGTCCCCAGGCAATCAGTATGCCATCTAATGCATGATTGCCGGAATAAGGAGTGGAAGAGGTAAAGACTGGTCCCCCCATGTCTACAGTGCTGTCCAGTACAAAGTTAGATACAGCCTGTGGGTCGTCCCGTTTAGGTTCTATAATCAGGTCCGGTGCATCATCGAGGAATCGGCCGTTATACAATTCTTCGCGTAAGTACACACCTGCTAAAGGAGAGCGGTTTGTTTGAAGCTCTCGTAAGTCCGTCAACGCGATAGATAGATCTTCCCGAAGTTGTTCATACTCTTTCCCCGGCGAGATGATTCCCTGTGGTTCTCGTCCCCTCACGTTCAAACGCAGTCCCCCATCCGGCGAATAGTATACCCGAGTCTTTGACCAATCAATCATCTGGCTAGAAATGATCGCTTTCAAATTGGTTATCCCCCAGTCATCCGGTAAGAAAGCGCGTTTCAAGCGCCGAAACCAGGGGATTGATTTTAGGCCGGATAGTCGATTGACTACAGCGGTCCGCCAATTTTTTTGTTCCCGCAAAATCAACAATCCCTGCTGATGCAGCCAGCGGTTGACATAGAAACGACGCGCGCAGCCGTTGAATCCGTGATCTGACATCACCAGGACAAGCGTGCGCTCCGGAACCTGAGCGATAATTTCAGCTATGGCCTGGTCTAATAAGGCGAAATGCTCGCGCAAGGCGGACCCGAATTTCTGCCTGCTCGCTTCGTTGTGATCGGGATGTTGGGAATCGATGTCTTCCCATAAAAAGTGCTGTAATCGATCGGGACCAGTGAAAACTACGCCCAGCATGTCGAAATCATCAACCTGCCAGAGTAAGCGTATTGTTTCGATTTGCTGCTGTGTATATGCCTGGACGCCGGCAATTAAGGCCTCCTTTTCATGTGCTCGGTCCCCCGCATCCAGAAGATAATTATCAAAATGTTGTAATAAACGAGCTTGTAGTTCCGCTGGGTAGGTAAACTGGGAGTCGGTAGAAGGTGTGAGCATCCCCCCCACCAGGAATCCATTAACAGGGACGGGTGGATAAGTAAATGGAATGTTTAGTAAACCTACGCGTCTCCCTGCCTTGCTTAGAATATCCCAAAATCGAGGGACACGAATGCTGGAGCTATTCGCTAGCTTAAAGCGATAGCTGTTTGGTTCATGATTCACAAACCCGAAAATACCATGCTGCCCAGGATTTACTCCTGTGGCGAAGGAAGACCAGGCTACAGAACTTTCTGGCCGGATGGTTGACCGTAAAGGACCGGAAGCCCCTTCTGCTACAAGACGGGCTAATGTAGGCAAGTAACCTTGCTCTATCCAAGGCTTCAGCAATCGCCAATCAGCACCATCTAAACCGATGACAATGACCTTGTCATAAGCGGTTTCCATCTTCTTATTCAAGATACCCCAATCCGCGTAGCCGGTCCCCTAACTGCATTTCCTCTTCATCCGAATAAGCTGAATCAGATGTGTCAGGTAACAGTTGATCGCGGTCTGCATCGTGGATGCGGACGGGGTGTGCTGCCAGGAAATCAGGATCAAATATCTCAGTGAGAACACGGCCGTCAAAGAAAGATGGAATTGATAAACCCATCATATAGAGGATAGTTGCCGGCACATCAAGCAAGCGCAGACCGTTTAATTCGCCGCCGGATTTCACAGACGGTCCGGCGGAAATAAAGATGCCATCCTGACGATGTTCGCCAGGACGAAATGGTTTATGTTCTTCAGCAAACAAACTCCCGGCCAAAGATTCGGCGCCGATATAATCCGGATCAAAAATTAAGATCACGTCAGGAAAAGATTCCACATACGGGCCACTGTAAATATCCTCACGTCGAGCCGCTTTCTTGATGAGGCAGTTCCCTGTTGCCGGATCTATAAATTGTGCGCTGGCCTGTATGATGCGATCGCGTAGAGCTTCGTACTCCTCTCCCGCAGAAACAACCCCCTCGCGTCTTTTTCCTTTAAGATTTATTTCAATGCCGG
>Ga0316579_10000428_pt1 | contig 13370 bp, 9 predicted proteins | sample J5NA_2_FD_203074 | JGI IMG/M metagenome (GOLD analysis project Ga0316579, IMG submission 203074) | Rhizosphere microbial communities from salt marsh grasses in Alabama, United States - J5-7_160517rDrA | ecosystem: Host-associated > Plants > Roots > Rhizosphere | place: USA: Alabama | collected... | reverse complement strand
TCCTCCCGCTGCGCGGGTGCGCCCTGTCCTGCGCTGCGCTGCTGGCCGTCCTGTCGAGCGCAGCCGTGCGCGGCGCGGAACGGGAATCCAGCGCCACCGCGCGCTGGGCCGCTGACCGGGCCGTCGCCTCGGTCACGGCCCGGGTCGTGGCCGACGCCAGGAAGGCCGTGACCGACGCCGGCAGGACCCGGTCCGGTGCCGCGGGGAGGGGCCCGGTGTGGCTGTCGCGGGTCGCGACCGTCCGGGTGGGCGCCCGGGGGCTGGAGACCGCCGAACGCGTCCCGTTGCTGGTGATCGGCGACCGGGCCTGGGGAACCGTCCGGGCGGGACAGACCGTGCGTTTCCGGGCCCGGCTGACGCGGACGGCCCGCGGTGAGGACGTCGTGGCCATCGCCGGGGCCGTCTCGGGACCGGAGATCCGGCCGGCCCGCGGAGCCTGGGCCGCCGCCGAGCGGATCCGGTCCGGCCTGCGCGGGGCCTGCCGGGACCTGCCGGCCGAGCCCGGAGGGCTGCTGCCGTCCCTCGTGCTCGGGGACACCTCCGGGGTGCCAGAACGGCTCGTGCGGGACCTGCGGGCCTCCGGGCTGTCCCACCTGACGGCCGTCAGCGGCACGAACGTCACGATCGTCGTCGCGAGCGTGCTGTGGACCCTGTCGGCCCTCGGCGTCGGGCGCCGCACGCGCATCCTCGCGGCCGGGGCGGCCCTGTGGGGGTTCGTCCTCGCTGCCCGCCCCGAGCCCAGCGTCCTGCGGGCCTCGACCATGGGAGGGATCGGGCTGCTCGGGCTGTTCCGCGGGCACCGCGCCTCGGGCCCGCCCCTGCTCGCGACCGCGACCGTCGTCCTGCTCTGGCAGGACCCCTGGTCCTGCCGCCGCCCCGGGCTGGAGCTGTCCGTCGCGGCAACGGCCGGGCTGCTGCTGCTCGCCCCGGGCTGGACCGCCCGCCTGGCCACGAGGATGCCCCGGCCCTGCGCGACGGCCCTCGCCGTCCCCGCCGCGGCCTGCACGACCTGCGCCCCGGTCCTGGCGCTGTCGGGCCTGCCGGCGAGTCCCGTCGCCGTACCGGCGAACCTGCTGGCCGGCCCCGCCGTCGCGCCGGCGACGGTCCTGGGGGCGCTCGCGGCCTGCTGCGCGGTCCCCTTCCCGCCACTGGCCGCGCTCGTGGCCCGCGCGGGGGCGTGGGCAACGGGGTGGATCGCGGCCGTCGCCCACGCCATGGCGGCCGCCCGGGACGTCGCGGGGACCGTGCCCGTCCCGCCCGTGCCCCGGCCCTCGGGGACGGCCGGAACCGTGCTCCTCGCCGGCGCGGCGCTCCTGGCCGTGCTGACCTGCGAACCCCGTCCCGGCGGGACGTCGCGGCGCGGCGCGGGCGGCGTCGTCGCGTCCGGGAACCGCCCGGCCGTCGCGCTCCGGTCCGCGGGACCCGTCCCCGGGCGTGCGGGGTCCGTCCCGGGGCGTGCGGTCCGCCGGCCGCGGGCGGACGGGTCCCGTGGTCGCCGGATACCGTTCCTGGCCTGCGTGAGCGCCGTCGGCGTCTGGGCCGGGTCGCTGCTCCCGCCGCCCTGGACACGGGGGCCGGGCGGCTGGCCGGGGGAGGGCTGGGCGATCGTCCTGTGCGACGTCGGGCAGGGGGACGCCCTGGCCGTGAGGACGGGCTCGGACCGGGCGATGCTGATCGACGCGGGCCCCGACCCCGGCACCGTGGACGCCTGCCTGGGACGGCTCGGGATCCGGCACCTCGACCTCGTGATCGTCACGCACCTGCACGCCGATCACGTGGCGGGACTGCCCGGGGCCCTGCGGGGCCGGGACGTCCCGGACGTGCTGACCGGCCCGGTCGGTCACCCGGAGCCGGCGGCCCTTGACCTGGCCCGCTGGGCACGGGACGCCGGGGCGCGCCTGTCGGTCGTCGCGGCGGGACGCGGCGGGACGGCCGGCCGGGAGGGACCGGCCTCCTGGTCCGTGCGCTGGCAGGTCCTCTCCCCGCCCGGACCCCGGACGGGGGAGGGGAGCCCGCCGGCCGGGGGAGGGCGCGCCGCGGCCCATGCGGCGGGAACGGTCGCCGGCGGGGACGAACCGGACGAGACCGCCGTCAACGACGCGTCCCTGGCCGTGCTGCTGCGCCTGAGAGGTCCGGCGGGGAGCCTGAGCGTGCTGGACCTGGCGGATCTGGAGACGGCCGGCCAGCGCAGGCTCCTGGCGCTCTGCTCGGCGTCCCCCGGAACACTCGGGGCGGGAGGGTGCGGGGCCGACGTCGTCAAGGTGGCCCATCACGGGTCGGCCGGCCAGCTCCCCGCCCTCTACCGCAGGATCCGCGCCCGGATCGCGCTGGTGAGCGTTGGGGAGGGGAACCCGTACCACCATCCCTCCGCTGCGACGCTGGAGATGCTCGGACGGACCGGCGCCCTGGTCCTGCGGACGGACCGCTCCTCGGACCTCGCGGTGCGCGCGACGCGGCAGGGGCCGGTGGAGGTCCTCCCCCGGGGACGGTGAGGGCACGCCGCCTGCCCTGCCCGGTCCGGCCCGGCCCTCCCGGGCCGGGGGCCCTCAGGTCGAGGTGCCCGAGTACATGTGGTTCTGGAACATCCATCCCTGGAGGTCCGCCGCCGGCATCGGCCGGGCGAACAGGTACCCCTGGCCCATGTCGCAGCCCATCCGGCGCAGCTCCCAGACGTGGTCCGACGTCTCCACCCCCTCGGCGACCACCGTGAGCCCCAGGGTGTGCCCCAGGTCTATGGACGCCTGCACGAGGGCGTTGTTGCCCTCCTCGACCCCCATCCCGAGCACGAAGGATTTGTCGATCTTCAATTCGTCGAAGGTCAGGGTCTTCAACGTTGACAGGGAGGAGTAGCCCGTCCCGAAGTCGTCGATGGCCAGCCTGACCCCGATCTCCCGCAGGCGCTGCAGGATCTCCATGGCGCGCACCGAGTCCAGGATCTCCGTGCTCTCCGTGACCTCCAGCCGCAGCATCTCCGCCGGAACCCCGTACATGGCCAGGGCCTGGGTCACCCGGTCGGGGAGCTTCCTGTCCGCCAGGGACCTGGTGGAGATGTTCACGGCGACCGGGAGGTGCAGCCCCTGGTCCAGCCAGTCCCTGACCTGGCCCAGGGACAGCTCCAGCAGCAGGGTCGTCAGGGGCAGGATCAGGCCGGAGCCCTCGGCCGCGGGGATGAACTCCGAGGGGGGCAGCGTCCCCCGGGTCGGGTGGTGCCACCGGGCCAGGGCCTCGACCCCCCGGATCTCGCCGCTGAGCAGATCGATCTTGGGCTGGTAGTACAGGACGATCTCGTCACCGCTGTCGACGGCCCGCCGCAGCTCGGTCAGGAGCATCAGACGGGACTGACCGCGCACGTGCCGGACGGGATCGAAGACGACGGCCCCCACCTTGGTGGACTTCGCCTCGTCGAGCGCGAGGTCCGCCTGGCGCAGCAGGTCGTCGACCTCGTGCTGCCCCCCGATCGCGACCGAGGCCCCGGCGCTCACCCACACGCTCACCGAGGCCTCACCCAGCTGGTAGGGGCGTTGCAGCTCCTCCGTGACCCTGTTGGCCGCCTCGATCACCGACAGCGGCCCCCGGACGACCGGGAGCAGGACGGCGAACTCGTTCCCCCCCAGGCGGGCGGACATCGCCCGTCCCTGGCCGTCCCGCTCGCCCCTGCGCCCGCCCACCAGGTTCGTCAGGCGGGAGGCCGCCTGCCGCAGGACCTCGTCCCCGGCAGCGGTGCCGAGCACTTCGTTGATCTCACGGAAACGGTCCAGGTCCACCAGCAGGACCATGAGCGCGCGGGTCGTCCCCTTGGCGGCCTGCAGGGTGCTGCCAAGGCTCTCGGTGAACGTGCTGCGGTTGGGCAGTCCCGTGAGCGCGTCGTAACGGGACAGCTGTTCGATCCTGCGGGCCTCGTCCAGCACCCTGCGGTTGTGCCGGAGGACCTGCAGGCCCAGAAGGGTGATGAGCAGGAACGCCAGCAGGTCCGTCACCCCCGCGCCCAGGAGCGCCAGCATGGACAGGGTTCTCGACCGCTCCAGCGCGTGCCGGCTCGAGGACGCCTCCTGCAGATCCGCGTCGCGCACGAGAGTCTTGATCTTCGTCAGGGAGGTGTCGACCAGGGCCGCGCGGGCGACCACCTCGTCGCGCTGGCTGTCGCGGTCCACGGAGTCGAAGAGATCGTCCACCGCTGTCCGGTACTGCGTGTACTCCTCCTGGACCTTCCGGGCCAGTGCCTCGTCCTGCTCGTCGCCGAGCTCGGCCGCGCGCCGGATGGCTGCGACCATGTCCTGCCCGGCCTGGGCGTGTTCCTTCCTGAGCTGCTGGCGGGCCTGGACCTGGTACGCCTGGACCTTCGTCGCCGCCTCGTGCAGGTCCAGGGACGCCTTCCGGTACACCTCGGACAGGGCCTGGGAACGGGAGGCCCTCACGGTGGCGTTCCTCGCCACGGCGACAGCGCCCAGGGAGCACAGCATCAGAAGGCCGAGGCCCATCAGGAGGAACCGGGCGGCCCTCCCCTGGAAGGGGGTCGCCCGGAGCGGACGGATCGCCGGATTCCCGCGGCCGTTCCCGGCGGGACGCGCCGAGCGGATGGCGGAGTCCCCGGGACCGCGTGCCGAAGCAGCGCGGTTCGGAACTCCGGCCGCAGCGGCACCGGACCTGCGTCGTGCAGCGGGGGGTCCGGATCCCAAGCGTCCGGACACGTCTGTCCGCTCCCCTTTCGCCTGCTCGCCCCGAACGGGACTCCTTCACCCTGAGTCGGGACGACGGGGCGCGACCTTGAGCCGGCGGCGGTCCCCACCGCCCCGCGGCGACCCGCTCGGGCACGCCGGCCACGACCTGGTCGCCCGCGGAGCACGTCCGTGGACACCGCACTAGAGTTGCCCCGTGGCAGCACCGTCGCGGACCCGGAAGAAGAGCACGTCACCGGCGGGACGATCGGGGGGCTCGGCAAGGACGGTCCCGCTCGACCAGGTAGCGCCGGCCCCGATGGTCCTGCTCGTCGGGCCGGAGGAGGTCCTGGCCCAGAGGGCGACGGCCGACGTGACGGCGGCGGCCCGGGCCGCCGACCCCGAACTGTCGATCGAGCGGGTCCCTGCCTCCGGGTACGAGTCCGGGACCCTGGCACTGATGTCCAGTCCGTCCCTCTTCGGCGGGGGGACCCTCATCCGGATCGAGGGGCTGGAGGCGGCGCCCGACGCCCTCGTCCAGGACCTGACGGCCTACGCCCGGGCACCGGTCGGCGACGTCTGCCTGATCCTGCGCCATGCCGGGGGGACCCGCGGCCGGGGCCTGCTGGAGACCCTCCGCGCGGCGGGGGCAAGGGAGACCTCCTGCCAGGCCCTGACGAAGGACGACGACAAGCTCGGTTTCGCGGCCGGGGAGTTCCGGCGGGCGGGCGCGCAGGCCTCGCCCCAGGCGCTGCGGGCCCTCGTGGACGCCCTGGGCAGCAACCCGGCCGAGCTGGCGGCCGCCTGCCGCCAGCTGGCCGAGGACCTCGAACTGGTCGGGACGGGCGCCGCCCGCGTGGAGGCAGAGCAGGTCGAGGAGTGGTTCGGCGGGCGGGTGGAGGTGACCGGTTTCAAGGTCGCGGACGCAACGGTCGCCGGCAGGGCGGACCAGGCGCTCTGCCTGCTCCGGCACGCCCTGGCCACCGGGTCCGACCCGGTGCCGGTCGTCGCGGCCCTCGCGGCCAAGGTCAGGGCCCTGGCCAAGGTCAGCACCGCGGGCAGGGGCCGGTCCGCGGAGCTGGCCCCCGTGCTGGGGATGGCGCCCTGGCAGGTGGACAGGGCCCGCAGGGAGCTGTCCGGGTGGACGCAGGACGGGCTCGCCGCGGCCGTCCTCGCCCTGGCGCGCGCCGACGCGGAGGTCAAGGGTGCCGGCCGGGACCCGGTCTTCGCCGTGGAACGCGCCGTGCTCACCGTTGCCGCCGCCCGCAGGTCCTGACCCCCTGCCCCACGCCGGACACCGGGGGTGCCGAAAGGCCCGTTCGACCCCGTCTCAGGGGGTGCCGAAGTCCTGGGTCCAGTAGATCCCGTACGGGGATCCCGACTGCTTCCACCTGCCCACGCCGAGTTCCTTCAAGGAGCAATTGAGGATGTTCGCGCGGTGCCCGGGGCTGTTCATCCAGGACTCCATGACCGCTGACGCCGTCTGCTGGCCCGCGGCGATGTTCTCCGCGGCCGTGGAGAAGGCGTAGCCGGCCGCGCGCATCCTGTCGAACGGCGTGCGCCCGTCCTGGCTGTTGTGGTCGAAGTACTTGTTGACGGCCATGTCCTTGCTGTGGGCCCTGGCCACCTTCGCGAGGGTCGCGTCGGCGGTCACCGGCCCGCATCCCGCCCCCGACCGCTCGACGTTGACCAGGCGCAGGACCTCGCTCTCCTGCGCGTCGTGGATCTGGGAGGAGGCAGCGGCCGCAGCGGCGGACGTCGTGGAACTCGGTGCCGTCGTGGTCCGGGCCGGGGAGGACGGCGCGGAGGTCCTGGGGGACGAGGACGGTGTCGTCCTGCTCCTGTCGGCCCGCGGGGCGCTGCGGGTGGCCGAGGGAGTGATCGAGACGGTGGGCCGCGGCGTCCGGCGGGCCGGGGACCTCGAGGGGGACGGGGACCGCGTCGGCTCGGTGGCCGACGGCGAGGACAGGTCACCCGGGTCGCGGTCCGCCGGCCCGCCGTCGCTGATCGGGCCCGAGGATGGCGGGCCGTCCGGGGCCAGGTGGGCCCTGGTGCCGGCGTCGTTGGCCGTGCCGAAGCCCGCGAGCACCGCAAGGGTGGTTCCCGCGAGCACCGCCATGGCGGTGGCTCCTGTCGCCAGCATGAGGTGTCCGGGACCGTGCAGCCGCCGGTGACGGGTCATCGTGGGATCGCTCCTGGTCCGTCGGGGACGTTGCCTCATCGAGGGGGCGGGATCGGTCCGTCTCGTGGTGACGGGCCGCCGGGTGACGACATTCGTGGTTCGTATGAACAGTGTCAAGAGGGAGTGACCCGGGGTGGTGATTCTGTGACTTTCCGTTCGTTCGCGGGTGGCGGGCGAGCCCGCGGAGCGTGGCCGCCCGCCGGGTCCGTCGGGCCCTCCGCACGGCAGCCCGGCACCCGGTCACAGCACGAGGAGGGGCGTTCCCGAACCCGGTCGGGAACGCCCCTCCTCGTGGTATGTCGGAATACGCCCTTAGAGCGTGTCTCGGAACTCCGCTTCGGCGCTGCGCGGTGCCCGGGCGGCACCCGGCGGCGTTCTCGTCGCCCCCCGTAGCTCCGCTACGAGGAGCTCTGGCGGCCTTGCCGGGCACTCGCCCGGGCACCTGCTCGCAGCCGGCGGGAGTTGGCGAGACACGCTCTTACAGGGACGCGAGGCGGTGGGCCATGGCGGACTTGCGGTTCGCCGCCTGGTTTTTGTGGATCACGCCCTTGCTCGCTGCCTTGTCGAGCTTGCGTGCTGCGGCCCGCATGGCGGTCCTTGCCGCGTCCTCGTTGCCCTCCACGGCAGCCTCGCGGAAGGACCTCACGAGCGTCTTCAGCTCGGACTTGACCGCCTTGTTGCGCAGACGGCGCCTCTCGTTCGTGCGGTTCCGCTTGATCTGGGACTTGATATTGGCCACGGCGTCGTCTTCCTTCAGAACTGGACAGGTCGGTTGAGGGCGTCGGCACCACCTGGGACCGTCGGCGGTGAGCGCACCGGGTGGCAGCGGTACCGGGGCGTGCACGACCTGAGCACGCACCGAGGGGCAAGGCTACCAGCGTCGCAGGTCCCCGTCGCACGCCGTCCGCCGTCGGCCGGTCCCGCCGTCCGTTCCGTCAGGGCCGCGCGTCCGGGTCCGGCGTGCCGGGGCCGCTGCGATCGTCCCCTCCGCCCGGGGGGCGTCCCGCGGGCGGTGCCCCGGACGGAGGCGGGTGCCGGGGAGGGCGTCCCCGGCGGGCCGCGGGGCCGGCGTCCTGCGGCATCCTGCCCTCCTCTGCCAGCGCCCGGCGCAGGATCCATTCGATGTGCGCGTTGACGCTGCGCAGCTCTGCGGCCGCCCACGAGGCGATCGCCCCGTGGACGGCCGCGTCGAGCCTGAGAGCCATGGTCTTGCGTCCCCGCCGGGGGGACTGGCCGTCGGACACGTGGACACCTTCCTGGAAGCGGGGACCGGACGCCTCCTCGCACGGGCGACGGGCCCTAGTTCCTGGTGGTTGATCCTGATGACGGACGTTACGGCATCCTCAGCCGCCCCCGGGGGGGGCGGCCGCGCCCCGCCCCGGCCTACTGGTACAGGGTCCCGGTGTTCACCACGGGGGTGGTTCTCGCCTCGCCGCAGAGCACCACCAGCAGGTTGCTGATCATGGCGGCCTTGCGCTCCTCGTCCAGGTCGACGACCTCCCGGGCCTGCAACCGGCCCAGGGCCATCTCGACCATGCCGACGGCACCGTCCACGATCTTGCTACGGGCCGCGATGATCGCTCCTGCCTGCTGGCGCTGGAGCATGGCCTGGGCGATCTCCGGTGCGTACGCCAGGTGGCTGATGCGGACCTCCAGGATCTCGATCCCCGCGACGGACGTGCGTTCGGACACCTCGCGCGCCAGCTCCCGGGACACCAGATCCGTCGACCCCCGCAGGGAGGTCGTCCCCTCCTCGTCGGTGTCGTAGGGGTGGTGGACGGCGACGTGCCGCAGCGCGGACTCGGCCTGGGCCTCGATGAACTCCCGGTAGTCCTCGACGGCGAACACGGCGTGCGCCGTGTCGGCCACCTGCCAGACGACGATGCTCGCCAGCTCGATCGGGTTGCCGTCCGCGTCGTTGACCTTGAGCTTGCCGGTCTCGAAGTTGCGGACCCTCACCGACACCATGCGCCGCGTGGTGAAGGGGACCGTGAAGACGAGCCCGGTCCTGCGGACCGTGCCGACGTACCGGCCGAAGAACTGCACGACGACCGTGTGCATCGGCGAGATCACGTGCAGGCCCGAGGCGAGGGTCGCCTGGAGCAGGGAGTTCAGGACGATGATCGTGACCCCGAGCGTGACCTCCGGCGTGCTCTGCCAGGTCCCGTTCGCCAGGAGGGCGATCGTGCCCGCGGTTGCGGTCAGGGTCAGCAGGAGGCCCAGGACGGACGCCCATCCGCTGATCGCCCAGGCGGTGTGCTCGGCAGGGGCCTTCGCGCCCGTCGGTGGGTGGCCGTAGGGGTCCCGCAGGGCGCCGGTGTCGGTGCTGGGAACGGTCATGGCATGCTCCGTCGGCCGTGGAACGGACCATCCGAAGGTCCGATCACTGTGATGACAAAGTGATATCACATTTTCGGTCCCGGGCGCAGCGGTGCGAGCCGGAGGCCACCTCGTGGGAGCATGGGGGAGTCCCGTTCGACCCAGTGCAGAGGTAGCGAGGTAGCTCCGCGTGTCCCCGATGGCCAGCACGGTCCACACACCGTCCGCCACCCCGCCCGAGGCGATCCGGAACTTCTGCATCATCGCCCACATCGATCACGGGAAGTCGACGCTGGCCGACCGGATGCTGCAGATCACCGGGGTCGTCGACGCGCGCAAGATGCGGGACCAGTACCTGGACCGCATGGACATCGAGCGCGAGCGCGGGATCACCATCAAGTCACAGGCCGTCCGCATGCCCTGGGAGGTCGGAGGGGAGACCTTCACCCTCAACATGATCGACACCCCGGGGCACGTCGACTTCACCTACGAGGTCTCCCGGTCCCTCGCGGCCTGCGAGGGGGCCGTCCTGCTCGTCGACGCCGCGCAGGGCATCGAGGCCCAGACCCTGGCCAATCTCTACCTGGCCATGGAGAACGACCTGACGGTCATCCCCGTCCTCAACAAGATCGACCTCCCGGCGGCCATGCCGGAGAAACAGGCCGAGGAGCTCGCCGGTCTCATCGGGTGCGACCCCTCGGAGTGCCTGCGGGTGTCCGGCAAGACGGGCGAGGGAGTGTCCGAACTGCTCGACGAGATCGTCCGTCAGTTCCCCGCGCCGACGGGCGACGCCGGCGCCCCGGCCCGAGCCATGATCTTCGACTCGGTCTACGACACCTACCGCGGCGTGGTCACGTACGTGAGGGTCGTGGACGGCGGCCTGCGCTCGCGCGAGCGCATCGTCATGATGTCGACCAAGGCCACCCACGAGCTGCTGGAGATCGGCGTGATCTCCCCCGAGCCCGCGCCGTCGCAGGGTCTGGGGGTCGGCGAGGTCGGTTACCTCATCACGGGCGTGAAGGACGTGCGCCAGTCCAAGGTCGGTGACACGGTCACGAGCGCATCGGGCCCGGCGTCCACGCCGCTGGGCGGGTACCGGGACCCCAAACCGATGGTCTTCTCGGGCCTGTACCCGATCGACGGCTCGGAATACCCGGCCCTGCGCGAGGCCCTGGACAAGCTCAAGCTCAACGACGCAGCCCTGGTGTTCGAGCCGGAGACCTCCGCTGCCCTCGGTTTCGGGTTCCGCTGCGGCTTCCTCGGCCTGCTGCACCTGGAGATCGTGCGCGAGAGGCTGGAACGGGAGTTCGGCCTCGACCTCATCTCCACGGCCCCCAACGTGGTCTACGGCGTGACCATGGAGGACGGCACCGGGACGGTCGTGACCAACCCATCGGAGTTCCCCGCCGGCAAGATCGCCGAGGTGCGCGAGCCAGTGGTCCGCGCGACCGTGCTGGCCCCCAGCGACTTCATCGGCACCATCATGGAGCTGTGCCAGCAGCGCCGCGGGTCGCTGCGCGGCATGGACTACCTGTCGGCGGAACGGGTCGAGCTGCGCTACACCCTGCCCCTCGCCGAGATCGTGTTCGACTTCTTCGACCAGCTGAAGTCCCGCACCCGGGGCTACGCGTCCCTGGACTACGAGCCCGACGGCGAGCAGACGGCCGACCTGGTCAAGGTGGACATCCTGCTGCACGGCGACGCCGTCGACGCCTTCAGCGCCATCGTGCACAAGGACAAGGCCTACGCCTACGGGGTGGCCATGGCCTCCAAGCTCAAGGCGCTCATCCCGCGCCAGCAGTTCGAGGTCCCCATCCAGGCGGCCATCGGCTCCCGGGTGATCGCCCGCGAGAACATCCGTGCCATCCGCAAGGACGTGCTCGCCAAGTGCTACGGCGGTGACATCACCCGCAAGCGCAAACTGCTGGAGAAGCAGAAGGAGGGCAAGAAACGCATGAAGATGGTCGGCCGGGTCGAGGTGCCCCAGGACGCCTTCATCGCGGCCCTGTCCAACGACGCGCCCCCCACCGACAAGGGACGGCGCTGACCCCGCCCGCTCCGCCCCGGGGGGACCGCCCGCCCGCCGACGGGCACCTGCCGCCCGGGGCCGCCGGGTCCAGTGCCGGCCGGTCCCTGGGGATCTACGTGCACGTGCCGTTCTGTTCCCGACGCTGCGGGTACTGCGACTTCGTCACGTACACCGCGTCGGATCCCGGTGGGGAGGGCGACCGGAGGGGGTACGCCGCTCGGGTCGTGGCCGAACTGGACCTCGCGGCCCGTGCCCTCGAACGGTCCGGAGCGGCACCGCGGGAGGCATCGACCGTCTACGTCGGCGGCGGGACCCCCACGGTCCTGCCCCCGGCCGACCTGGCCCGGATCCTGCGGGCAGTGCGCGAGCGTTTCGGTCTGGTGGCGGGGGCGGAGGTCAGCGTCGAGGCCAACCCCGACACCGTGGACGCGCGGACCCTCGCCGACCTGGCCCGGGCCGGGTTCACCCGGGTGTCCCTCGGGATGCAGTCGGCCGTCGGGCACGTCCTGGCGGCACTGGACCGCACCCACGAGCCGGGCAACGTCCCGGCAGCCGTCCGCGGGGCCCGCGCCGCCGGGCTGGCCGTCAGCCTCGACCTGATCTACGGCACCCCGCAGGAGACCGAGGACGACTGGCGCGCGACCCTCGAGGCCGCCCTGGAGTGCTCCCCCGACCACGTGTCGGCGTACCCGCTCGTCGTGGAACCGGGCACGCGCCTGGGGGCCCTCGTCGCGGCGGGCCGCGCCGTCGCCCCCGACGACGACGCGCTGGCCGACCGCTACGAGCTCACGGAAGCCCTGCTGGGCTCGGCCGGCTACCGCTGGTACGAGGTGAGCAACTGGGCCAGGACCCCGCGGGACGCCTGCCGTCACAACCTCGGCTACTGGCGGGGCGAGGACTGGTGGGGCGCCGGCCCCGGCGCCCACTCGCACGTCGGGGGAGTGCGCTGGTGGAACGGGCGTTCGCCCCGCCGGTACGCCGGGGCGCTGGAGGCGGGCCGGAGCCCGGCCGAGGGCCGGGAGATCCTGGACCCGCGGCAGCGCGCCTGGGAACGGATCCTGTTGGGAACACGCCTGTCCGAGGGCCTGCCCCTGGCGGACGTCCCGCCCGATCGGCGTCCGGCCGTGGCCGGCCTCATCGCCGACGGCCTCGTCGAGGGGCCGGCGGCCCTGGCCGGCCGGATCGTCCCCACCCTGCGCGGCCGCCTCCTGGCCGACGCCCTCGCCCGCGCCCTCGTCCCGTGACCCTGTCCTTCGGGCGTCCTCGGTCAGTCGTCGGGGAGATCGGGGGAGAAGGTGATCCCGGCGAGGGCGGCGTTCTCGCGCAGGAGGGTCAGGGAGGCGGCGAGGTCGTCGCGGAGGCCGTTGCGGCGGCGTCGGGGACCCCGGGGACCGTCGCAGGCTCGGAGGAGGAGCTGGTGGACCTCCTCGGCGAGCCATCCCGCGTAGGGGAAGCGGCGGTGGTTCATGGCGCCGGAGAGGGAGGTGATCATCCAGCTGAGCCCCGCGACCTCGGTGTTCTTCCGCCAGACCGGACGAAGCTGTTCCGGGATCTCGACGGGGCGGAGGTTGTCGACGATCCAGTCGTTCTCGTCGAACATCCCCAGGAGATCGATGAGGTCGAAGACTATCGCGATGAATCGCGGGAGTCCTGGATACCGTCTGAACCAGACCGTGATGGCCTGCGGGTTGAGCTGCCCGGCGATGTATTCGATGCGGGAATCGATCTCCGGTGAGACGTTCTGCTGATTGGGGTAATATTCGGCGAAGGCCCGGGCGAGGTGTTCTTGTTCCTCGGGAGTGGCCTTGGCGTCGAGGAACCTCTCGGTCAGATCGGTGTCGAAGATCGTGTCCCTCGCGCTCACGGCTCACCTTTTCCCTTGGGGGTCATCAATACCCAGAAGCTCCCGGACCAGCCGTTCCCGACCTTCCGGAACATGCATCAATGCTGCTCGTTGGCAGTTGTCTGGAGGAGTGCTGTCCCTCGTTCCCCGCGGGAATCGCGGGAGACTCTCGATGTCCGTCCTGGCCTGTTTAACGATAGAGGGTTCTATTCCGTGTCGGTGGGCGTGGTGTTCGAGGAGGGCGAGGGTCCGGGTGCGGGCGGCTTCGCGGGCGTGGCGGGGGTGGTCGCCGCGTCGGACGCGGATGCGGAGGTTCTTCATCTCCTCCAGGGGGCGGGTGAA
>Ga0316579_10000427_pt1 | contig 13382 bp, 9 predicted proteins | sample J5NA_2_FD_203074 | JGI IMG/M metagenome (GOLD analysis project Ga0316579, IMG submission 203074) | Rhizosphere microbial communities from salt marsh grasses in Alabama, United States - J5-7_160517rDrA | ecosystem: Host-associated > Plants > Roots > Rhizosphere | place: USA: Alabama | collected... | reverse complement strand
CGCCCGTAGGGGCGTAGGTCAGCGCCTTGAGCGTGAGCAGCGAGCGCTCGACCGCGTCGCGCCACGGCCCCTGGCCTTGATAGCGCCTGCTCCACTTGCGCCACCAGGCGTCGGTGGCACGCAGCGCGCGCTCCACGTCCGGCGCCTCCGGCATCGGCCGGTGCGACGGCGACCAGGTGAGGGCGAAGGCGACGCTCTCGCCCACCGAGACGTCGAAGCGCGCGCGGGTCACGAAGCCCTCGTTCTCGAGCCCGACCGGCGAGCGCAGCCGCAGCGCTTCGGGCCCGGCGACCGCGCGCAGGCCGTCCGCCTCGCGCCTCACCCACGGCACCACGCGCCCGTAATCGAAGCGCATGACCAGCTCCATCCGCATCGGCACGCTGCCGCGCACGCCCCGCACCACGCGCAGCACGTCGACCCTGTCATCACCGGGCGGACACGGCATGAAATCGATCAGCCGAACTGCGCCCTCCTCGGTCTCGAACTCGGTCTCGAGCACCAGCGTCCCGTCGCGGTAATGACGGCGCGTGGCGCGTGGCGCCGCCGCAGGCGCGATCAGCCAGCGGCCGTGCTCGGCGTCGCCAAGCAGCGCGGCGAAGCAGGCGGCGGAATCGAAACGCGGTGCGCAAAGCCAATCGAGCGAACCCGCGCGGCTGACGAGTGCGGCCGTGTTGGTGTCGCCCAGCAGGGCATAGTCTTCGATGGGGTGCGATTGGGACATGGTCGATCATACTGACACCGGCTGTGCGGCGCATGTTCCGAACGGTTCGCAGTTTCCTTACGTGTCTGTTAGCTTACGCGAGGTGATCCTTCAGTCAGGACGCAATTGCTGGCGCATCGCGCGCGCCCGTCGCGCCGCGCTGCTGATCGACGGCGCGGCCTACTTCGCGGCGCTGCGCGCGGCGGCGGCCCGCGCGCAGCGTTCGATCTTCGTGATCGGCTGGGACGTCGACAGCCGCGTCTCGCTCGCGCCGCAGGGCGCCGACGACGGCCTGCCCGAGCAGCTGGGCGCCTTCCTCGATGCGCTGGTCAGACGACGCAGCGAGCTCGAGGTGCACGTGCTCGACTGGGACTTCGCCATGCTCTACGCGCTCGATCGCGAGGTGCTGCCGATCTACAGCTTCGGCTGGCGCACCCATCGGCGCCTTCGATTTCATCTCGACGATCGTCACCCGCCCGGCGCGTCGCACCATCAGAAGATCGTCGTTCTCGACGACGCCCTGGCGTTCGTCGGCGGCATCGATCTGACGCGCGGGCGCTGGGACCGACCCGAGCACCGCGCGGTGGAGCCCCTGCGGCGGCTGCCCGACGGCTCGCCTTACGCGCCCTTCCACGACGTGCAGATGGCGGTCGACGGCGAGGCCGCCGGCGCGATCGGCGAGCTCGCGCGCGACCGCTGGCGCCGCGCCACCGGCCGCGCTCCGGTATCGCATCCCCCCGGCGGCGGGCTCTGGCCTGCGGATCTGCAGCCGGACTTCACCGACGTCGACGTTGCCATCGCCCGCACCGCGCCTGCCTACGAGGGCGAGCCCGGCGTACAGGAGGTCAAGCAGCTCTATCTCGACGCCATCGCCGCGGCGCGCCGCTCGATCTACATCGAGAACCAGTACTTCACCTCTCCCGCGGCGGGCGACGCCATCGCCGCGCGCCTGCGCGAGCCCGAGGGGCCGGAGGTCGTGGTGGTGTCGCGGCGCAATGCCAGCGGGTGGCTCGAGCAGAACACCATGTACGTGCAACGCGCGCGCCTGCTGCGACGTCTGCGCGAGCTCGACGCGAACGGCCGCCTGCAGGCGTATTTTCCCGACCAAGCCGGGCTGAAAGAACACTGCATCGACCTGCACAGCAAGCTCATGCTCGTCGACGAGAGGCTGCTTCGCGTCGGCTCCGCCAATCTCAACAACCGCTCCTTCGGCCTGGACACCGAGTGTGACCTCGCGATCGAGTCGTCCGGCTCGCGCATCGCGGAGGCGATCGCCGCCCTGCGCTGCCGCCTGCTGGGCGAGCACCTCGGCGTCGGCAGCGAACGGGTCGCCGCCGAGCTGGAGCGCAGGGGCTCGCTCACGGCCGCGATCGAGGCTCTGCGCGGCAACGAGCGCACGCTGACGCCGATCCCTCACGTCATCGACCCCGAGATCGACGCGGCGGTCCCCGAAGGGCCTCTGATCGATCCCGAGCGGCCGGTCGACCCCGACGAGCTGGTCGACGCGATCGTTCCGCGCGAGGACCGCCCTCGCGCCGGGCTGCGAATCGCCGGGGTCACCGCCCTGGTGCTCGCCGTCGCCGCCCTCGCCGCCGCCTGGCGCTGGGGGCCGCTGCAGCAGTGGCTCAGCATCGACACGATGGCCGCCGCGGTCTCGGCGGTCCAGGGCGAGCCGTCGGCCCCGCTGTGGGTGCTGGGCGTGTACGTGCTCGCGAGCCTCGCCGCGATGCCGATCACGGTGCTGATCGTGGCCACCGCGCTGGTGTTCGGCCCGGCGGCGGGCTTCGCTTACGCGCTGACCGGCTCGCTGCTTGCGAGCGGGGTCACCTTCGCGCTCGGGCGGACGCTCGGACGCGACACGGTGCGCCGCCTGGCCGGCGCGCGCCTCAACGAGCTCAGCAGACGGCTCGGCAACGGCGGAGTGCTGGCCGTGCTGGTGCTGCGCCTGGTGCCGGTCGCGCCGTTCACGCTGATCAACCTCGTCGCCGGCGCCACCCACCTGCGCGCACGCGATTTCCTGCTCGGCACCGCATTGGGCATGATTCCGGGGATACTCGCCGTCACGGTGTTCTCCGACCGGCTCGCGGTTGCCCTGTGGCACCCGTCGGCCTTGACGCTGGGCCTTCTCGCCGGCGCAGTGGTCCTGATCGCCGCCGGAGCCTTCGCCATCTACCGCTGGCTCGCTCGCCGCGCGCACTGAGCGCCGTGCCGATCGTCGTCGCCACCTACAACGTCCATCGCTGCGTCGGCCGCGACGGCAGATTCGATCCGGAACGCACGCTGGCCGTCCTGCGCGAGCTCGACGCCGACGCCGTCGCGCTGCAGGAGCTGCAATGGCGGCCCGACGACGCGATGCACCTCCTGCAGGAGCTTTCCTTGAAGCTGGGCTACGCCGCCCTCGCGGGACCGACGCTGCTGCGCGCCGACGGCCATTACGGCAACGCGGTGCTGACGCGCCTGCCGGTGCTCGATACCGCCACCGTCGATCTGAGCGTCCCGGGCCGCGAGCCGCGCGGCGCGCTGCTCGCGCTGCTCGAGACTCCCGCCGGGCCGCTGCGCCTGATCGCGACCCACCTCGGGCTTCGCCCCTACGAGCGGCGCCTGCAGATGCGCCGGCTGCTCGCCCTGCCGCGCGAGAGGGCCGCGGCGACAGTGCTGCTCGGAGACCTCAACGAATGGTTCCTCTGGGGTCGCCCCCTGCGCTGGCTGCGCGCCCGCTTCGGCCACGCCCCCGCCCCGCCGAGCTTTCCCGCGCGCCGGCCGCTTCTGGCGCTTGACAGAATATGGGTCGAGCCGCGCTCGATCCTGCGCGGGTTGCGCGCGCACGCCAGCCCGCTGGCGCGCGTGGCCTCGGATCACGTTCCCTTGCGCGCGGTGCTGGAACTAGGCGCGGTGTAAGCTTGTCCAGAAGCGTAGGAGGAGAAGCCGATGATTCTCGAAGCCGCAGTTTTCAAGATCAAGCCGGGCGAAGGGCCCAATTTCGCGCAAACCTTTCCGCAGGCCGAAAAGGTGCTGGTCCAGGCCAAGGGCTACATTTCGCACGAGCTGCGCCCCTGCATCGAGACGCCCGGCCGATATCTGCTGCTGGCGCGCTGGGAGGCGCTGAGCGGAAGCCGCCTTTGACCTTCGTCAAGCGTGGTGGTTCGGTGGTAACGACAATTGCGATGGAGCGCTGAACAGGAGGAGTCAATTGGAATCGAAACTGCAATCGGGCTCGCGCTACGTCAGCCACCTCACCAAGGAGACCTACGCGCTGATCCTGGCGGGCGGGCGCGGCTCGAGGCTGGAGGCGCTCACCGACTGGCGCGCCAAGCCCGCGGTGCCCTTCGGCGGCAAGTTCCGCATCATCGATTTCACGCTTTCCAACTGCGTCAATTCCGGCGTTCGCCGGATCGGCGTGGCGACGCAGTACAAGGCGCAGAGCCTGATTCGCCACCTGCAGCGCGGCTGGAGTTTCCTCGACGGCCGCATCCGTGAGTCGATCGACATCCTTCCGGCCCAGCAGCAGGTCGAGGAACGCTGGTACCGCGGCACCGCCGACGCGGTGTTCCAGAACATCGACATCCTGCGCTCGGACGGCTGCGCCTACGTGCTGGTGCTCTCCGGCGACCACGTCTACAAGATGGACTACGGCAAGCTGCTCGCCCAGCATGCGTCGAGCGGCGCCGACATGACCGCCGCCTGCGTCGCGGTGCCGCTGCGCGACTCGAAGAGCTTCGGCGTGATGAACGTCGACGAGAACGGCCGCATCGTGAGCTTCGTCGAGAAGCCCGAGCGCACCGACCCGATGCCGGGCTCGACCGACCATTTCCTCGCCAACATGGGCGTCTACGTGTTCAATGCCGGCTTCCTCATCGAGCAGGTGATGCGCGACGCCGATGAGCGAACCTCCAGTCACGACTTCGGCAAGGACGTCATTCCCTACGTCCTGCCCCGCTATCGGGTCCATGCCCACCGCTTCGCCGAGAGCTGCGTCGGCATGCGCGACGACAAGCCGTACTGGCGCGACGTCGGCACGCTGGACGCCTACTACGAGGCGAACATGGAGCTGCTCAAGGTCACCCCCGAGCTCAACATGTACGACACCGAGTGGCCGATCTGGACCTACCAGGAGCAGCTTCCGCCCGCCAAGTTCGTCTTCGACCAGGACGATCGCCGCGGAATGGCGGTCGACTCGATGGTCTCGGGCGGCTGCATCATGAGCGGCGCGACGGTGCGCCGCTCGCTGCTGTTCTCCAACGTGCGGGTCGAGACCCACGCCCGCGTCGAGGACTCGGTCGTGCTGCCGGACGTCGAGATCCGGCCGCGCGCCGTGGTCAAGCGCGCGATCCTGGACCGCGGCTGCCGCATCGACGAGGGCATGGTGATCGGCCTCGACCACGACGAGGACCGCAAGCGCTTCGCCGTGACCGATCACGGCGTCACCCTCGTCACCCCCGACATGCTCGGGCAGAAGGTGAACCACGTGCGCTGAGCGCCGCGGTGCTAGAATCGCCGGCATCTTGCGCGGCACCCCCTATCGTCTCGACGTCCGGCCAAAGCTGCCGCCGCGGCTGCAGCGGCTGGACGAGCTCGCAAACAACCTCTGGTACAGCTGGGACCGGCCCACCCGCACCTTGTTCGCGCGGCTGGACCGCTCGTTGTGGCAGATCATCGGCCACAGCCCCAAGGCGTTCCTGCGCAACGTCGACCAGCAGAGACTGGACGAGGCGGCAGAGGACCCGGTGTTCCTCAACACCTTCCACCGGGTGCTGTCCGCCTACGACAGCTACCACCAGCCGCCCACCAAGGGCGAGCAGACCGCGCACCTGCAGCGCGACGACATCGTCGCCTACTTCTGCGCCGAGTTCGGGCTGCACGAGAGCCTGCCGATCTACTCCGGCGGCCTGGGCATCCTCGCCGGCGACCACACCAAGACCGCGAGCGACCTGCGGGCGCCGTTCATCGGCGTCGGGCTGCTTTACCGCCAGGGCTACTTCCAGCAGACGATCGACGGCGAAGGCCGCCAGCAGGCGCTCTACGCCGACACCGAGTTCGAGCTCCTGCCGGTCGAGCCCGCGCTGCGCAACGACGGCAGCGAGCTGCACGTGTCGATCGACCTGCCGGGACGCAGGGTGCAGCTCAAGGTCTGGCGCGCGCGCGTCGGCCACGTCACGCTCTGCCTGCTCGATACCGACCTGCCCGAGAACGCCTCGCAGGACCGCGGCATCGCCCACCAGCTCTACATCGGCAACCCGCAAACCCGCCTCGAACAGGAGCTGATGCTCGGCGTAGGCGGCGCGCGCGCCCTCGCGGCGCTCGGCGTCAAGCCCGACTGCTGGCACCTGAACGAGGGCCATCCGGCGTTCGTCGCCTACGAGCGCATGCGCACGCTGATGATCGGCGGCCTCGACTTCGATTCGGCGCTCGAGGCGGTCGCCGCCAACACGGTATTCACCACTCATACCCCGGTGGCGGCCGGGCACGATCATTTTCCAGAGGCCATGGTGCGCAAGTACCTCGAGACCGCATGTCCGGAGCTCGACGGCAACCTCGACGCCGCGCTCGCGCTCGGTCACTCGCCCTCGACGCGGGACTTCAACATGACCGCCCTCGCGGTTCGCACCTCGCGCTACCAGAACGGCGTCTCGCGCATCCATGGCCGCGTCTCGGCCAAGGTCTGTTCCGAGCTGTGGCCGCAGATCGATCCGGACGAGAACCCGCTGCGCTACATCACCAACGGCGTGCACGTGCCGACTTTCCTCGCCGACGCCTGGCACCGCGCCTTCGACGACTATCTCGGTCCCGGCTGGGCGCAGCGGCTGCGCGACCCCGAGTGCTGGAAGGGCGTGCACGAGATCCCGGATCCGCAGTTCTGGAGCGTGCACCAGCACCTGAAGAGCGAGATGCTGCACCTCGTGTGCCACCGCATCCGCACGCAGCATGCGCGCAACCAGGGATCCGAAGCGCACCTCGACCGCATGCTCAAGCTGACCGACCCGGGCAACCCGACGGTCCTGACGATCGGCTTTGCGCGCCGCTTCGCGACCTACAAGCGCGCGACCCTGCTGTTCAACCGGCTCGACTGGCTGCGCGAGATCGTGAGCGATCCCAAACGCCCCGTCGTGTTCCTGTTCGCCGGCAAGGCGCATCCCGCCGACCAGCCCGGCCAGGAGCTGATCCGGCGCATCGCAGAAGTGGCGCGAATGCCGGAGTTCGAATCGAGGATCCTGCTGGTCGAGGGCTACGACCTGCGCCTCGCGCGGCGCATGGTCTCCGGCGTCGACGTCTGGCTCAACAATCCGGTCTACCCGCTGGAGGCCTCCGGCACCTCGGGCATCAAGGCCGGCATCAACGGCGTTCCGAACCTCTCGGTGCTCGACGGCTGGTGGGGCGAAGGCTACAACGGCAGGAACGGCTGGGCGATCAAGCCCGCCTCCGACATGCTGGACGCGGCGCGCCGCGACGAGGAAGAGGCGCGCACGCTGTACGAGCTGCTGCAGGACCAGGTGATCCCGCTCTACTACTCGACCTCGCCCGCGGGCTACTCGCCCGGCTGGGTGGCGATGGCCAAGGAGTCGATCGCCTCGATCATGCCGCACTTCTCCTCGATGCGCATGCTCGAGGAGTACGTGGAGGACGTCTACGGCCCCGCCACGCGCCAGTGGCGCCGCTACGCCGAGCAGGACTTCCTCGCCGCCAGGCGCCTCGCGGTATGGAAGGCCAAGCTGCGCGCCGCCTGGAGCGGGGTCGGACTGAGGCGGGTCGACGAGCCGACCCGCCGCATCGACTACGGCGGCAAGCTGAGCATCTCGGTCGCGGCGCGGCTCAACGGGCTCGCCCCGGAGGACGTCGCGGTCGAGGCTCTCATCGGGCGTCCGGGCAACGAGCGTGCTTCGCAGAGCGCAAGGCGCGAGCGCCTGGCCTACGTGCGGCCGCTGCCGCAAACCGGCGAGCACCTCTATTCCCTCGAGTACGCGCCGACGATCGCCGGCCGCATCGAATACCGGGTGCGTGCCTATCCCGTCAACGACCTGCTCACGCATCCCTTCGAGATGGGAATGATGGTGTGGCTGTAGCGCGGGTTCTGTTCGTCACGCCGGAGATCGCCCCCTGGGCCAAGACCGGCGGGCTGGGCGATGTCGCGCAGAGCCTGCCCCCCGCGCTCGCCGCGGAAGGGGCCGAGCTTCGGATCCTGGTGCCGGCCTATCCGGCGCTGCGCGCCGCGTTTCCGCAGGCGCGCGAGGTGGCCGAATTGCCCTCGCCCGGCGGGTCCCTGCCGGCGGCGCGGCTGCTCGAGGCCGAGGGCGCGCCGCCGCTGTGGCTGCTCGACTGCCCGCCCCTGTTCGAGCGTCCGGGCAACCCCTATCAGACGCCCGAGCGCCGCGACTGGCCGGACAACGACCTGCGCTTCGGCCTGCTGTCGCGCACCGCCGCGCTGCTCGGCAGCGCCGCCTCGCCGCTCCCGTGGCGGCCCGACGTGGTGCACGGCAACGACTGGCAGTGCGGGCTCGCGCCGGTCTATCTCGCGCACGCGCCCGGCGCGCGCGCGGCGACCGTGATGACGGTCCACAACCTCGCCTACCAGGGCCTGTTCCCGCGCGACGCGCTCGAGCCGCTCGCGCTGCCCGCCGAAACCTTCGTCGGGGGCGGGCTCGAGTTCTACGGCAAGCTGTCCTTTCTCAAGGCCGGGCTCTCCAACGCCGACCTGCTCACGACGGTAAGCCCGACCTACGCGCTCGAGATCCAGGGGCCCGAACTCGGATTCGGCCTAGACGATGTCCTGCGCTCGCGCGCGGCGGACCTGGTCGGCATCCTGAACGGCATCGACACGGATGTCTGGGACCCTGCCCGCGACACGCTGATTGCGCAGCGTTACGACGTCCGGCGACTCGAAGACAAGGCCGTGAACAAGGCCGCGCTGCAACGCGGCTTCGGGCTGCCCGAGTCCGCCGCCGCCCCGCTCGCCGGGATCGCGAGCCGGCTGGTGCCGCAGAAGGGCGCGGACCTCGTGCTCGAGATCGCGGACGAGCTGGTGCGCGAGGGCATGCAGCTGGCCATCCTCGGCACCGGCGAGCCCGAGCTCGAGCGCGCGCTGCGCGCGCTCGCCCTGCGCCATCCCAGGCACGTCGGAGTGCGCATTGACTTCGACGAGCCGCTCGCGCATCTGATCGAGGCCGGCGCCGACCTCTTTCTCATGCCCTCCCGCTTCGAGCCCTGCGGGCTCAACCAGTTCTACAGCATGCGCTACGGAACGCCGCCCGTCGTGCGCCGCACCGGCGGTCTGGCCGACTCGGTGGGCGAGGAGACCGGATTCCTTTTCGACGACCCGACGCCGCAGGCGCTGCGCGGTGCGCTCGCGCGCGCGCTGGACGTGTGGCGCAAGCCGAGCGCCTGGCGCGCCATGCAGGAGAACGGCATGCGGCGCGACTTCGGCTGGCGCGTCTCCGCGCGGTCCTACCTCGACGTCTACCGGCGCGCGCTCGCCTAGGCCGCGGCATCCTCGCCTGCCGCCGCCTGCGCGACCAGGCAGTCGGTGGTCAGGATCAGGCTCGCGATCGAGGCCGCATTCTGCAGGGCGACGCGAGTGACCTTGCATGGATCGAGCACGCCCATCTGCATCAGATCGCCGTATTCGCCGGTCGCGGCGTTGTAGCCGAAGCTGCCTTCGCCGTCGACGACCCTCTGCAGCACCACCGACGGCTCCACGCCCGCGTTGTCGACGATCTGGCGCAGAGGCTCCTCGACCGCGCGCATCACGATACGGATTCCGGCATCCTGGTCCGGGTTGTCTCCATGCAGCGCCGCCAGGCCGGCCCGCGCGCGCAGCAGCGCCACGCCGCCGCCCGGCAGGATCCCCTCCTCGACCGCAGCGCGCGTCGCATGCAACGCGTCCTCGGTGCGGCTCTTGCGCTCCTTCATCTCGGTTTCCGTCGCGGCCCCCACCTTGATCAGCGCGACGCCGCCGCCGAGCTTCGCCGCGCGCTCCCTGAGCTTGTCCCGGTCGTAATCGCTGGTCGCGTCCTCGGCCTGGCGCTTGATCTGCGCCACCCTGGCCTCGATTGCCTTCGGCTCGCCTGCGCCGCCGATCAGCGTGGCGTGGTCCTTGTCGATCTCGACGCGCTTCGCGCGCCCGAGGTCCTCGGGCGCGCACTTCTCGAGCGTGCGGCCGGCTTCCTGCGAGATCACCGCGCCGCCGGTGAGCACCGCCATGTCCTCCAGCATCGCCTTGCGGCCGTCGCCGAATCCTGGCGCCCTCACCGCGCAGGCCTTGATCACTCCGCGCAGCGTGTTGACGACGAGCGTCGCCAGCGCTTCGCCTTCGACCTCCTCGGCCACCAGCAGCAGCGGCTTGCCCGACTTCGCGGCGTGCTCCAGCACCGGCAGCAGGTCGCGCACCGCCGTGATCTTCTGGTCGTGCAAGAGGATGTACGCGTCCTCCAGCACGGCGCGCTGCTTTTCCGGATCGTTGACGAAGTACGGCGAGAGGTAGCCGCGGTCGATCTGCATTCCCTCGACGACCTCGAGCTCGTTTTCCAGGCCCTTGCCGTCTTCGACCGTGATCACCCCTTCCTTGCCGACCCTGGCCATCGCCTCGGCAACGATGTCGCCGATCGAGCGGTCGTTGTTGGCCGAGATCGACGCCACCTGCGCGATCTCGGTCGGTGTGGCGCAAGGCCGAGCGAGCGTCTTCAGCCCGATCACCAGCGCTTCGACTGCCGCGTCGATGCCTCGCTTGAGGTCCATCGGATTCATGCCCGCGGCGACGTACTTCATGCCCTCGGTCACGATTCCCGCGGCGAGCACGGTCGCAGTCGTGGTGCCGTCGCCGGCCACTTCCGAGGTCTTGGCGGCGACCTCGCGTACCATCTGCGCGCCCATGTTCTCGAACCGGTCCTTGAGCTCGATCTCCTTGGCCACGATCACGCCCGAGTTGATCACCGTCGGCGCGCCGTAGGCGCGCTCCAGCACCACCGTACGCGACTTCGGCCCGAGGGTGACCCGCACGGCGTCGGCAAGCGTGTTCATTCCCCTGACGATTTTGGCGTGCGCCGCCTCGCCGAACATCAGATCCTTGGCAGGCATGACGGGCTCCCGGGATTCGATCGAAAAAGCCTAGCGCCGCCCCCGGCGCACCGCTTGACCGGGATCAAGACCCCGTCGGCGCGGTTCGCGAATATACTGGACCCGCATGGCGAATATCGTTCCCGGTCCGAGCGACGCCCTGATCGTGGTCGACGTGCAGCGGGACTTCCTTCCCGGCGGCGCGCTCGGGGTGCCGCACGGTGACGAGGTGGTCGCGCCGCTCAACGCGGCGATGGACGCCTTCGAGCGCGCCGGGCGCCCGGTGTTCGCCTCGCGCGACTGGCACACCCCCGACCACTGCTCGTTCAAGGCGCGCGGCGGCCCCTGGCCGCCGCACTGCGTCGCCAGCACCCCGGGAGCCCGATTCGCCGAGGGCCTGCAACTCCCCCGTTCGGCAATCGTGGTGTCGAAGGCCGAATCGGCGGACGCCGATTCCTACTCCGCCTTCGGCGGCACCGACCTCGCGCAGCAGCTCGAGCGCAAGGGCGTGAGGCGCGTCTTCGTCGGCGGGCTCGCGACCGACTACTGCGTTCTCAATACGGTGCTCGACGCGCTCGCGGCGGGGTTCGAGGTGGTGGTGCTGGGCGACGCGGTGCGGGCGGTCGAGGTCTCGCCCGGCGACGGCGAGCGGGCAATCGCGAAGATGAAGCAGGCTGGCGCACACCTGCAGTCGCCGTGAACATCCGCGCTCCCGACCCGGGCGCGAGCGCCCTGCTCACCGATCTCTACCAGCTGACGATGCTGAAGTCGTACTTCGAGCTCGGCATGCAGCAGACCGCGGTGTTCGAGTTCTTCGTACGCAAGTTGCCCTCGACGCGAAATTTCTTCCTCGCCGCCGGGCTCGAGCAGGCGCTTGAATACCTGGAGAACCTGCGCTTCAGTCCGGACGAGCTGGCCTGGCTCGCCACACGACCGGGGTTCGACGCACGTTTCATCGACTGGCTCGGCACGCTGCGCTTCACCGGCGACGTCGACGCCATGCCCGAGGGCACACCGTTCTTCCCGGACGAGCCGATCCTGCGCGTCGCCGCGCCCCTGCCGCAGGCGCAGCTGGTCGAAACGCGGCTCGTGGCACTCATGCATTTCTCCTCCCTCATTGCGAGCAAGGCGGCTCGCTGCGTGCTCGCGGCGCCGAACAAGTTGCTGGTGGATTTCGGCCTGCGCCGCGCGCATGGTGCCGAGGCCGGCCTGCTCGCCGCGCGCGCGGCCTACCTGGCGGGCTTCGGCGGCACGGCCACGGTTCTGGCTGGCGAGCGCTTCGGCATTCCCCTGTACGGCACGATGGCGCATTCGTACATCCAGGCCCACGACGACGAGAGCGCCGCCCTGGCCGACTTCGCGCGCGGGCATCCCGACAACACCACCCTGCTGATCGACACCTACGACACCGAGGCCGGCGCGCGCAAGGTGGTCGAGCTCGCGCCGCGCTTGCAGCGCGAAGGCATCGACATCAAGGCGGTACGGATCGACTCCGGCGACCTCGCCGCGCACGCGCACAAGGTGCGCCGCATTCTCGACGAGGGCGGCTGTGGCGCGATCCGAATCTTCGCCAGCGGCGGGCTGGACGAGTTCGACCTCGAGCGCATGGCCCCCGCGCCGATCGACGGCTTCGGCGTGGGCACGAGCCTCACGACCTCGTCCGACGCGCCGGCGCTCGACTGCGCCTACAAGCTGGTCGAGTACGCGGGAATCCCGCGACGCAAGCGTTCCGAGGGCAAGGCAAACTGGCCCGGGCGCAAGCAGGTGTTTCGCGCCGCCGACGGCGACTTGCTCGCGCTCGAGACCGAGCGCCACGACGGTGCGCCGCTTCTGGCGCCCGCGATGCGCGGCGGCCGACGCGTCGCGCCGCCGCGCGACCTGACGGCGATCCGCGCCCGGGCGCGGGAGCAGCTTGCCGCACTCCCGCCGCGCCTGCGCGGCCTGGGGCCGGCCGACCCGCCCTACCGGGTCGTCGTGTCCGACGCGCTACGCGCGCTCGCCGCCGAAGTCGACCGACGCGGGGCGTAGCGCGTCGCCAGCAGCGCGTCCCAAAGGGCGGTGGTCACGCCGAAGTTGCGCTCGGGATGGTGATGATGGATATGATGGCGCGCTGCCCAGCGCCGCAGCCGGGCATGGCGGAAGCGCCTGTGATGAATCATGAAGTGCGCCACACCATAGGCGACGTAGCCGAAGGCGATGCCGCTCGCGATCAGCCACACGTCCGCCGCCGGCGCCAAAAGCCTGCCCGCTGCGACCATGCAGAACAGCACCAGCGCCGGCAGGAAGAACGGCAGCGCGTCGTAGCCGCGCGGATCGGCGTGGTGCAGTGCGTGCCCGCGCGCGATGGGCTGCGGCGGGCCGTGGAACACCCAGCGGTGAAAGACGTACTCCATGAAGCTGAACAGCAACAGCCCCAGCGCGACGAGCGCGGCGGCTTCGGTAAGCGGTACATGGCGCCGCAGCCCCGCGCACAACAACGCGGCGCCAAGCAGTGTATCGAGCACCGATTCGAGCCAGTAGTTGGTGCGAGTGCGTGACAGCCTGGAGAAAGCGTCAAGCACGGCAGCCGGCGGCACGAGCTTGAGCGTATTCCACCCTGGACGTTGTTGTTCGCGACGACTATTTGACGCTCCGTCGG
>Ga0316579_10000426_pt1 | contig 13408 bp, 8 predicted proteins | sample J5NA_2_FD_203074 | JGI IMG/M metagenome (GOLD analysis project Ga0316579, IMG submission 203074) | Rhizosphere microbial communities from salt marsh grasses in Alabama, United States - J5-7_160517rDrA | ecosystem: Host-associated > Plants > Roots > Rhizosphere | place: USA: Alabama | collected... | reverse complement strand
TACTCAGTAGAAGGGTACCCTCTATAGATAATATCCTGGGTATTTGGGTTTCCAGAAATCTCAAATCCCAAGCACCAAATTTCAATGAAATCCCAATTTTCAATATCCAATGGCCCAAACAGGTTTGTCATTTGGAATTTTGGTCATTGTGATTTATTTGTTATTTGTTATTTGCGATTTGGAATTTTTTTCCGAAACTAAAAAGTTTCTTTCTCGATCAAACTGGCCGCTTTTCAGGACGGCGGCAGAGCTGAACTGAGAGCCGATCAGTTCAGGTCGCAGACTGAAAGCGGACCGACAGCAGGGGAGAAACGGTGAGTGGTGCATCCGGTGGAGTTGTTGCCGCAGGCGGGACCATCGCGGAACTGATCATTCTTAGTCTGAGCGGCGTCATTCTTTTTCGCCGCTGCGGCAATACCATCGCCGAATCCTGCACTTACGGCCTCATCGCCACCTTGATGGGCCTCTCTCTGGTATTCCAGTCGGCCTTTCTGTTCCACCAGCCGGCAGCGTCCCTGGTCATCGAGGTCGTTGCTACCACTCTGGCGCTGGCGTTTATCGTGCACCGGCGATCCGACCTGCGTCCGGCTCTGACCGCCGTAAAATCTCTCTGGTCGCAACACCCGCTGATGTGTTCCATGACCGTGATCGTCTGGAGCTACCTCGCCTTGCTGGCCTTGGTCATTCCGCCCAACACGATTTACTGGCAGTCGATCGCACGCGTACTGGAGTTCGAGAACCACCACACCCTGTTCCCGGCCGGGGTGTCCACCTTTATGGGCGGGAACCAAGGATTGCCGGCATCGGCCAACATCCTGATCCTTCCGCATCTGTTCCTCCGCTTCCACGGTGATGTGGGTCTCGGACTGCTCGGCTTTGCGGCTTACCTGTCCATCGGCTTCAGCGTTTACGCCTTGTCGCGCCGTTATGCATGGCCGTCGACGGCTTTCACGGTCGCGGTGATTGTTCTCAGCATGCCGCGTATGGTTTATCTGGCGACATCGCCCGGTTATGAAATCATCCCGACGGCAGTGGCCCTGTTTTGTCTGTTGGCCGTATTCCGGACCGTGGAATCGCCGAACGTAAGAGACCTGTATTTTCTGTTGCTCGGTTTGGTGTTCATGATTTCCAAGGCAACCCTGCAACTGACATTTCCACTTGTCCTGGTGCCGCTCGCCGGTCTCCTGCTTTTTCGCCGGCACGGCATGATGACCTGGTGGCACCTGGTGGCCGCCCGCCCTTCGATTCTCTTGCTGTTCTCGATACCGGCCCTGATCTTTTCCCCGCTCTTGCCCCTGTTGCACAGGCTGCTGGCAAACGGCGGCCGCGACGGGGCACCGATACTGTCCAACGTGGTGTACAACAATGACGGACTGCAGGGAACTGTGGCCAACGCGATCCGTTATCTGCTTCAGAGTATCGATCTCACTCCTCCGGTCGACCATCTGCTAAAATGGGCAATGGGTTTTTCGGTAAGCGGTCTGTTGCAGCGTGTCTATGAAACCCTTGTGGTGCCGGTGTTCGACGGCCGCGGAGGGGCGGTTGCTTTCCAAATTGCCTGGGGGACCGACGAACAGTTTTCCTGGTTCGGGCCCTTCGGTTTTGTGTTGATCCTGCCGGCGGTCGCCTATGCCGTCCGGCGGGCGCCAAGACGCTTGAAGGCGGTTGCCGTCGCGCTCGTCGGCTATTTTTTTCTCGTCGCCCTGATTCCCGCCTGGCAACCGGAGAATGTCCGCTATTTCGATGTTTTCTTTCTGTGCGGCAGCGTCTGTACCGCATTTTTCCTGCCGCCCTGGCGGCTGAGCAAAAAAGGACGGCGGGTCTTGATGACCATCGGGGCCGGGCTTTTGGTGTATGCCGCTGCCTGCAATGAACACAAACCGGCCTTCACGCTCCCAAGCGGCCTCACAAGCCCATGCACGGGCGCTTACAGAGCCGCACCCCGTCCCGGGGGCAAAAGGGCCGCCAAGCCTATCATATCTGCCGGCAGTATTTGGACGGCTTCCAACTGGGGACGCAAGCGCTGCTGGGCCGCACCTCTGATCTACGGCGACGACCGCTTGCAAGCAGCGAGCCGTCTGGTGGACGAGCCGGGACGGTTGTGCTTGATATACGAAGATTCTTCCTTGACCTACCCTTTTCTAAGGCGTTTTCCGGCCGCCGAGACGACCTCACTGCAGGAAATCACCCGGGAGATGATGACGTCATCGCGCGTCCGGGGCGTCACCTATCTCATGTTCGTCGATTGCTCACCGCCTCAATGGTTGGATGGACGCGACGGAACGCTCCTGTGGAAAGCGACCCTCGACACGGCAACGATGCCGGGCGCCTTGATACATCTACCCTGAATCAGAAGCAGCCAAGCCGGCCGGTGAATCAACCGACGATGGCCTATTCCTCTTTGATTTTCGACGTAAAATCATCTATAATAATTCAATTATACAAGGATTTTTAAACCCGAGAGGATAGAAAGATAGACCGTGAAAGCGCCCCTGATTTTTTCGGCCCTGCTGTGGGCGGCAGCCCTTTTCTTCTTTATCGGCACGCCGCTGGCGACCGACACCCCCCGTGCTAAGGCATCACCACAGCCGCCGATAACCGAGAAGCAGCTCAAATCGGCTGCCAACAGCAGCCTCTGGCGCCTGAAATACGCCATTGACAAGGAGGGATTCTACGCCGCCCGCGTCGCGCTGAACATATGGCGCAGCAATGCCCTCGATGCCGGCGTCTTCGACCAGACCGAATACGATGCCTACAAAAAGAAAATCTACGACAAATCGATCCAAAACAGCCTGCAGTGCTTCGAGTATGCCATTCAGCACGAGAATGTCACGGATGCCAGAATTTGTCTGCACACCTGGAAGGCCCACTCCGAAGAGATGGGAACATTCGATGCCGCCCTCTACGAGGAGATGCACAAAAAGATAAAGTGATACGTTATATTATCAGCCGGAAACATCAGGAGTATTGTTGATGACGACGATAGCGGCCTACAACGCGGAACGTCTGATCGGCACGCAGGTGGGAACCTCGATTATCATCAAAGAACTGGCACGCGGCGGGATGGCGATCGTGTTCATCGCTTTTCAAAAGTCCCTGAAGCGCCAGATCGCGGTCAAGGTTTTGCCCAAGAGTCTGATCACGGCAAAGTCGGCCGAACTTTTCCAGCAGGAGGCCGAAGCCGTTGCCATTCTCTCCCATCCCAACATCATTCCGGTATATGAGGTCGGCGAGACCGATGATTTTCTGTTCATTACGATGCAGCTGGTCCAGGGGAACACGCTGGCCCAATACATGCAGTTCGCACAGAAAAACCCGATCCCCTCGCGTCGCGTACTGCCGCTGCCGACGACCTTGAGGGTCATGATCCAGATGCTTGATGCGCTCGATTATGCACACAGCCAGGGCATTGTCCACCGGGACATCAAACCGGGAAACATCATGATCGAAAAACACTCCCGTCGACCGTTGGTCACCGATTTCGGCATCGTCCAGGTCCTGAACAGCGACACCGAAGCCGCCAAGGCCGTTCACGGCACCCCGCTCTACATGGCTCCCGAACAGATCCTGGGCCAGGATGTCGACGGACGGGCCGATATTTATGCCGCCGGAACAATGTTCTACCAGATGCTCGTCGCCGAACTGCCCCTGCCGGAATTCAAAAGCAAAACCGACCTGCTCAAGCACAAGGTTCTCAGCCGAGGGAACTTCTTTCTGAAAAAGCCCTCCGAAGCAAATCCGGCGATCGACCAGGAGATGGACCGGATCATCAGCAAGGCCACAGCATTTGAACCGGACCAACGCTACGGCAGCGGCCGGGATTTCCTCGGCGACCTGGAGGAGTATCAACGGCAGCACCGTCTGTAACCGTCGAAAGGGGTGTCAGCCATGACCGTCAAGAAGCTCCCGAAAGATATTTCCAACAGAATCGGCAGGGCCTTTGCCCTGCTCTTCAACCGGTCGGCGATGTACAATATCGATCACCCGTTCACCGCCCAGGCCCTTTCCGAGTTTTACAGCATGACGACTCACGGATTAACCCTGTTTTCGCCGGTTGCCCTGATTATGCATCAAGATCAGTTTTTCATTGAAGAAGAACCGCTCGACCACCGGATCAACACCGGCAAAATGCTCACCCATTTTAAAAAAGCCGACATCCAATCGATCTCCTTTGAAAAGGGGATGGAGGAGTCCGAGCTGGCCAAGTTTGCCGGGGTGCTCAACGATATCGCCCAATATGCCAATGCCGAGACCATGAAAGCAGCATGCGAACAGATCGGCATCCGCAACATCAAAATCAATCACGTCTTCTACAAAAAGGTCACGGCCGACGATGAAGTCGTCGACCGGCGGATTTTTGAGCAGATTTCCACCGCCTCAGCTTCCGGCTCGACCGAGCATGGGACCGACGAGGTGCTGGGAATGATGGCGGAGAGCGTGCTGATGGAGGAACTGGAAAAGTCTCTCTCGCTTCAAAGCATCATTGAAAGCCCCACCGGTGCATCACAGAAAATAATCGAGGCCGATCGAGCGGCGGCGGCATCCGCTGAACCCGGTGCCCCCGCGTCCGGCGACGTCATCATGGCCCAGTTGCAGCGAATTCGCGAGGAGATCGACCGCTCTGCTTCCGGCTCCGACAAACCGAGTCTTGGTGAGCTGGCCGATGCCGTCTTCGCAATGAAAAAAAACCTCCTCGACGGCATATCGGCCCGTAAGGCCGAAGGGATCATATACCAAAACGAGCGGCAGATCTTAGAGGAAACAGAAGCGCTCACCGATCAGGTCCTGATTCAACTCATCCGCGAAGAGTACCAGCAGGGGAAAATATCGGTTCAGCGACTGGCGCAGATCCTGAGACGCTTGGTGCCGGAGCCGGGCGAATTGCAGCGACTGATGCCGAAAATCAAGACCGCCCTCTTGGAAGAGGGCATGCAATTGCAGGAGTTTCTGCAGCTGACCCGTGAGCTGAAAAAAGAACTGCAGAGCGAAGACCTGGTGACGGCCCTCGAAAAAAGCGCCGATCAGCTGGGCATTTCGGCCGATGTCCTCATAGAGGAAGTCAACCGCGACCCCAAAAGCGCGGCAGAATTGATTTATCTGGCCTCCGAAATCCGCCGCGGATCGGGGGATGAAACGGTCCTGTCCGATCTGTTGGTCGATTACATCGAACGCGTTGGCTCGGAAATTGCCCTGGATGCCGCCCAAAAACAAGGTAAGGGGGGCGACCAGCACCTGCAGGGTCTCATTTCAAAAATAGAGTCAACCCTGGTCCAAAGTTTGAAAGGAAAGGACCTCAGTGCCGATATCTTGCACAAGGTGGCCGAGCGTTTGGGCGAACGCATGGAGGAGTGTTTAGAGGCGCTGAAGTCACGCTGGACAACGCGCCAAAAGACCCCTATCCCCGACGGTGTCGAGAACCCGACGGCGGTTCCGGGCGTCCTTGAAGAGAATGCCGCCGCCGGGGCCGAGTTACACGCCGTCATGGAACAAATGCGCGCCTCGGCCAATGAAAAAGAAGTCGTACAAAGTCAGGTTGTCGTCCAGGAAGCACCCTCGTCCGCTGAAGCGGCAGATGAGGAGGAAGCGATCAAGGCTACCTTGCCGAAAGGCATCTTGAACCGTAACAGTATCCTTTACATCCTGGAGAAGGAAATTGACCGCACCATCCGTTATGAAACCCCTTTCTCGGCGCTGATGCTGGCCATCTACAAGGTCACGCCGGCCAAACCCCTGCCGACCGGCTCTATTAATCGGGATGGCATCATGCACTTCGTGCTGAACAACCTGGTCCGAGTTTGCCGGCGTTCCGATATCCTGGGTGTTCTCGATCGCAACAAGTTCATTGCGCTGATGCCGATGACGACCGAAAAAAATTCTAAGGCGGCCATGCGCCGGATCCTCAAAGGCATTCACGACGTCGCGTACAGCATTGAAGAAACCCCGGTCGTGATAAAGTTGGCCGGGGCCGTGACAACCTTCGACAAAGACCGCACCCCAACCCTCAACGATTTCGTCAAGAGAGCCGAATCCAACATCTTCGACATGGTCAACCGCCTGAGAAATATCCAGAGCATCTACTAAACAAGTTCGCGCTTGCCTTTCCGGCGTCGATCCGCTATAAGTTATTAAAACTCCCCACAAAATACCGGCGCAGATTTAACGCCGCCGCTTCAAATAGATCACTGAGATCCGTTTGGATGCCGTGAATCGACAGGCGAATTCAACACCATCTGATTAAAAGACCTTTTTCGGTTAAATCAAGTTCTGTTCTGGACGGTTTTCCATCAGGAGGTATCCCATGGCCGACAGACCCACCTACGAGCAACTCGCCCAGCGGGTTGAAGCCCTCGAACGGGAGTTGCGGGGCTGCCGCCCCGATCGAACCGAGACGGCGGTTCAGGTAGATGATGGAATCCGGAAAACGGTCGAACCATTTTGGCGGGGGCATGACCAGTGGTATCGTGAAATCGTCGACACCATGGGCGAGGCGATCTGGTTGTTCGACTGGGACCGGCAGAAGGTCGTCTACGTCAATCCCGCCTATGAGGCCGTCTGGGGCAGATCGGCCGAGGCGCTTTACAACCGTTACGAAGAATGGTCGGAGAGCATCCACCCGGATGACCTGGTCTTGGCCAAGGCGTCCTTTGCCCGCATCGCCGCAACCGGCAGCGCCGAAAGACGCGAGTACCGAATCGTCCGTCCCGACGGTTCCGTTCGCTGGATATCCGACGGGGGCTATGTCATCCGCGACCGGCAGGATCGAATTGTGCGTATCGCCGGTATCGCCAAGGACATCACCGATCGCAAGCAGGCCGAAGAAACCCTTCGGAAACAGAACCAATACCTGACCGCCCTTCACGAAACGGCCATCGGTCTGATCCGTCGCCGGGAGATCGATGAACTATTGCAGGACATCATCGAACGGGCGACCCGGCTGGCCGAAACCGAAAACGGCTATATCCATCTGTACGACAGGGCAACTGATGAACTCGTCATTCGCTTCGGCATCGGAAAATTCAAAAAAGCCATCAACACCCGGCTGAAACCCCGACAGGGATTGGCGGGAAAAGTCTGGAGCAGCGGTCGACAATTGGTAATCGACGACTACCGCAGCTGGCCGGAGCGTGTTCCCAATCCCGTCTTCGATGATCTGCGGTCGATCGTCGGCATCCCCCTTAAATCCGGCGATCACGTATTCGGCGTCATCGGGCTGGGGCGTTTCGGTGAAGTAAAAGCGTTCGAACCGACAGCAATCTCCATACTCGGTCGCTTTGCCGATCTGGCCGCCATCGCCCACGACAACGCCCAACTGACCACGAAGCTCCAGATGGAGCTCTCAGAGCGGCAGCGTGTGGAAGAAACCCTTCGCAGATACGAAAAGATCGTCGCCACATCGAAGGATTTGATGGCGTTGATCGACAGTGATGGGATCTTTCAAGCGGTCAGCAACAGTTACTTAAAGGCCCACCGCAAAACGCACACCGAGATCATCGGCAGCTCGATACAGGAACTGGTCGGCCGCGAACGGTTCGAATCAGACATCAAGCCCAGATTCGACCGTTGCCTGGCCGGAGAAGAGGTCACCTTCCGGTTGTGGTTCGATTTCGAGGGCGTGGGCAACCGCTTCATGGAGGCCGCGTATTCTCCTTTTAGAGGTGAAAACGGGGATATCATCGGTGTCGTCGTGGTCTCGCGCGACATCACCGAGACCAAAAACCTTCAGGAGCAGCTGCTTCAATCCCAAAAAATGGAAGCCATCGGAACCCTGGCGGGCGGCATTGCGCATGATTTCAACAACCTGTTGATGGGCATCCAGGGCCGCACCTCGATCATGCTGGCCGACATCGACGCCGATCACCCGCATGTCGAAAATCTCAAGGGAATAGAAGAACACGTCAGAAGCGCCTCTAATCTGACGCGGCAATTGCTCGGGTTCGCCCGGGGGGGCAAGTACGAAGTCAAACCGCTTGATCTGGGTGCGGTGGTACGGGATAAAAACCGCATGTTCGGCCGCATGCAAAAAGGGATTGTCATCCGGGAAGAATTGCAACCCGATCTCTGGCCCGTCGAGGCCGACCGCAGCCAGATCGAACAGGTGCTGCTGAACATATACATCAACGCCTGGCAGGCCATGCCCGGCAGCGGCATCCTCACTGTTCAAGCAGCCAACGTCCACCTCGATGCGCCTGCCGTTGCGGCATATAGGCTTAGCGCCGGCCGCTACGTTAAAATCTCTGTCACCGACACGGGTATCGGCATGGATGCCGCCACCCGCAGCCGCATCTTCGAACCGTTCTTCACGACCAAGGCGATGGGGCGCGGAACCGGCCTGGGCTTGGCCTCGGCATATGGCATCGTAAAAAACCACGGTGGGTTTATCACCGTCGAGAGCGTCGAAGGCAACGGCACGACGGTCGACATCAACTTGCCCGCAACAGACAAGCGGGTGTCGGCCGATGACCGCACAACCGAGCCGTTGCACAAAGGCGCCGGCACCATCCTGCTGGTGGACGACGAGGAGATGATCGTCGCGGTCGGCTCTCAAATGTTGCAACGGCTCGGTTACGACGTGCTGACCGCAGCCGGCGGTCGGGAAGCGCTGCAGATCTGCAAGCGGTATCACGCCCGCATCAGTCTTGTCATTTTGGATTTGGTTATGCCCGACCTCGGCGGTACCGAAACCTGCACCCTGCTCAAAGCCGCCCATCCGGCCATCAAGGTGCTGCTGTCGAGCGGTTACGGTCTCAACGGCAATTCCGGCGATATCGCCAAAAGCGGCTGCGACGGTTTTATTCAGAAACCGTTCGATCTGAACACGCTGTCACATAAAATCAATAACATCGTATCGTCAGCATCCGCTTGACACCCATGCGTCATGGTAGCATTTTAAAAAATATATGGAGATCAGACATGCAAAAACTCTTGCTAAATACTATCGGGTTAATGCTGTTGGCCGCTTTTACAGTTCTGGCAGCCGCACCATGGGTCCTGGCTGCAGACCAAAAGATACCGATCAACACCGATGATGTCGGCGTTGCTATCAAGGGCTATGACACCGTCGCCTATTTCACCGACAACCAAGCCGTAAAAGGAACCCCCGAGTTTGAAATCCTCTGGCAGGATGCGCGCTGGCACTTTGCCAGCGCCGAACATCGTGACATGTTCAAAGCCGATCCGGAACGCTACGCCCCGCAGTACGGCGGCTACTGAGCGTCGGCGCTTGCAGCCGGCGAGTTCGCCGAAGTGAATCCCGAAGCTTTTAAAATTGTAGATGGAAAGCTGTACCTTAACTGGAGTCGCTGGAGCGCTTTCAAATTCGGCTTGAGTACCGATGCCAAGATTAAAAAGGCCGATAAGAACTGGACCAAGAAACTCAACTCGAACTGATGCAGTAGCGTCTCATTTCAAACCGGCCTTGCTCAAACCGGCGATGAGCTTGTCCCGGTCCGAGGGATTCCGCAAGGCTCTGCCAAAACTTTCCAAGTCAAAAAAGGGCTCGAGACGGCGCACTTCGGATGAGGCTTCTGCGGCCTCTTCCATGCGGTCCGTCTGGGCGTAGGCCGCCGCCAAGACGATGTGCAAACCCGAGAATTCCGGCCACTGAATCAGCCCTTTTTCGAGGATGGCAATGGCATCCCGGTAACGTTCCTTGAGGTAGTACGCCATGCCCAGATGCATCAGCGTGTTTCTGGGCGCACTGCGATCGAGACGCAGGGCGAGCTCCAGAGATTCAACGGCCGTATCGGTTTCTCCGGACCACAGCCGGATCCAGCCGACGGCTTCGTAGCTGTCGGCATCGTTGGGATTTAGTTCCAAGGCCCGTGTCAGCTCACTGATAGCCGGCTCATACTGATTACGCAAGGCAAAAATCATGGCCAAAAGACGATGGACGGCAGAATTGGTTTCGTCCAGAGTCAAGCCCCGTTGCGCAAGCTCCTGGGCGCGGTCCAGCGCCTGATGGGGAAATTCGGTCCAGCCATAGCTGACCTTGTCGAATTCGGTCAACCCCAGGGCGACATAGGCAGCGGCGTAGTCCGGGTCAAGAGTGATGGCTTTTTCGAACATCTCGGCCGCCTGGATGTTGGCCGCACGGGTGCGCCGATAGTAATAATTGTATCCTTTGAGAAGATAGTCATACGCCTGCAGATTGCCGGTTCCTTTCTGCAGGACACGAGCGCGCTCGGCCGACGGTATTTTCACCGCCAGATTGGCCACGATGGCCTGGACGATATCATTCTGAAGGTTGAATATATTCTTCATATCGCCCGTGAACCGTTCGGCCCAGATAGGATTACCGGCGTGGGCCTCCACGAGTTGGACATTGATACGAACTCTCTCGCCGCTCTTTTGGACGCTGCCCTCCAGTACGTAACGCACGTTCAGGTCCTGCGCCACCTCTTCGATGCTCATGACCTTACCCTTGAAGGTGAAAACCGTATTGCTGGCGATGACGAACAGTTCGTGAAACTTGGAAAGATCCGTGATGATGTCATTGGTCATTCCGTCGCTGAAATACTCCTGCTCCGGGTCCTCGCCCAGGTTTTTAAATGGCAGAACCGCAATGGAAGCCTTGCGCGCCGCAGCCGGCAGCACGGCACCCGCTGGCGGTCCTATCGACTGGCTCCTTTCCGGCCGGTGCGCCTCCATCCAAAAGAAAAAGGCACCGACCAAAAGGGCCATAGCGAACAGGACACCAAAGGCCTTCAGTAGTGCCGATGACAATCCGCCCTTGCGCGCCGGCCTGCAGGCGCCGCTGTCCCCATCCGCCCAAACCCGATACACCCCGATCGGTCTGGCGATGTTTTTTACCCTGAGATCGCCCAGTTCCTCACACCCGAATGGGAATTTGTTTTCGATCTGGTCGAAAGCGCTTCGCGATACACAGACGCCCCCGGCCGCTGACAGAGATTCCAAACGGGCCGCCACATTCACCCCGTCTCCATAAATCCGTTCGCCGTCGACGATCACATCGCCGAGGTTGATGCCGATGCGAAACAGCATGCGCCGCTCCTGGGGCAGGGCGTCATTGCGCACTTTCAAGTCGGCCTGGATCTCGAAGGCACACTGAACCGCCTGAACCACACTATCGAATTCGGCCAGCAGGTTGTCACCGGGAGAGTCGATCACCCGCCCGCGATGACGATGGATCAGACGGGTCATCGCTTCCTTGTAAGCGGTCAGCGTGCGGACGGTCGCGGCTTCGTCCAGACCCATCAGGCGGCTGTAACCCGCCACGTCGGCGCTGAAAATGGCCGAGAGTTTGCGTCTTACCTCTGATGGCGACATGACTTACCTGGCAGATGAATGGGAACCATAAAACTGAATCATCAAACACCTATGAAGGGCGGAATATTTATACCGATCATTTGCTTGTATGCAGAAAGCGTCATATTATCAAGTTGAAATTCCAACACAAAAAGTATTAATGGTTATTGTATCCAAGCAAAGCGATCATCAAGGCCGGGCGCGCAGAGGGTATCCCGGCCGCGGCGGATGACGAGTACCAGTGGTATATTTATTCAAAACGACGGCCCAGGTGCGAAAACGATCAATCAACCGAAAAGAACGACCGGTCGGCGGAACGACAGCGAGAAGATCGTGGACACGAGAATTCTACAACAGGAAATCAAACGTCTAAAGAAAGAAAAGGCCGTGTATCAGGCCCAGAGTCGGATGCTCGATCATTTCGTATCCGTCGTGCGCGCATCGGCCGACCAGAAGATGATCAATGCAACGCTGCAAAAGACCCTCGAGGTGTCGATTGGATTGACCGGTGCGGAAAAAGGCAGCTTGTTTCTGCTCGATGAAAACGGGGTGGTGATCGAGAGCATATTGACCCGGACGCAAGCGTCCTCGGATGAACGCAACCGGCTGATCGGCACCGTGCTGGATCAGGGTCTGGCCGGCTGGGTGCGCCGCCACTGCAACATTAAAGATGGCAACTGCAAGCTGGCCTATATCTGCGACACGGAAAAGGACGAGCGCTGGTTGACGCTTCCCGGTCAGCCATACGAAGTGCGTTCGGCATTGGTCGTGCCGATCATCAGAAAAGAACGGCTCCTCGGCCTGCTCACGCTGTTGCATTCCCGTCCCGGGCAATTCGGCACCGAATCTATAGAGTTGATCGAAATGACAGCGGTTCAAATCGGTGTGGTTCTTGAAAACGCCACCCTGTATGCAAAACTGGAAGAATCTTTTCATCGCATCGCACAGGCCAAAAAAGAAATCGAGATCTACTCCGACGCACTGGCTCTTGAAATGGAAAAGGGCCGCAAGATTCAGCGGGATTTTCTGCCCGAGGAAATCCCTAATGCACCCGGTTGGGAAATTGCAGCTTATCTGCACCCGGCCATTCAAGTTTCCGGCGATTTCTACGACGTTTTCGAGTTGTCCGCCCATCACCTCGGTCTGGTAGTGGCCGATGTCTGCGACAAGGGGATCGGTGCGGCTCTTTTCATGGCACTCTTTCGCAGCCTCATCCGCGTTTACACCTTGGAGATCGAGACATCGACTGGATCATCGGCCCAGGCAGTCGGAACCGGCGGCTTCGGCGTTCTTAATGCGGTCCGCGACACCAACTCCTACATTGCCCATCATCACGGGAAATTGGGCATGTTCGCCACCATGTTCGTCGCCGTTCTCGACGTGACTGCCGGCAACTTGACCTATATCAACGCCGGACACGAACCGCCGATCATTTTGACCGCAGCGGGTGAAATCGTCATGCTCCGACCGACCGGTCCGGCGGTGGGCCTGTTACCGAAAATGAATTTCATTTCCAGACAGGTTCAGCTCAATCCGGACGATACCTTGCTCGCCTTTACGGATGGCGTGACAGAGGCCAGGTCACCGGCAGATGAAATCTTGGGACGGGAGCGGCTTCAATCGATCCTCAGAAAAAGATATTCTTCGGCTGCTGAAGTCATCAACCACATCAAGAGCGTTACATTCGGACACCTCGGTCAGGCCCCGCAAAACGACGACATCACCCTTCTGTGCGTGCATCGAAAAACCGCACCTTGATTCGAGCCGGGTTTTCTAATCTTCACCAAGAATTGGTGTAGACCATTACCCGTTCTTGACCCGTCAACTCATTAGTGCTATCGGAAGCTCAAGCGCAAGGATTCGCCGGGTCGCGGACTTAAGTGGCCGTGCACAACGCTTAAACCCTCCTTTCGGATTCCTTGCGCTTTCAACATCTTACTTAAATGGGCCTTGAAAAATGGAGGAAAACCGTAACCGGCGGTGGCTGATCATCGGATTTTTTTTGTTGATCGGATTGCTGTTTGTCGGATCCATATATACGGCCGTGGTAGGACCCCGGAGCATGCAATCCCAGCGACGACTGGAGAGTGCCGTCTCGAGCTATGAAAACAAAATGAAGGTCCGATCCGACGAAAAGACCGTC
>Ga0316579_10000425_pt1 | contig 13409 bp, 13 predicted proteins | sample J5NA_2_FD_203074 | JGI IMG/M metagenome (GOLD analysis project Ga0316579, IMG submission 203074) | Rhizosphere microbial communities from salt marsh grasses in Alabama, United States - J5-7_160517rDrA | ecosystem: Host-associated > Plants > Roots > Rhizosphere | place: USA: Alabama | collected... | reverse complement strand
CTACCCTTTCATCACTCATCATCATCTTCGTTTACATATGCCTTCCAATGGATAATATGCCCCGGCTTAATGGAGGTATGGATATGTTCGATGATGCTGTCCACCTTGTCCGGCGCATCGAAAAACTCCACCACTACCGGCAGATTCAGCGATAAGTCAATCAGACGCGCCGAATGCATTTCGCCGGATCCACCAAAGCCGGAAATACCGCGAAATACGGTTACGCCTCTTACCTTTTCCCAATCGTGCAGACGGCGCAGCAGGCTTTCCAGCTGTCCCTCCTTCTCACTGAGATAGATGCGCACCACAGTGACTTCTGTAGTCTTCATAATCGCCTCCCCGTCGCCACACCCAGCCATACCGCGGCCAGGCACAAGCTTACGCTCAATATGATATTCACCAGCGCCTTGATATTCTCGCCGTCTTCGAAGAGCGCAAAGGTCTCCATGGAAAAGGTGGAAAAGGTGGTAAAGGCACCTAACATGCCGATCAATATCACCGCTCGCCATTCCACGCTCAAGGCCAGGCGCTCCACCAGCAACACGTATAAAAACCCCATCATCAGCGAGCCCAGCACATTCACCAGCAAGGTGCCGTAGGGGAATGCGCGTCCCACCAACTGATGCAGGCCGGTAGACGCCAGGTAACGCAACACCGCACCGATGGATCCGCCCAGGGCGACAGCCAGAATATGTTTCACCGCAGACACCTCATTACTTAACACGGAGGGTGCGGAGATAAGTTTCAATCTATCCAGGACGGGATGATCGAGCGGAATCTCTCCTGCTAGTCGGCCTCCCCGGCCTCTTACATTAATTTTTCTCCGCCTGCTTCGCGTTTAACCGTTTTTCTTATCCAATTCCTTCAATTGGGCCAGCTTCTCGGCAATCTTGATCTCCAGACCGCGTTGTACAGGATGATAATACACCCGCTCACCGAGTTCCTCCGGAAAATAGCGCTCTCCGGCGGCGTAGCCGTCCGGTTCGTCATGGGCGTAGCGATATTGACGGCCGTAACCCAATTCCTTCATCAGCTGTGTCGGAGCATTGCGCAAATGCAGCGGTACCTCCAATGAACCGCTGGTTCGGGCATCCTGCATGGCGGCGGCGAAGGCGGTATAAACGGCGTTACTCTTGGCGGCGCAGGCCAGATAAGTCACCGCCTGGGCGATGGCCAACTCCCCCTCCGGACTGCCGAGCCGCTCCTGGATATCCCAGGCGTTGAGGGCGAGTTCCAAGGCGCGGGGATCGGCGTTGCCGATGTCTTCGCTGGCCATGCGCACCACCCGCCGCGCGATATAGATGGGATCGCAACCGCCGTCCAGCATACGTGCCAGCCAATACAGCGCGGCATCCGGTGCGGAACCGCGCACCGATTTGTGCAGCGCCGAGATCTGATCGTAGAAGGCCTCACCGCCTTTATCGAAACGACGCGGCGTCCCGCCCGCCAACACCTCAGCCAATAGCGTCTCACTGATGGCGTGATCGCCCTGGGCAATGGCATAGCCGGCGGCGATCTCCAAATAATTCAGGGCGCGGCGGGCATCGCCGTCCGCTGCCGCGGCAATGCGTTCGCGCAGGGCTGCCGTGATCTCAAGATGCTGATCCCCCAAGCCGCGCTCTTTGTCCTCCAGGGCGCGATCGATCACCTGATGCAATTCCTCGACTGTCAGGGAGCGCAGTACGTAGACTCGGGCGCGGGACAGCAAGGCGTTGTTGAGTTCGAAGGACGGGTTTTCCGTGGTAGCGCCGATGAGGGTAACCGTGCCGTCTTCCACGTAAGGGAGAAACGCATCCTGCTGAGACTTGTTGAAACGGTGGACCTCGTCTACGAACAGCACCGTGGCCTTGCCGTGGACAGTACGCACCTGTTTGGCTTGCTCCACCGCGGCGCGCACCTCTTTGACGCCGGACAGCACTGCGGACAGGCTGAGGAACTGGGCATCCACGCGCCGTGCCATGAGCCGCGCCAGGGTGGTCTTGCCGGTGCCGGGCGGCCCCCACAGGATCATGGAATGGAGGCGGCCCTTTTCGATGGCGACGCGCAAGGGTTTCCCGGCCCCCAGTAAATGCGTCTGCCCGGCGAATTCATCCAAATCGCGGGGACGCATGCGGTCGGCCAGAGGCTGGCCGCTGAGATCTTGAGAATTGAAAAGATCGTCGCTCAAGAGCGCGTCATTCTCCTATCACATCCACACCCGGCGGCGGCGTAAACTCAAACAACGAGGCTGACAGCTGTGGATTGCGTTGCACATGGCTGAATTCCAGGCGGGTGGTGTGGCCGAAGTTATCGATCAATTCCATGGTGCGCAGATTATGTTGATCGAAACCCAACCTGATGTGCTCAAAGCTGGTGTTCTTTTCGCGGGGCGTTAGCTCCACCCATTCCAGATCATCGACGGCACCGATCTCGGTGATGGTGAAGCTGCTGTCCAGGGCATCGCCGCTGCTCAATAACTGCGCCGGCGCATTGCCAGCCGCCTCATCCAGCTTTTTCACGGTGACCTGCTCCAATTCGCTGTCGTACAGCCACACCTTCTTGTTATTGGCCACGATCAACTGCTGGTAGGGCGCCGTGTAATCCCAATGAAATTTCCCCGGCCGTTGGATTGCGAAGGTTCCTTTGGAACGCTGGCTGATGTGATTGTGCTGATCGAAGGTAATTTGCGTGAAGTCGCCTTGCAGCGAGTGCACCTCTTTAAAAAAACCTTGCAAGCGTTCCAGGGCGGCCCCGGCATGAACCGGAAAGATCGCCAGGCTTCCCAGCAGTACCGTGACGTAGATGACTTGTCTGAATAGTTTCATTAACACTTCGATTTAGAAAAGCTTATTTCCAGAAATGGATGTTGGTCATGCTGTGCTTCAGGAATTTTCCCTGATACGGTTCTCACGCCGCCATGGAGTGAATCCGCATGAGCTTGAAGCGGGTTAAGCTCAATCTTCCGGTGGCGGCGGCGCCAGCACCTCGCGCATGCCGTTGCCTTGCAGGGGGCCGACCACTCCGGCGCTCTCCATTTGCTCAACCATGCGCGCCGCGCGGTTGTAACCGATCTTGAAGCGCCGCTGCACCGCCGACACCGAGGCGCGGCGGCTCTCGGTCACCAGGCGCACGGCCTGATCGTAGAGGGGATCGTTTTCGATATTGTTGTCGCCCTCGCCCAGATAGCCTCCGGCACTACCGTTACCGTCATTGCCTTCGCCTTCCAAAATCTCGTCGAGATATTGGGGCTCGCCCTTTTGCTTGAGGTCGGCCACCACCTTGTGCACTTCCTGATCGGCGACGAAGGCGCCGTGCACCCGCACCGGCACCCCGGTCCCCGGCGCCAGGTACAGCATGTCGCCGTGACCGAGTAACTGCTCCGCGCCCATCTGGTCGAGGATAGTGCGGGAATCGATCTTGGAAGACACCTGGAAGGCGATGCGCGTGGGGATGTTGGCCTTGATCAAGCCGGTAATCACATCCACCGACGGCCGTTGGGTGGCCAATACCAGGTGGATACCTGCCGCACGCGCCTTCTGGGCGAGACGGGCAATGAGTTCTTCCACCTTCTTGCCCACCAGCATCATCATGTCTGCCAATTCGTCGATGACTACGACGATGAAGGGCAGATGTTCCAGGCTAGGCGCGGTCTGGCCTTCCAGCGGTTTAAACAGGGGATCCGGGATGGGCTGGCCAGCGTCGGTGGCATCTTTCACCTTGCGGTTGTAGCCGGTGATGTTACGCACCCCCAGGGCCGACATTAGGCGATAGCGGCGATCCATCTCCGCCACGCACCAGCGCAGCGCATTGGCCGCCTCCTTCATGTCCGTGACCACCGGCGCCAGCAGGTGGGGAATGCCCTGATACACCGACAGCTCCAGCATCTTGGGATCGATGAGGATCATGCGCACATCCTGGGGGGAGGCCTTGAACAGGACGCTGAGGATCATGGCGTTGACCGCCACCGATTTACCCGAACCGGTGGTGCCCGCCACCAGCAGGTGCGGCATGCGGTCCAATTCCACCACTACCGGATGACCGCCGATATCCTTACCCAGGGCCAGACTTAAGGGTGAAGCGGTATGGTCATAATCCTTGGAGGCCAGCAACTCGCTGAGGCGCACCGTTTCCCGGTATTCATTGGGCACCTCTAAGCCGATCACCGATTTGCCCGGAATCACCTCCACTACCCGCACGCTGATGGCAGACAAGGCCCGCGCCAGGTCCTTGGCCAGGTTGGTGATCTGGCTGACCTTGACGCCGGGGGCCGGCTGCAATTCGAAACGAGTGATCACCGGACCGGGATGCACCGCCACCACCTCGGCCTCCACTCCGAAATCGTTGAGCTTTGATTCCAGCAGGCGGGACATGGCCTCCAGTGAATCGGGGGAGACGCGGTGAGCAGACGGTTCCGCCACATCCAGCAAGGACAGCGCCGGTAAACTCTCCGCACCCTTCGCCGGCTTGAACAAGGGTATTTGCCGTTCCTTATCGACGCGCGTGCTGGGCTGTATCTGGCGGATGGTCGGCTCGATGCGCGGCGGTGCGTGGTCCTTCATCCTTTTCTTCTTTTCCGCGATCCGGGGAATGGCTGCGCGGGCCGCCTCATGCCGTGCGCGCCGCTCCGCGATGTTTTCGCGCAGAGTCTGCCAGCGTTCCACCAGCCAGGCGATGAAATTCAAGGTGAGTCTACCGGTTGTGTCCATCAACCATACCCATGACAAACCGGTAAACAAGGTGACACCGGCCAGGAACAAGGCCAAGAGAAACAGTGCGGCTCCCGCCGCGTTGAAAGACTTGACCAAGCCCTTGGTCACGACTTCACCGAGGACGCCGCCACCGCTCACGGGCAAGGATAAAGCGTCCATGCCATACAGCGTCGCCAATCCGGCGCCCGCCGCCACCGTCAAGGCGAAACCGGCACCGCGTAAGGCCACCTCGCGACCGCTGCCCCGGCTTGCCGCGCTGCGACCGCGGTACAGCAACCAGGCGCTATAGCCCACCATCACGGGAAACAAATAGGCCAAATAACCGAAGAGAAACAGGAAGGCGTCCGCAAACCAGGCGCCGGCCACGCCGCCGATGTTGGCAATCTTGTCACCTGAACCGCTGCGTGACCAACCCGGGTCGGCGGGGTTGTAACTGCTAAGCGACATCAGCAGGTAGAGGGCGATGGCGCCCAACACCAACAAACCGCCTTCCCGTAAACCTCGGCTCATATGACTGCTGAGAGCCACGGCGCGATCTCCCTTTTTCGACGAGGCAGTTGCCAATACCTTAATCCTTATTTGAAACTTCCAGTACCAACTGATCTGAACCAAGCTAAATCGTTGCCATTCTAAAGAATTTTTCATAAATAGTGAACGCCAACGGGAAAGTCCGCGCGGCAGCCGTCGCTGCTCAGCGTCTTTACCATCCCTCGGGCTTTGCGTAACATGAGCCACCTTCCGCACCACCCGCGTGGTGCCTCTTTGGCCGATTAATTACGGATGACACTCTTTACATGAGCGATATCAAACACTGCCGCTTGTTGATCCTGGGTTCGGGTCCCGCCGGATATACCGCCGCCGTCTATGCCGCACGCGCCAATCTCAATCCGGTGCTGATCACCGGTATCCAACAAGGTGGCCAGCTCACGACCACCACCGACGTAGACAACTGGCCCGGCGACGCTGAAGGGGTACAAGGCCCCGAACTGATGGAACGTATGCAACGTCATGCCGAGCGCTTCGGTACCGAGATCGTCTTCGACCATATCAACACGGTGATTTTGCAGCAGCAGCCCTTTCGCCTCAGCGGCGATTCCGGCGAATACAGCTGCGATGCCCTGATCATCGCCACCGGCGCCACCGCCAAGTACCTGGGTTTGGACTCGGAAGAGCAATTCAAGGGTCGCGGCGTCTCTGCCTGCGCCACCTGCGACGGCTTCTTCTACAAGAATCAGGAAGTGGCGGTGATCGGCGGCGGTAACACTGCCGTCGAAGAGGCCCTGTATCTGTCCAACATCGCTGCTAAGGTCACGGTGGTACATCGCCGCGACAGTTTCAAGGCAGAAAAGATACTCATCAAGCAGATCATGGATAAGGCAGAAAATGGGAACGTCGAGATCATCTGGAATCACCAGCTTGACACCGTGCTGGGCGATCAGAGCGGCGTCACCGGCCTGCGTCTCAAAGCTAACGACGGCTCGACCCGCGAACTCGCGCTGCAAGGGGTATTCATCGCCATCGGCCATGCACCCAATACCGGGATCTTCGAAGGCCAATTGGACATGGCGAATGGTTACATCAAGGTCAAGGCCGGCATTTTAGGCGATGCCACCGCCACCAGTGTGCCGGGCGTATTTGCTGCCGGCGACGTTGCCGATCACATCTATCGTCAGGCCGTGACATCGGCAGGCACCGGCTGCATGGCGGCATTGGATGCGGAGCGTTATCTGGACGCCTTGACCCATAAGTAATATGCGATCGGCTCTTCGCTGACTGCCGTCTTCATTGAGTTATGCTGTCTATTCCCAAGCGCATGGTGCGCGCGGAGAATACCTCATCCTGTAATCCGCTGTTCAACTTGATATCAGAGATATCCAGCACGGTCTTCTCATTGGTGATGAGATTTTCACCCACTACCTGTTCCCATACCCAGGCAGTGCCGATCTTTTGCCATTTTATGGTTTGGCGCTTGATGAGCGCCCCCGCGGGACTGTAATAATCGATGCGCTCCGGTAGAAAATTGTCCTGGGTGATCCAGCGCCGGGTCTTTTGATAAGGATAATCATCGCTGGCATGCTTGGGAACGCTCTCTATCACGAAGTCCGGATGCCCGGCCAGTTCATCGTCTTTCAACCGGATATGCTTATCCAGGTCCGGTTCGCGCGGCACCAAATCCACTTGAGTCAGCACGGAATGGGAAAAATCGTCTTCCTGATCATGATGGCCGTGGTGCTCACTAGGGGTTACTTTGCGCACCATGCGCAGCTCCGGAAGGTACATCCACTCATCGTTCTTTTTGTTGTCATACACCCAAACCATGAACGATTTGTCTTTATCATCGGGCGGATACTCGCTGAAAAATATTGCCTTATCATCCACATCATCATGACCGGCATATTCCTTCCATACCATCGTATAGATCAACTTTTTGTCCGCCTTATCGGGGCTTTTGAAAGTGAAGCTCAGGCGCGAGATGCTGTCATCGCCGCCCTCGACATTATTGGATTTCTTGACTATCTCGGTGGCGCCGAGTTCGGCGCTGGCGCACATAGGGGTACAACACAACGCTATTCCGAATAAAATACCTGATATGCTAAGCGCTGATCGCAACATCACCCACCCTCCACACGGTTAAAACCCAATGCTTAGTCTAAAAAATCAATCGGCTGCATTATGCTCCGTTTGTCCACAATGGGCACGGGCCCGCCGATAGCGATTTTGCCCTGACGTTATACAATACCGCCATGCGCATAATGTCTCTAACCCGCATCGATGAAGTAAACCCCGCATCCTGGAATGCTTTAACTACATCATATAACCCTTTTACAAGACATGAATTTTTGTCGGCTCTGGAGCGTGCGGGTTGCGTGGTGCCTGAAACCGGCTGGACACCCTGCCACATTGTGATCAGCAATGGCGCTGAAATCCTCGGCGCCTTACCACTCTATCTCAAGCACCACTCCTGGGGAGAATTCGTGTTCGACTTCTCGTGGGCTGAGGCCTATGAACGCAGCAGCAAGGCCTATTATCCCAAAATCATCAATGCTATACCCTATACTCCGGCGACGGGACCGCGTTTCCTGGTGCCTCCTTCGCCTTACGCTGCTGAGGTTAAGACGACGCTGTTGCAGGCGGCGCGGGAACTGGTAATGGAGCGCAAGGCCTCGTCTTTGCACTGTTTATTTACTACCAACGAAGAGAGTGAGTTTTTAGAATCCCAGGATTTTTTGCCGCGGCTCGGCTGCCAATATCATTGGCAAAACCATGACTATGAAAACTTTGATGATTTCCTCGGCAGCTTTACCTCTGAGAAGCGCAAAAAGGTGAAACGAGAACGGCGACGCGTCCAGGAAGCCGGTATCGAGATAGTGATGCTTGAGGGAGAAGAGGTCAGCGCCGAGCTTTGGGAAGTGTTTTACCGTTTTTATTATGGGACGGTACTGCGTAAGAGCGGTTTCGTCCCCTTATCTCTGGAATTTTTTATCAGTCTGGGACGCACCATGCCGGAGAGCGTGGTACTGGTGTTGGCGCGTCATCATGGCGACTATGTCGCTGCAGCCCTTAGTTTTCGCGGCACAGACAGCTTATACGGCCGCTACTGGGGAGCCTCGAATGATTTTGACAGCCTTCATTTCGAGTTGTGTTACTACACGGGAATCGAGTACTGCATCGACCGCGGCCTGCTGCGCTTCGAACCCGGTGCCCAAGGGGAGCATAAGATCAGCAGGGGGTTTATGCCCACAGCCACATATTCCAGTCATTGGGTGGCGGATCCCATTTTTCAGCGGGCCATCGGTATCTCCCTGGAGCGGGAACGGGAGCAGATGCGCTATCGCATGCGAGAATTGAGTAGTCATGGCCCCTATAAGTCCACTTCGCCTTGAGCGCACTCGATCATGGTAGCGTCGCCACCCTTACGCTGGTTGGATCCAAACGATGTCGAGGCGCCGTTCCCCGATGTCGAACATGCCCTCAAGGAACCTGACGGGCTGCTGGCCATAGGCGGCGACCTATCGCCAGCACGGCTACTGCGGGCGTATCGACACGGGATCTTCCCCTGGTATAGTGACGATCAGCCTATCTTATGGTGGTCCCCTGATCCGCGGTCAGTGCTCTATCCAGAGCGTCTAAAGGTGTCGCGCAGTCTGCGCAGGACTTTAAAGAAAAAAATCTTCACCGTAACGGCGGACTCGGCATTCCGTCAGGTTATTCGGTGCTGCGCCGAGCCGCGCGAGGCTGACGGCGGGACTTGGCTCACGGATGACATGATTGAAGCCTACTGCCGTTTGCATACTATGGGTTACGCTCATTCAATCGAAACCTGGTATCAAGGTGAATTAGCGGGTGGTCTCTACGGTCTCAGTCTGGGAAAGGTCTTCTTCGGCGAATCCATGTTTTCCAGGCGCAGCGATGCCTCTAAGGTCGCTTTTGTCCATTTGGTGGAACACTTGCAAAGATGGGGCTATGAACTGATTGATTGCCAGGTGGCCTCCGCACACTTGAGTAGCCTGGGGGCGGAAGCTATCCGGCGCCGTGATTTCATCGCCATTCTGAACCGCTACTGTGATGCGCCTAATACCTGGAAAGCGTGGGTGGCTGCTGATGGATAATGGCAATCAGCGGCATGCGAATAGTCGTAACATAAGGCTTTACGCCAGTCCGCCCCACCCATGCGCCTATCTCGAGGACCGGGAAGCAATTACCCAATTCATCGATCCCGCCCAGACCATGAGTCCTCAGTTGTATAGCCAGCTGGTGGATATGGGTTTTCGTCGCAGTGGCGAGTATGTCTACCGTCCGCGCTGCAGTTCATGCCAAGCATGTCGACCTGCGCGGGTGGCTAGCGGCTCATTTCAAGCCTCCCGCAGCCAGCGGCGTGCCTGGCGACGCAATCAAGACCTTAAGGTAAACTCGATATCCGCTGTCTTCACAGACGAACATTTCGCCCTTTACCGCCGTTACATCAGTGCCCGTCATCCCGGCGGGGATATGGATGTCAGCAATCCGGAGCAGTACCGGGATTTTTTACTGAGTAGTTGGGCGGACACCTGGTGTTATGAATTCCGCTTGGGTCACCGCTTGCTGGCCGTGGGGGTGATAGACCGTCTCGTCCAGGGACTTTCGGCGGTATATACCTTTTTTGATCCGGACTATGCCGAGCGCGGCCTGGGTACCTTTGCCGTTCTGTGGGAGATCGCAGATGCCCAAAAGCACGGCTTGCCGTGGCTATATTTGGGTTATTGGATTGAGGAGTGCCCTAAAATGAGTTACAAAATCCAGTTCAGCCCCCTGGAAATATACGTGGACGGACGATGGCAGGCTTTGTCAAGGAAAGGCGGCTAGCCCCCGGCAATACAGGCGATTGCCGCGAGCCTGCGCGGCTTAAATGCATCCTTCCTTTGAAAAATTCCTCAACTTGGGGCAATATGCGCGTTCTGAATTTCGCGACTCGAGGGAGCAAACCTAAAACATGGCAAAAGAAGACCATATTGAGATGGAAGGCACGGTGATCGAAACCCTGCCTAATACGATGTTCCGCGTGGAACTAGAAAATGGTCATATCGTCACCGCCCATATCTCGGGCAAGATGCGCAAGCATTACATACGCATCTTGACGGGTGATAAAGTCACCGTGCAACTCACCCCCTATGACCTCAGCAAGGGCCGAATCAGCTTTCGTGCCCGCTGAGCGGCTTCACCCGCAAATCACATTAACACTTTACCCTGGGCGCAACGGCGCCCGCCACTGTCACCGCGGCCTATAGGCGATGAAGCGGAAGCGGCGCTGCTGGCGCGTTTATACCTGTTCCGAATCTATGCGTGGGCGATGGGTTCTTCGTTGGCCTGATAATCAAAGGCCAGCTTGCCATCTTCTATTGTGATTACCACATGCCCGCCTCCGGCGAGTTTCCCGAAGAGTAACTCCCCGGCCAGCGGCTTTTTGATATTCTCCTGTATGACGCGCGTCATGGGCCGAGCGCCCATCTGGGGATCGAAACCATGCTGCGCCAGCCAAGTCCGTGCCTCCTGATCTACTTCCACCGTGACGTTCTTTTCTTCCAATTGCGCTTCGAGCTCGGCAATGAACTTGTCGACCACATGGCCGATGATGCCCGCATCCAAGGACTTGAACTGAATGATGCCGTCGAGGCGATTGCGGAACTCGGGCGTAAAGGTCTTTTTAATCACTTCGATACTGTCGCTCACATGGTCCTGCTGGGTGAAGCCCATGGAACGGCGGCTGATTTGTTCGCTGCCGGCATTGGTCGTCATGATCAGGATCACGTTACGGAAGTCCGCTTTGCGACCATTGTTATCGGTGAGGGTGCCATGATCCATGACCTGCAGCAGCAGATTATAGACCTCCGGATGTGCCTTCTCGATTTCATCCAGCAACAATACCGCATGGGGGTGCTTATTGACGGCCTCCGTGAGCAAACCTCCCTGGTCGAATCCCACATAACCAGGAGGCGCGCCGATCAGGCGCGATACCGTATGGCGTTCCATATATTCCGACATGTCAAAACGAATCAGCTCGATGCCCATCACCTTGGCCAATTGCCGCGAGACTTCGGTCTTACCCACGCCAGTGGGACCGGCGAACAGGAACGAACCTATGGGTTTCTGGGTGTTGCCCAAGCCAGAACGGGACATCTTTATCGCGGAGGACAGCGCTTCGATCGCTTCATCCTGGCCATATACCACCAATTTCAGATCCCGTTCCAGTGTGCGCAATGAATCCTTATCCGATGCCGAGACGTTTTTGGGGGGGATACGTGCGATTTTGGCCACGATGTTTTCGATATCCCCCACACCGATGGTCTTTTTGCGCTTGGACACCGGCAGCAGATGCTGGGTCGCACCCGCCTCATCGATCACGTCAATGGCCTTGTCGGGCAAATGCCGGTCATTGATATAACGCGCCGACAATTCCACCGCTGCCCGCAAGGCGGCACGGGAGTATTTCACGCCGTGATGTTCCTCAAAACGGGATTTCAGTCCGCGCAGGATATGCACCGTGTCTTCCACCGACGGCTCACCCACATCGATCTTCTGGAAGCGTCGTGACAAGGCGCGATCCTTCTCGAATATCCCGCGATATTCCTGGTAAGTCGTGGAGCCAATACAGCGCAGCTTGCCGGATGACAATACCGGCTTAATGAGGTTGGAGGCATCCATCACCCCACCCGAAGCGGCGCCGGCGCCAATGATGGTATGGATCTCATCGATAAACAGGATACTGCCCGCTTCGCGGGCTAGTTGCGCCAACACCGCCTTGAGGCGCTTCTCGAAATCACCGCGGTATTTGGTGCCGGCCAATAACGCGCCCATATCCAGCGAATAGATAGTGGCGTTGGTCAGCACTTCGGGAACCTTGCCCTCCACGATCATCCTGGCCAATCCCTCCGCCAGGGCGGTCTTACCTACCCCCGCCTCCCCTACAAGCAAGGGATTGTTCTTGCGGCGGCGGCACAGGATCTGAATGATGCGCTCGATCTCATGCTCACGGCCGATCAGGGGATCAATCTTATCCTGGCGAGCCAGTTCGTTGAGATTGGCGGCGAAATTTTCCAAGGGGGACTTGGACGGCGATTCTATATTCTCCTCCTCGTCACCGGAGAAGGAGATGCTTTCCGGTTCGTCCTCCTCGCCGGGAATCTTGGATATGCCGTGGGAAATATAGTTGACGATGTCCAGGCGGGTGACGTTTTGCTTGTGCAACAAATAAACGGCTTGAGAATCCTGCTCGCTGAAGATCGCCACCAGCACATTGGCGCCGGTCACCTCCTTCTTGCCAGATGACTGCACATGAAACACCGCCCGCTGCAAGACCCGTTGAAAGCCCAGAGTCGGTTGGATTTCGCGCCCGTCGCTGGGGGAAAGATGCGGGGTGGTCTCCTCAATAAAGGTGGTCAACTCCTTATTGAGCTGCTCCAGATTCGATCCGCAGGCCTTCAACACCTTCACGGCGGCAGCGTTATTTAGGAGGGCTAATAGCAGATGCTCCACGGTAACGAATTCATGGAGGTTTTCTCGCGCCTCGCGAAAGACGGTATTAAGCGTTTGTTCCAAGTCTTGACTTAACATGAAGTTACTCCAACTTCCTAATGTAACCCCTAAGCCTTCTCCATAGTGCACAGGAGTGGGTGTTGATTTTCCCTAGAATAATTATTTACCTGATGGACTTTGGTTTCTGCCACATCCCGGGTATACACCCCACATACGCCCATCCCTCGGGTATGTACATGCAACATAATCTCGGTAGCCTTTCCCAAGTCCATGCCAAAAAATTTCTGCAATACGTCCACCACAAAGTCCATGGGGGTGAAGTCATCGTTCATGATCATCACCTTATACAGAGGGGGCTGCTTAAGTTTCGGCTTTACTACCTCGACCGCTAAGCCATCCCCGTCCTGCGTCCCACCCGGACGATGAGTACTCATAGTTCCCACCTACTATAACGAACCAAAAAGTAAATCTCTTGAGCCATAGACGCTATTATCTGACAGCAACGGACTCAAAACATTCCTAACACTATAAAAAAACCCGGAATCTTGACAATAATACTGACTTGGACGACAGTGTCCAAGGCAAAGTTCTATTGCTCATGACGTATCGAGCTGGGAGGGAGGTCCGATGCGGTACGAGGATCTCAAGTGTAGTAACGGCTAGAGGGGCCGTCGCAATGCAAGAGAGGGTAGGCAATGAAAACCGCGACCG
>Ga0316579_10000424_pt1 | contig 13411 bp, 11 predicted proteins | sample J5NA_2_FD_203074 | JGI IMG/M metagenome (GOLD analysis project Ga0316579, IMG submission 203074) | Rhizosphere microbial communities from salt marsh grasses in Alabama, United States - J5-7_160517rDrA | ecosystem: Host-associated > Plants > Roots > Rhizosphere | place: USA: Alabama | collected... | reverse complement strand
ATACCACCAGAATTATGCCTTCCGCCGCTGGTTAGCGAATTTAGTTGGTGCGATCTTTGTCGATCGCTACCAGGCTGATTTTGCTGCCCTGAGGGAGGTGCTGAAGCGGCTTAACGAAGGCGGGGTACTGATCATCTCGCCCGAAGGAACGCGCAGCAGAACAGGTGGTCTGCTCCCTGGACAACCCGGGACAGCTTACCTGGCTGCAAAAACAGGGATACCAGTTCTGCCGGTGAGCATTGTGGGCAGTGAAGATCGTTTAGTCATAGCCAATCTGAAGCGGTTCAAGCGCTCACCAGTTAAAGTTGTGTTTGGTGAAGCGATTCATTTTGCTCCTGTTCCCAAAGATGGTCGGGAAGAGATTTTGCAAGAATATACAAATGAAATTATGTGCCAGATTGCTGCCTTACTTCCAGAAGAGTATCGCGGTGTATACGCAGACAACCCTCACTTGAAGAAAATAATCGCCGAGAAAAGTTCCAGGTCAGAAATTGTCCTATAGAGGTTTAGCAGAAAATATCTTTTAAGCTTGTAACCTTTTTCACGTTTCAGCATCTAAATTTGAAGAACAGCATTGAAGTACTCAAACCGTGCTGTAATTTTTGGCCGGTTTGATCTTTCAGGAGAAATTATGCCAATATTTGAATTTGTCTGCCAGGATTGCGGAACACCTTTTGAAGAGCTGGTGCGAAGCGCAAGTGCAACCGATGAGGTCGTTTGCCCTTACTGCGCGAGCAACCAGGTTGCGAAACAGATTTCAACCTTCGCTTCAAAGATCACTGGAGCCAGCACCTCATTTTCAAGTAGCTCTGCAGCCTCCTGCAGTACAGGCAGTCTTTGAGGTGTATGAATCCCCGTCGACCGTGTGTCGATAATTCTTCCTGACAATCAACAACTTGCGAAGGAACCAGGCAGTGGATCACCAGATCTGCTGCCTGGCTTGGGTTAATCGCAGCTTTTCTTCCATCTGCTGATAGAATACCGGATGAGCGAAGGAACACATGGCAACATCGTCTAAACATACCCAGGCCCGCCCTTTTCTCAAGTGGGCAGGCGGCAAGCGCCAGCTGTTGGACCAGATGCAGGCTTATTTTCCCAAGGAGCTGCTGAATGGTGAAATTTCCCGTTATGCGGAACCCTTCCTGGGCAGTGGGGCGTTGTTCTTTAAAATCATGCAAAGCTACCCGATCCAAGAGTGTTTGTTAGCGGATATTAATCATGAGCTAATCTTGGTTTATAAAACGATACAGCAGGATGTGAACAGCTTGATCGGGAGTCTGGGGGTGATTGAGAGCCAGTTTTCGCAACTTAATCAGGAACAGCGCAGGGAATATTATTACCAGATCAGGGAAAAATACAATCAGCAACGCACATCGATTCAAATTATGGAGTTTGAGCCCAATTGGATTCAACGGGCAGCCTACATGATTTTCCTGAATCGCACTGGTTTCAATGGTTTATTCCGCGTAAACTCGAGCGGGGAATTTAATGTGCCATATGGAAGATATGAGCATCCACGCATTTTGGATCGTGAAAACCTGCACCTTGTTGCGGCATTGCTCCAGCGTGTAAGCCTCGACTACGGGGATTTTGAGGCGATCGCAGATTTTGTAAATGAGCAGACCTTGGTGTACTTTGATCCACCTTACAGGCCGCTCAGTCCAACCGCTCATTTCACTTCTTACTCCACTGGAAGATTTGGTGATCAGCAGCAGCTCAGGTTAGCGAGGTTTTACCGCTCCCTGGATGGACAGGGTGGTAGGCTCATGTTGAGCAATTCTGACCCGCATAACGTTGATCCCTCGGATAATTTTTTTGAACGAGCATATCGAGGTTTCTATATTAAACGGTTGAAGGCCAGGAGGAATATCAATCGTGATGCTGAGAAACGGGGGCAAATTTCAGAGCTGTTAATTCTGAATTACGATCCAGGTACATAGGATTGTATAATTCGCACTAATTATGGCCGCGAGAAAATGGATCGATGATGGCTACCGGGACACAGAGCTGCGAGATGTGCGCAGAATTCGCTGGGTTCTGGTTATCACGATGCTGTTGAATTTCCTGGCAACAGGGATTAAACTGGGCGCTGGGATGGCGACAGGCGCAATCAGCATCGTAGCGGATAGTCTCGACAGCTTATTCGATGGGTTCTCGAATCTGGTAGGTCTGGTGGGGTTGAATCTGGCTGCCAGACCACCTGATAGCGATCACCCGTATGGTCACCGCAAATTTGAAACGATTGCAGCTTTGTGCATTGCAATTCTCTTGTTCTTGACCAGCTGGCAGCTGCTGCAAACCGCCTGGGCACGTTGGTGGAGTGATGCGGTACCCGTCATCAGTGGATGGACCATGTTTGCGATGATTGCAAGTATATTGATCCAGGGTGGAACGAGCATCTATGAGCTGCACCAAGGGAGAAAGCTGAAAAGTGAAGTGCTGGTGGCGGATGCCCTGCACACCCGGGCCAGCATCTTGATTTCCATCTCAGTTGTGGCAGGCCTTATCCTGGTCAACTTGGGATATCCAAAAGCAGATCCGCTCTTCGCAGGATTTGTTGCGCTGATGATTGCCAAAATTGGGGTGGACATCTTGCGTGAAACCCTGCCCGTGCTGGTCGACCAGGCGGCATTTGATCCGGGCCAGATCGCCCAGGTGGTGGATGAAGTGGGAGGCATTGAATCTTTCCACCGTGTCCGAAGCAGAGGGGCAGCGGGGAGTGCAGCGATCGACCTGCACGTCCGCGTCTCTGCAGACAAGACAGTGCGCGAAGCAAATGTAATTGCAGACGAAGTGCAGCACCGGTTGATGAAGCTGGATGGAGTCAGTGATGTGACTGTTCACATAGAAGCTGCGCAAAAAATGGACGAAGAGGCAGCAGACCTATTTTCCACCGTCAAATATTTTGCTGCGCAATATGGTCTGACCGTGCATGAAATTTGGGCACACCGCTATAATGATGACCTGGCGTTGGAGGTACACATCGGGGTCGATCCACGGTTATTGTTAGGGGAAGCCCACGCACTTGTCGATCAACTTGAGCAGGATATTCTTAAGCGTCGTCCTGAGGTCAAATGGGTTCACACGCATATCGAGCTGGCAACAACCCAAGTGCAGCAGACTGAGGGGGATTTCCTGCACGTGAGTAGCGAAATGCGTTCAATAGTGGAATCTGCGGTTGCAAATATCCCTCACCTGTTCAATCCGCATAATATTCGCATGCGGCGCAATCCTATGGATGGCAACCTGCTCTACATGTCCTTGGAGTGCACTGTTGAACCCGATTTGCCCGTTTCCCAGGCGCACCATATGGCCTCTCAATTGGAAAATGAACTCAGCCACCAGCTGCCAGAAATCGCGGATGTATCTGTACACGTTGAACCTCATGACCAGATCTAATATTTGAGGATCAAAATAAAATACATCCGGCAGCCTGACTGCCGGATGTATTGGGGAGGAGCAACGCGGGGGGTACAGGTTTGTACCAGCCGGTTACATGACAAGGTTATGTGGCTTGAACTTCTGTCACCAGCCCTGGTTCTTGGGGAACCAGGATCAACATGACCAGGTAAACTAATGCCAATGCACCTGGGATTCCGAGGAAAGCTCCAAAAACGAAGAGCACGCGTACCAAGGTGGGATCGATGTCGAAGTATTCTCCCAGGCCACCGCAAACGCCACCCAGCATACGATTTTCACGTGACCGATAAAGTTTTTGATATTGGCTAGACATTTTTTTCTCCTATTTTCTATTTCTATTATGATCTACGCAGATCAGGAGAAAAGGTTGCAAAAACCCGCAGGAATTTTTTCCCACGGGTCTGAAAGTCCAGCAATATTTGAATAAATTGGGATTAGTTAGCCCCACAGGTGCTGCAGGTGTGGGTGCTGCACGATGCACAGGCGGGAGCACTCTGGGTGACCGCGCGCCCATCTGAATGGGCGTAAAACAGGGAGAGCATGCGCGAGGTATGGAAGCCTTCACAGCTCGGGCAGGCGATTTGTTGATCGGCATCCTTAATCGAGCGCAGGGCATCAAATTGTGTGTGGCAGTCTAAGCAAGCATACTCATAAAGTGGCATTATTTATTCCCTACCAGCAGTTTAATATTTAGCAGCTGTTCAGCTGGCTGACATACCAAGTATAGCATAATGCACGATGGTAGTGGGGTTTTTAACCTTCCAGAAGGTGGCGGATATCCCACAAAGGCAAGGCGGTGGGTGCCGTACGGGGCAACACGCCTGGCGGGGCATTATAAGCCGCGTTGCTGAACACCCACTGGCTGAGTAGCTGCTTGTCAACCCCGAAGGGCTCCAGCAGGGTGGTGGCCGCGCGCAGCAGCAGCTCGCTGTAGCGCTCCACGTCCACACTGGCCGGGTCTGGGGGTTGGGGCAGGTTCCAGGCATAGACTCCCGGCTCGCCGCGCGTGTACAAGAAGCGAACCTTTTGTCCCGGGCTGGTTGACTTTCCCGCAGCCTGCAGCTGCGCCACCGCACAAGCCACGGGGGAAGGGGTACGGAATTCGTCCAGTGCGCGGCTGAGTTTTTGAGCAACCAGCATCTGCTCCAGCGGCAGGCGCCCCGCACGCAACGCAGCCAGCTTGCGGCGCAGCAGGGCCAGCACCCCGGGCAGGTAGGCATCTGCGGGTGCGCACCGGGAGACATGCGCCAGCTGGGCGATAATCTCAGCCTGTAATTGGACAATAAAGGCAGGGGTATCCCGCCGCCGGGCTTCGATGCCGCGTACTTTGACCGAGCCATCCTGGAAAATGCCGAAGTAGCGATTGGCGACCGGCACCCGCGCATCCTGCCGGGAGGACAAAAATGCCATCCAGCGGTAAATACCCTCCAGGGCGATAGGTAAACCGGTACGCTGGCTGATGGCATCCAGCACCGGCTGGAAATCTGGCACCCGGGAGGCACCTGGCTTCGTGATCCACATGCCATCTACGTAGAGGTGCAGCACCTCAAATCCCAGGTCTTCGGCAGCCTCTTTGGCACGCAGGAGCGCTTCCCGCCCGTAAGCGGTGACCGCCTCGTGGGCTTCGATGCGCCCGAAGCGGGCGTTCTTGTACCCCAAGTAGCCAAAACAGGTGACCAGCAGCCATTTGTGGGCTGATGCGCGGGCCTGGTAGATTTTGCGCCGGGGATGCCAGGCTGGCAGTGTGGCCAGGCTGGTCTTGAGGGCGAGGCGCTTCTCGAGTAGTGGTGCCAGGGTCTGTGGTACCAGGCCCTGGGGCTGTGGATCACCGGGAGAACCCAGCTCGGGTGCTGAGTCCGCGATCTCCCGGCTGGAGCCAACTGTCTCCGGAGAGATATTGAAGTGCACCATGATGCTGGGGTACATGGAGATAAAATCGATCTCAGCCACGTCATAGTGCAGGCCCATGGTGGGCTGGTAAACCAGACCCCCCTGGTCAGAACGCATCAGATCCAAGATGGATTTTGGGCGCTCAGCCTGCTGCTTGTGCCAGGGCACCAGGATCCCCTGGCGCAGGGCAGTCAGCATCTGCATGGCAGAAATACCGCTGCCCGGAGAAACACGGGCCACGGTTTGTATGGATAGAGAGGTAACACGCGCTAATTCATAGATGCCGTGCATCCCGTAGTCATGAAAAAGCATGGCGTTGTAGCGATCGATATGCCAGCGGCCGAAGAGCAGTACCTGGCGTCCTTGGTGAACCACCTGCCCGTAAGAAAAGTAAGTACGTTCGGGTTTGTGAGCCGGGAGCAGTCCGGGTTCGCGGTTGAAGGGCAAAGCCAGGTTAGCCTGTTTGGATAGGTCAAGCAGGTGGGGCATCAACCAGGTATCACCCCAGGATGTGAGCAGCAGGTCAGGATCGTGCCGGTTGATAATGGAACGCAGCCCGATCAGCAGGGGACGCACAGGCGCCAGGGGCAGGCGGTATGTGAAGCGCTCACAGCGCAGATTCAGGTAGGTGGGGGGGGCATGGGCTGGATCGCGGTTGGGTTCGATATCCAGGATGCGCAGGGAAGGGGGTTCAGGATCCAGATCCCAGGGTAAATCGAGCGCGCTGATCGTTTCCACATGGCCGGCGTCGCTGACCTGCACCCGGCAGCGGGCCAACGGAAAGACATGGTGGGCGGCCGCATAGCGCAGGGGAAGCTTTAGATCGGCATCGTAGTAAGTCAAATCGGGGAAGCGCTTGGCAACCTGGCGGAAGAGGCGCGGCTGGCGGATAGGCTGGTCGACCTGGATGGCAAGTATGCTGAGTGGCTGTTCCTGGAACAGGTCGCGGCGTTCTGTCCTCGACAGAGACACCGGGACGGGCTGCTTTTTCAGGAAGCGCCACAGGGCACGCAGGCGCGCCGCGGGTCCGGCAGCATAGAAGGTGATCGGGAAAGCTTGCTGAAAACGGTAGCGCTGGCCATCGTCTCCCAGCAACCAGAGCACCACCCCGCCCTGCGGGTCAGCAAACAGGTCAAGCAGCCAGCCAGTGTGTTCCATAATTATCCTTGCCCCTCCAATGCAGGTGGGTGGATTATAAAATAGAACAAGTGTTCTGTACAGGGTGATTCCTTTGGTGGACCGGCTGCCCAGGATTGACACCGCGAAAAGCCTGGGTTATAGTTTTCCACCGTGGATAAAGTCAGGATTCTTACCCTGCTGGGGATATTGCTGGCAGCAATGGGGGCGTGCAGTATGCCCGGCTGGCCATCGAACCAGGCCACCCCGCAGCTGCTGCTGAGTACATCTCCTGCGGCTACTTTGCTGCCTACCAACACGCCGCTGCCGACCGCAACACCAACCCCGCTGCCCCTTGTGCGCGTGGAAAGGGGTGACTGGGCGATATTCTATGGTGATTGGGATAGTGCATTGGCAGAATACCAGCGCGCGTTGGAGAGCAATCCTGATCAGGAAGTCCAGTTTGCCGCCCGTTTGGGTATCGCACGTACCAATTATCTGGCGGGAGAACTGCTCGAGGCTCAGGAACAGCTGGAGACCTTGATCTCCACGGGTAATGACTTCCCTCAGCTTGCGGAGGCTTATTTTATTCTCGCCCAGGTTTATGAAGCGCTGGAGGATTATCCCGCAGCCGCGGTAGGGTACGCCAAATACCTTGAATTGCGCCCGGGTGTGATCGACAGTCATGTCAACGAACTGAAAGGAGATGTTCTCAGTGCAGCTGGGGATCACCTTGGTGCTATCGCAGCATACCAGGCTGCCCTCGGCGCAGATCGGCTGGATTCCAGCCTGGATATCGAATTAAAGATGGCGCAGAGCTATGAATATGCAGGTGACCTGGCGACCGCATTGGTGGCCTATGAAGACCTTTATTCCCGCACTGCTAATGACTTTCTGCGCGCCCACTTAGATTCCCTGATTGGTCGGGCATATCTCTCGTCAGGTGAAACTGAGCGAGCGCAAGCTGCATATTTGGATGCGGTGATGAATTATCCACTATCTTATGATTCGTACCTGGCTCTCGTCGATCTAATCGATGCTGGGGTAGAGGTGGATGAGCTACAAAGAGGCTTGGTGGATTATTATGCTGGACAATATGCGGTTGCAATTGCAGCTTTTGACCGTTATCTTCAGGTTGACTCAGCGGATATTGCGACAGCACTGTATTACAAAGGTTTGTCTCAAGATGCACTTGGAGATCACCAGGGTGCCTTAGAGACATGGGATGACATTATTAAATCCCATCCCGAGGCTGCAATTTGGTGGGATGCCTGGGAACAGAGTGCCGAAGTCCTTTGGTTCCAGCTGGGGGAATACCAGGACGCAACCCAGCTGCTGCTGGAATTTGTTCACCAGTTTCCCACTGATGCGCGGGCGGCAGAATTTCTCTTTCAAGCTGCCCAGATCGCAGAGCGTGGTGAAAACCTGGACCAGGCGGCCCGGGTATGGGAGCGTGTGGGTTCTGAGTACCCAAGTTCTGATCTGGCGGAAGAAGCGCTCCACCTGGCAGGTATCACTCGCTATCGCCTGGCAGATTATTTTGCAGCTGAACAGCTATTCCAGAAGTTGTTAGCATTTTCCAGCAATTTAGAGGTGCGATCGGCAGCCCATTTCTGGATTGGCAAGTCGAGGAACATGATCGGTGAAAAGGATGCAGCAGCAGAGGCCTGGAACCAGGCAGTATTGGTTGATCCAACCGGCTATTACAGTGAGCGAGCAGCCGACTTGCTGGCGGAGATCGAACCTTTTACCCCACCGCTGGAATATGACTTAGTATTTGACTTGGAATCAGAGCGGCAAGCGGCAGAAGAATGGATGCGGACGATATTTGGTATCCCGGAAGAAACCGATTTAACTAATCCAGGACCGCTTGCAGCTGATGCGAGGTTTCAGCGGGGAGAAGAGTTCTGGCGTTTAGGGTTATACGAATCTGCTCGCGCTGAATTTGAGGATTTACGCTTATCCCTGAGTACGGATCCCGCAAATTCATTCCGCCTGGCAAATCACTTGCTGGAAAAGGGGCTTTACCGGACGGCGATATTTGCGGCCAGGCAGGTGCTGGAACAGGCCGGGATGGATGATGCGGAAACGATGAGCGCACCGATCTATTTCAACCATATTCGCTTCGGACCTTATTACCGGGAGCTGGTAATACCTGCCAGCCAGACCTATAATTTTCACCCACTCTTCTTATTCAGCGTAATGCGCCAGGAAAGTTTATTCGAAGGGTTTGTGCGTTCTGAGGCGGGAGCAAGAGGACTGATGCAGATCATTCCCAGCACGGGACAAGAGATTGCGGCAAATGCGGGATGGCCACCAGATTACACAGGCGATGACCTTTATCGACCCCTGGTCAGCGTTAATCTAGGCAGCGATTACCTGAACAAACAGCGGGGGTATATGAGCGGAGACCTTTACGGGGCGCTGGCAGCCTATAATGCTGGTCCGGGGAATGCAATGACCTGGAAAAATCTTGTGCCGCCCGATCCTGATTTGTACCTCGAGGTAATCCGCTTTGAAGAGACACGTGAGTATATAAAAAGCATTTTTGAGATCTTCAGCATCTACAAGCAAATCTATGACCGCACACCTTGATCGTGTTAAGTGCCACTTTTTCAGAACACTCCTCAACCTCGTATTTTTACCAGCCCCAAAAATTAATCAGAGCCATGAAACTTATCGATTCATTGAAGAGCAGTTTCTTTCAAAGAGACGAGAGAATGATCTTCTGGTTCTTGAGCTGCCTGAAAGTATCTCGAAAGTAAATTTCCTGGTTTCTCTGGAGAAGAAACATAAATTTCTATTTCACGGTTCCAATCAGGCGGAAATTGAATTGCTCAATCCGGTGAGCCAGGAAAATTATCGTGGGGAGAAAATTACTGGAGTTTTCGCGAGTGGTGATCCGATCTGGGCAATGTTCTTTGCTATCCTAGATCGTGAGGGATATCATGGCTCCCTTCGCAATGGCAGTTTTATCCTCTCATATGCTGGAGGCTGCCATGAGCGATATTATTTTTTCTCAATTAATGAAGCGATGGTGGCAAATCATCCCTGGAAAACAGGTATGGTTTATATTACTCCGCGGGATTCATTCACACAGACCAATACTGGGATGATGCGATTTGATGAATGGGCCAGTGAAAAGCCGGTGGTTCCAATAGCAAAGATAGATATCTCGCCCAGTGACTTCCCGTTTTTAAACCGAGTCAGTGCCCATAATGAAAGGGAATCAATTTACCTGACCTGGTTGCTTTATAAAAGAAGGCTTAGAAAGGCAGCCAAGACCGGGAAATTATAAATCGTGGCATTGGTCAGGGGTTTTGGGTCGCCTCAGCCTCTGCTGGGGTTGGTTCGAGGGAACGTTCAGCGAGCAGGAACCAATCGGTTACATTCGCGAAACGGTCACTTGCCTGGAATAACGAGCCGATTGTCACCCCGTTGATCTGCTGGTCGATACCATAATTATAAATGGGGTAAAACAGCGGCAGAGCTGGCAGATCGGTAGCAAAACGTACCTGGAAATTATTGTAGAGGCGGATGCGCTCAGCACGATCTAATTCTATTCGCGCTTGTTCAAGATACTCACTGGCCTGCCGATCATTCCATTGAGAATAGTTCTGTCCAGTGGTGATTTGTGCCTGATCCCAGAAGGGGTAAGGGTCCGGATCTGGAGAACGAGTCAGGTTGATATCCACCAATGCGGCCTGATAATTTCTTGGACCAAGATAATCATTCAGCAGTTCATCTGCAGGAACCGCTACCAGATTGGCTTGGACTCCCAAAGCATCCCAATCAGAGGCGATGGCAGCTGCCAGCTGTTCATATTTTTCGCCTTGAGGATGAACAAGATCAAATGATAGGGATTGACCTTCACCATTCGTTCGCACCTGACTGCCGGAGGCTGGGATCGTGTAGTCTGCAGCTCTCAATATGTTGATTGCCCCTGCTGGATCGTAATCAATTTTTTCGACGCCATCATAATAAGCCCAGCTACCGGGAAAGATTGGACCATGTGCGAGGGTCGCCTGACCTTGGTTGAGCTGGGTGATAATTCGCTGGCGATCAATACCCATTAACAAGGCGCGCCTGATCTCAACATCTTGGAAGAATGGTGCCTGTGGATCATCCAGGTTTAAGAAAACCATTGATAGTAATGGTACCTGGCCAGAGTGTAGATTGAGGTTTGGTTCGGCTAATGCTTGCTGCAGAATATCGTTGGTGACTTGACTGATACCGAGTACTTCGCCAGCCTGGTAGGCTTCGATGGCTGATTCTGAGTCAGGATAATATTTGAAGATGAACTGCTCAAGGAAGGCCGGGTCTCGGTAATAATTTTCAAAGGCAGACAGTTGGACTCCAGTATTTTGATCCTCGTCCACCAGGAAATGATCAAAGCGAAATGGACCACTGCCTACAGGTTGCAAATTAAAATCAGCATTTATGATTTCTTCCGGTGATAGATTGCCTAGAAGATGCTCCGGGAGAATGCCGAAATTCAGGTAATCAAGAAATGGGGCGTAGGGTTCAGGCAGACGGAACTGGAGGGTATGCTCGTCCAGAGCCTCTACTTCGATCTCCTCCCAGAGGCTGCGGATATCTTCCGGGATGGGCAGGCCCTCTGAGCGCATGAGATCAATGGTAAATACAACATCATCGCTGGTTAGCGGCTCTCCATCGTGCCAGACTGCATTCGGACGGATCGAAATGTTGTAGTTCTGTCCATCTTGGGAAATACCCATCGATTCGATCAAATCGTTTACCGCAAGACCTTTGTCATCGAAGTAAAGTAAAGTGCTGAAGATCAAACGGTCGACATCCTGATCGACTTGATTAGTGTAATCCAGGACTGGATTAAAACGGTTAAAAGTACCAATCAAAGCTTCGGAATATATACCACCACTTGATGGCTCGACTTCGGGGCTGACCGGTTGCAGCGAAGGCTGTTGCCTTAATAACAAAAAAGCGATAGCTGCCAATGCAATAACAACAATGACGATCTGCCAAAAAAGTTTTTTCATAGGCAACAAAAAAGGGCGTTCACCGGCTGGACCGTGAATCGCCCATGCTTCGGCGAATTGCTGACCTGAATCTCGTTTGGCGCAATGGCTATCCAGTCAGTATAACGGTACCGATAGCCAAGCCGAAGAAAATAACACTTAATCCGATGGTGATCCTGAACAGGGTTTTTTCGACGCCTCGCCTGGCTGTGAATACAGCACCGGTATCAGTTCCACCTAAGCCGCCTAAACCTGCCCCTTTACTCTGCAAGATGACGCTAACAATCAAGGCAATTGACGTTATAATCATCGCAATATCCAAGTATCTTTCCACAAAAGCCTCCGAGAAGTACTGTTCTTAGCAGGCGGATTATACCTTCCGTTATATGTTTCGTCAAATCACAGGATGAACGAAATATTAATAAACCTTCATATGCATACCACGTACTCTGATGGTTCCGGTACACATGCGGATATCGTCAAAGCAGCCCAGGATGCTGGGTTGGATGCGGTGATCACAACCGATCACAACGTTCTTGTTCATGGCCCGGCAGGATATTACCAAGACGGGGATCGTAAAGTACTCCTGCTGGTTGGCGAAGAGGTCCACGATCAAACTGCGAATCCCCAGAAAAACCACCTGCTGGTGCTTGGCGCTGAGAGAGAAGTAGCAAAATTGGCGGATGATACCCAGCATCTGGTCGATACCATCAAAGAAATGAACGGGTTAGCTTTTATCGCCCATCCGGTCGATCCAGCTGCACCAGCCTTTGGTGAACCGGATATTTCCTGGGAGAAGTGGGAAGTAGAAAATTTCACTGGGATCGAGTTATGGAATGCAATGTCAGAATTTAAGGGATTAATGAAAGATTGGTTTAGGGCATTTTTTTATGCTTTTTTCCCAAAATTCGTAGCTAGGGGACCTTTCCCCGCAGCGATTGAAAGGTGGGATCAGCTTCTCGAGAGCGGAAAGCGGGTGGTTGCGGTAGGTGGTTCTGACGCTCATGCCTTACGAGTCAATATTGGACCGATTCGCAAGACAATCTTCCCCTACAAATTTCACTTCCAGGCAGTCAACACGCACCTGATCAGCGAACAACCGTTAAATGGTGATCTGTTCCATGATCGCAATCTGATCTTGGACGCACTCGCAAATGGGCATGCATTTATCGGTTACGACCTTCCAGCCGAGACCCGTGGGTTCCGGTTTACTGCACATGGCAAAGAAGGAAATGCATCCATGGGGGATGAGATCACACTCGATCAGGGGATAACCTTGCAAATAGCGCTGCCCCAGCGGTCAGAATGCCGCTTACTCAGGAATGGGAAAGTGATCAAATCGTGGACCAAACGTGAAATTTGCAGTTATATTACGACAAAAGCGGGTGTTTACCGGGTTGAAGTTTACCGCAATTATTTGGGCAAAAAACGAGCCTGGATCATCAGTAACCCAATTTATGTAAGAGTATAATCAGGTGCTCTGGATTCGAAATTGTGGATAGAGATCATATCCATCGATCCAGCTGGGAATTAAAACTTAAAGGTAGAATAAAAAGTCATTTTCATCAGTCCACGAGGTCTTATGGAATTTAAACTTGATGCACCATTCCAACCCACTGGAGATCAACCAGAAGCAATCCGGCAGCTGGTGGAGGGTATCAACATGGGGATCAATGACCAGGTGCTTCTCGGGGCTACAGGAACTGGTAAAACCTACACCATCGCTGCGGTCATTGAACAGGTCCAAAAACCAACCCTTGTTATGGCTCACAACAAAACCCTGGCAGCCCAACTTTATGCAGAGTTCAAAGATTTTTTCCCTGAGAATGCGGTGGAATATTTCGTCTCATATTATGATTACTACCAGCCGGAAGCATATGTGCCGCGCCACGATCTTTTCATCGAGAAGGAAACCGATGTAAATGAAGAGATTGAAAGGCTGCGGCTGGCTGCTACGACGGCATTAATGTCGCGCAAGGATGTAGTTA
>Ga0316579_10000421_pt1 | contig 13493 bp, 9 predicted proteins | sample J5NA_2_FD_203074 | JGI IMG/M metagenome (GOLD analysis project Ga0316579, IMG submission 203074) | Rhizosphere microbial communities from salt marsh grasses in Alabama, United States - J5-7_160517rDrA | ecosystem: Host-associated > Plants > Roots > Rhizosphere | place: USA: Alabama | collected... | reverse complement strand
TCAGCTTTGTGCCGCCTGGACATATCGCTTCAATCCGTTCCTTAAAGACCAAAAAAGCGCCCCACTACTTGGGCCGCTTGGCTCCGTATTTCGAGCGCCGCTGACGGCGGGCGTTGACGCCTTGGGTGTCGAGCACGCCGCGAATGATGTGGTAGCGCACACCGGGAAGATCCTTCACACGGCCGCCGCGGATCATCACCACCGAATGCTCCTGAAGATTGTGCCCCTCGCCGGGGATGTAGCTCGTCACTTCCTGCTGGTTGGTCAGGCGCACGCGCGCGACCTTCCGGAGCGCCGAGTTCGGCTTCTTCGGCGTGGTGGTGTAAACGCGGGTGCAAACCCCCCGCTTCTGCGGGCAGGCCTGCATGGCCGGCACTTTGTTGCGCTTCACCGGCGCCTTACGCGGCTTCCGGATCAATTGCTGAATCGTTGGCATAGCAGCCCTAGCGTCCAATCGTTTGCGACGGCGAAACCGCCTCATTCACCTATGGGCGCAAGCGCCCAAAACCACACGGGCGACAACGCCCGAACCTCGGGCGGATCGCCCAAAACACAAGAGCTGAAGCTGCGAGTCGTCCCTCGCGTCCTCAGCGCTCAATCCAGAGGATCTTGAGGGGGAACCCCCAAGATCATGACCCCGATATGATCCCGGTTAGTCCAGCAGCGTCTAACCCGCGCCCGTTAGGTGTTATCTCCCAATGGGCTTCCTGTCGGTGGGCTACCGCCTGCCGCTAAAAGTGGCCGCGTTGTATCAGGCCGCTTCTTGAAACGTCAAGGGTTCAACATGCTGAAATGGGGGGCCAAGCCCGGTTTTTTGCCGGTTTTTCCGCTTGGCCCCCAATATCCTTGTATTGCCTTAAGCCGACGCGCCGTCCCCGGTGTCTTCCGGCACCGGCTCAGCCTCGGCTGCATCCTCCGGAACGGCCTCACCGGCCGGCTCCAGAACGTCCTGGCTGGAGCGCTGACGCTCCTCGAGAATCAGCTCATCTCGGTGCGTGGCAATCCGGTTGAGCCGCGAGAGCATGCCGCCCGTACCGGCCGGGATGAGCCGGCCCACGATGACATTCTCCTTGAGCCCTTCCAGGGCATCCTTCTTCCCGTTGACGGCCGCATCGGTAAGGACGCGGGTGGTCTCCTGGAACGAAGCCGCCGAGATGAACGACCGGGTCTGCAGGCTCGCCTTCGTAATGCCGAGCAGCACGTGCTGGCCTTCGGCCTTCTTGCCGCCCGCCTCTTCAGCCGCCAGGTTGGCGTCTTCGAAGTCGATGCGGTCGACCTGCTCGCCCTTCAGGAACTCGGTATCGCCCGGATCCTCGATCTCGATCTTCTTGAGCATCTGGCTGACGATCACCTCGATATGCTTATCGTTGATCGTCACACCCTGGAGCCGGTAGACCTCCTGAATCTCGTTCACGAGATAGTTGGCCAGCTCCTCGACGCCCTTAATAGCCAAGATATCGTGCGGCGCGGGGTGTCCGTCGAGGAGGTACTCGCCCTTCTCGATCCGGTCGCCTTCCTGCACCGTCAGATGCCGGCCCTTCGGGATCAGGAACTCGACCGGTTCCGCACCCTCCTCGTCGGGAACGATGCTGATCCGCCGCTTGTTCTTGTAGTCGCGGCCGAGCTGCACGATGCCCGAAACCTCGGCGATGATGGCGTGATCCTTGGGACGCCGCGCTTCGAACAGCTCGGCAACGCGCGGCAGACCACCCGTAATATCGCGGGTCTTGGCGCTTTCCATCGGAATACGGGCCAACACGTCACCGGCCTTCACCTCGCTGCCAGACTCCACGGACAAGACCGCATCCACCGGCAGCAAGTAGCGGGCTTCACCGCCACGCGAGAGCTTGCCGACTTCGCCCTTCTTGTCCTTGATCGCCATGGCCGGACGAAGATCGGCGCCGCGAGGCGATGCTCGCCAGTCGATGATCACGCTGTTGGTGATACCCGTCGATTCGTCGCGCTGCTCCGACACGGACACGCCCTCGACCAGATCCTCGAACTCGACCGTGCCCTCGATCTCGGTGAGAACCGGACGCGTGTAAGGATCCCATTCGGCCAGACGGTCGCCGCGCTTGACCTTGTCGCCGTCGTCGACACGCAGATGCGTACCGTACGGCAGACGGTGGGTCGCGAGTTCATTGCCCTCGTCGTCCACGATCACGATAGCCGTGTTCCGGCTCATGACCATGTGACGGCCTTGGGAGTCCTCGACCACGTTGCGCTGCTTGATCTTGACCGTGCCTTCGTAAGACGATTCCAGCGACGACTGATCCACGACCTTCGAGCTCGCCACGCCGCCCAAGTGGAACGTCCGCATGGTGAGCTGCGTGCCCGGCTCGCCGATCGACTGCGCGGCGATGACGCCCACGGCCTCGCCCATGTTCACGGGCGTTCCTCGGGCCAGATCGCGGCCGTAACAGCTGGCGCAAATGCCGTTCCGGGTTTCGCAGGTCAGGGCCGACCGCACGCGAATCTCCTGGACCCGTGCGCTCTCGAGAGCTTCGACATGCTCTTCCTCGATCAGCTGACCCTGCTGGATGATCACCTCGCCGGTCGCCGGATCCTTGACCGGATCGGCGGCCGTACGGCCCAGCACGCGCTGGCCGAGAGACACGGTGACCTCGCCCGCATCGAGAATGGCGCGAACCGTGATACCGCCGTCGGTACCACAGTCCTCTTCCGTCACGATGCAGTCCTGGGCCACGTCCACGAGACGACGCGTCAGATAGCCCGAGTTCGCCGTCTTCAAGGCGGTATCGGCGAGACCCTTACGGGCACCATGGGTGGAGTTGAAGTACTCCATCACGGTCAAGCCTTCCTTGAAGTTCGAAATGATCGGCGTCTCGATGATCTCGCCCGACGGCTTGGTCATCAGACCGCGCATACCGGCAAGCTGCTTCATCTGAGCCGGCGACCCACGCGCACCGGAATGCGACATCATGTAGATCGAGTTGATCGGCTTCTCGCGGCCGGTCTCCTCGTCGATCTGCACCGAGGAAATGCGCTTCATCATCTCCTTGGCGACGAGTTCAGTACACTCGGTCCAGGTATCGACCACCTTGTTATACTTTTCGCCACGGGTGATCAGACCGTCGTTGTACTGCTGCTCGTACTCACGCACGAGTTCGGTCGTCTTGTGGATGATTTCGTCCTTGGTCTCCGGGATCACCATGTCGTCCTTGCCGAACGAGATGCCGGCGCGGCACGCATAGCGGAAGCCGAGGCCCATGATCTTGTCGCAGAAGATGACCGTCTCCTTCTGACCGCAGTGGCGGTAGACCACGTCGATCATCTTGGAGATCGCCTTCTTCGTGAGAAGCTGGTTGACCAGGTCGAAGCTGACCTCCGCCCGGCGCGGCAACAACTCGCCAAGGAGCATGCGGCCCGGCGTCGTGTCGTAGATATAGGCGACCCAGTTGCCGTTCTCGTCCTTGGTGATGTAGCGGCCCTTGACCTTGGCGTGCAGCGTCACGGCGCCAGACTCAAGAGCGTGATGGATCTCGGCGACGTCACCGAAGATCATCCCCTCGCCCGGCTCATTGTCCATGACGAGCGACAGATAGTAGAGGCCGAGCACGATATCCTGCGACGGCACGATGATCGGCGAACCGTTGGCCGGATGCAGAATGTTGTTGGTCGACATCATCAGCACACGCGCCTCAAGCTGCGCTTCGAGCGACAGCGGCACGTGCACGGCCATCTGGTCACCGTCGAAGTCGGCGTTGAACGCCGCGCAGACGAGCGGATGCAGCTGAATGGCCTTGCCTTCGATGAGCTTCGGCTCGAACGCCTGAATGCCCAAACGGTGCAGCGTCGGCGCACGGTTCAGCATGACCGGATGTTCGCGGATAACCTCGTCGAGGATATCCCAAACTTCGGGCTTCTCCTTCTCGACGAGCTTCTTCGCCTGCTTGACGGTCGAGGCATGGCCCTTGGCGTCCAGCCGCGAGTAGATGAACGGCTTGAACAGCTCCAGCGCCATCTTCTTCGGCAGGCCGCACTGATGCAGCATGAGGTCCGGACCGACCACGATGACCGACCGGCCCGAGTAGTCGACGCGCTTGCCGAGCAGGTTCTGACGGAAGCGGCCCTGCTTGCCTTTGAGCATGTCGGCGAGCGACTTCAGCGGACGCTTGTTGGCGCCGGTGATGACGCGGCCACGGCGGCCATTGTCGAATAGCGCATCCACAGCCTCCTGCAGCATGCGCTTTTCGTTCCGGATGATGATGTCCGGCGCGCGCAGCTCCATCAGCCGCTTCAGACGATTGTTACGGTTGATCACACGACGGTACAGATCGTTGAGGTCCGACGTCGCGAAGCGGCCGCCATCGAGCGGCACCAGCGGGCGCAGCTCCGGCGGAATGACCGGCACGACGGTCAGGATCATCCACTCGGGACGGTTGCCCGACTGAATGAAGGCCTCGACCACCTTCAGACGCTTGGCGAGCTTCTTCGGCTTGAGCTCGGTGGTCGCCTCGGCGATCTCAACGCGCAAGTCCGCCGCGATCTTCTCGAGGTCCAGACCCTTGAGGAGTTCGCGGATCGCCTCGGCGCCGATACCCGCCGTGAACGAGTCCTCGCCGAAATCGTCCTGCGCCTGCATGAACTCTTCTTCGGACAGAAGCTGCAGCGGCTTGAGCGAGGTAAGCCCCGGCTCCAGCACGATGTAGTTCTCGAAATACAAGACGCGCTCGAGATCCTTCAGCGTCATATCCAACAGAAGGCCGATGCGCGAGGGCAGCGACTTCAGGAACCAGATATGCGCGACGGGCGCGGCGAGCTCGATATGGCCCATGCGCTCGCGGCGCACCTTGGCCAGCGTGACCTCGACGCCGCACTTCTCGCAGATGACACCCTTGTACTTCATGCGCTTGTACTTGCCGCACAAGCACTCGTAGTCCTTCACCGGGCCGAAGATGCGCGCGCAGAAAAGGCCGTCCCGCTCGGGCTTGAACGTCCGGTAGTTGATCGTCTCAGGCTTCTTGATCTCCCCGAACGACCACGACAGGATTTTTTCCGGGCTCGCAATACCGATCTGGATCTGATCGAAATTCTGCTGCGGAGTCTGCGGGTTGAACAGGTTCGCGAGATCTTGGTTCATTCTGCTTGTCTCCAAATGGGCGGGGCCGCCGCCCTTCGGTTGTCTTCAACAGGTGTGTAACGAAGCGTCCGGGCTCGACGCTTACTCCGCCGCCGGCTTGGGCAGCTGCATCGTATTCGGCTGCACTTCATCCGGCTTCGGCTGCACCAGTTCGACATTCAGTCCCAATGCACGCATTTCCTTGACGAGAACGTTGAACGACTCAGGGATACCGGCCTCGAACGTGTCGTCGCCGCGGACGATCGCTTCGTAGACCTTGGTACGGCCCGCAACGTCGTCCGACTTCACGGTCAACATTTCCTGGAGCGTGTACGCGGCGCCGTAAGCCTCGAGCGCCCACACCTCCATTTCACCGAAGCGCTGACCGCCGAACTGCGCCTTACCGCCCAGCGGCTGCTGGGTCACAAGGCTGTACGGGCCGATCGAACGGGCATGGATCTTGTCGTCCACCAGGTGGTGAAGCTTCAGCATATAGATGTAGCCCACCGTCACCTTGCGTTCGAACGGCTCGCCGGAACGGCCGTCGTACAACGTGACCTGTCCGGATGGGTCGTAGCCGGCCACTTCCAGCAAATCGGACACATCCGATTCCAACGCCCCATCGAACACGGGTGTCGCGACAGGAACACCGCGGGTGAGGTCCTGCCCCACTTCGATCAGCCGGTCGTCTGCCAGAGCCGCAACTTCCTTGTCCGAGCCGTAGATCGTCTTGAGGAGATCCTTGACCGGCTTGGTCTTGTTGGTCTCGTGATACTCCTCCAAGGCGTCGCCGATCTTCTTGCCAAGACCGCGGCAGGCCCAGCCGAGATGCGTCTCCAGAATCTGACCGACATTCATGCGGCTCGGCACGCCGAGCGGGTTCAGCACGATGTCGACCGCCTGGCCGTCCTCGAGATAAGGCATGTCCTCGACGGGCACGATCTGAGAAATCACGCCCTTGTTGCCGTGACGGCCGGCCATCTTGTCGCCCGGCTGGATCTTCCGCTTCACGGCCACGAAGACCTTGACCATTTTCATGACGCCCGGCGGCAGCTCGTCGCCGCGCTGCAGCTTGTCGACCTTGTCCACGAAGCGCTGCTCAAGGCGCTTCTTGGCGTCGTCGTACTGCCGGCCGATGGCCTCGACTTCGCTCATGGCCTTCTCGTTCTTGAGCGCGATCTCCCACCACTGGCTGCGGGGCAGATCATCAAGCATGGCCTCGGTGATCTTGGCGTCCTTCTTGAACGCCTTCGGACCCTTGGCGACCACCTTGTGCAACAGCACGTCACGAAGACGCGCGAACACATTGCGGTCCAGGATCGCCATTTCGTCGTCCCGGTCCTTGGCAAGGCGCTCGATCTCTTCGCGCTCGATCGCCATGGCGCGTTCGTCTTTCTCGATGCCGTGGCGATTGAACACCCGGACCTCGACGACCGTACCGGCCACACCCGGCGGCAGCTTCAGCGACGTGTCGCGGACGTCGGACGCCTTTTCACCGAAGATGGCGCGCAGAAGCTTTTCTTCCGGCGTCATGGGGCTCTCGCCCTTCGGCGTGATCTTGCCGACCAGAATGTCGCCCGGCTGAACCTCGGCGCCGATATAGACGATGCCCGCCTCATCGAGGTTCTTCAGAGCCTCTTCGGAGACGTTCGGGATATCGCGCGTGATCTCCTCCGGCCCGAGCTTCGTGTCGCGCGCCATGACTTCGAACTCCTCGATATGGATCGAGGTGAAGACGTCGTCGCGCACAACGCGCTCGGAGATGAGGATGGAGTCCTCGAAGTTGTAGCCCATCCACGGCATGAAGGCGACGAGCACGTTCTTGCCGAGCGCGAGCTCGCCAAGGTCGGTCGACGGTCCGTCGGCAATGATCTCGCCGGCCTGGATGGCATCGCCCACACGCACCAGCGGCCGCTGGTTGATGCAGGTGTTCTGGTTCGAGCGCTGGAACTTGCGCAGATTGTAGATGTCCACGCCCGACTTCGACGGGTCGGTCTCTTCCGTCGCGCGGATGACGATACGGGTGGCGTCCACCTGATCGACCACGCCGGTCCGGCGCGCGCTGATCGCGGCGCCCGAATCCCGTGCCACGACGGATTCCATGCCCGTACCCACGAGCGGCGCTTCCGCCATGAGCAACGGCACGGCCTGACGCTGCATGTTCGAACCCATCAGAGCGCGGTTGGCGTCGTCGTTCTCCAGGAACGGAATGAGCGCCGCGGCGACCGACACAAGCTGCTTGGGAGACACGTCGATAAGATCGACACGGTCCCGCGGATAGAGCTCCACATCGCCCGCGTGACGGCAGACGATGAGGTCCTCGACGAAGCTGCCGTCATCCTTGAGCTCGGCATTGGCCTGAGCGATGATGTAGCGCGCCTCTTCCATGGCCGAGAGATAGACGACCTCGTCGGTCACCTTGCTCTTCACCACGCGCCGGTACGGGCTCTCGATGAAGCCGTACTTGTTGACCCGCGCGAACGTGGCGAGCGAGTTGATCAGGCCGATATTCGGACCTTCCGGCGTCTCGATCGGGCAGATGCGGCCGTAATGGGTCGGATGCACGTCGCGCACCTCGAAGCCAGCCCGCTCGCGGGTCAGACCGCCCGGTCCAAGCGCCGAAAGGCGCCGCTTGTGGGTGATCTCCGAAAGCGGGTTGGTCTGGTCCATGAACTGCGAAAGCTGCGAGGATCCAAAGAACTCGCGCACGGCCGCAGCCGCCGGCTTCGCGTTGATGAGGTCCTGCGGCATCACCGTATCGATGTCGACGGAACTCATGCGCTCCTTGATGGCGCGCTCCATGCGCAGCAAGCCGACCCGGTACTGGTTCTCCATCAGCTCACCCACCGAGCGCACGCGCCGGTTGCCGAGATGATCGATGTCGTCGATTTCGCCCTTGCCGTCGCGCAGACCGACCAGCGTCTTGATGACCGCGAGGATGTCCTCCTTGCGCAGCGTCCGCATAGTGTCCGGCGCGTCGAGGTCGAGGCGCATATTCATCTTCACGCGGCCGACGGACGACAGGTCGTAGCGCTCGGCATCGAAGAAGATGCCGTTGAACAGCGTCTGCGCGGCTTCCGGCGTCGGCGGCTCGCCCGGACGCATCACGCGGTAGATGTCGAGCAGCGCCTCGTCCGTGTTGGAATTCTTGTCGATCGCCAGCGTGTTGCGGATGAACGCGCCCACGTTGACGTGGTCGATGTCGAGAACCGGGATCTCCTTGAGCTTCAGCTCCTTCAGGGTCTCCAGCAGCTTCTCATCGATTTCCTCGCCGGCTTCCCCGTAGATCTCGCCGGATTCCAGGTTGAGGATGTCCTCTGCCAGGTACCGGCCATAGAGGTCCTCATCGCTGACGAGCAGCTCTTTCAGGCCTTCCTCGGTAAGCTTTCCGGCCAGGCGCGCCGTGATCTTGCGGCCGGCTTCAATGGCAACCTTGCCGGTCTTGGCGTCGATGAGGTCTGTCGTTGGCTTGATGCCGCGCATGCGATCGGCATTGAACGGCATCTTCCAGCCGTCCTTGGCCGCCTTCAGCGTGATCCGGTCGTAGAAGGTCGAGAGAATTTCCTCGTCGTCGAGCCCGAGCGCATAGAGCAGCGTCGTCACCGGCAGCTTGCGGCGGCGGTCAATGCGGACATAGACGATGTCCTTGGCGTCGAACTCGAAGTCCAGCCAAGACCCACGATAAGGAATGATGCGCGCCGCGAACAGCAGCTTGCCCGAGGAATGGGTCTTGCCGCGGTCGTGGTCGAAGAACACACCGGGCGAACGGTGCATCTGCGAGACGATGACGCGCTCGGTACCGTTGATGACGAACGTGCCGTTCGAGGTCATCAGCGGCATGTCGCCCATATAGACGTCCTGCTCCTTGATGTCCTTGACGGAGCGCGCACCCGTCTCCTCGTTCACGTCGAACACGATAAGACGCAAAGTGACTTTCAGCGGCGCCGCGAAGGTCATGTCGCGCTGCTGGCATTCGTCAACGTCGTACTTGGGCGCTTCGAAGGCATAGCGCACGAACTCAAGCTGAGCGCGCTCGCCGAAGTCCTTGATCGGAAACACAGAACGAAAAACGGACTGAAGCCCCTCGTCCTCGCGGCCGCCTTCCGGCTCGTCCACCATGAGGAACTGATCGTAGGACTGCTTTTGAACCTCGATGAGGTTCGGCATCTCGGCCACTTCGGTGATGTGGCCAAAAAATTTCCGATATCGCTTGTGACCGTTCGTTTGCGCCATGTGGTCCTCTCAAAGCTCGCCGCGACCGCTCTCCTAAATCCCCGCCTTGGCGGAAACTCAGGGGAACCGTCACGTCACACGAATACGGATGGGTTAAGGGCCTGGGCCGAGCCACGTATATGGGGACGGCCCAGGCTTCCTTCAACCCAAGTTTTTCAACTCAAGCCTACTTGAGCTCGACAGACGCGCCTGCGTCCTCAAGCTGCTTCTTGATCTTCTCGGCCTCGTCCTTGGCAACGCCTTCCTTGACCGGCTTCGGCGCACCTTCGACCAGATCCTTGGCCTCTTTCAGGCCGAGGCTGGTGATCGCGCGCACTTCCTTGATGACGTTGATTTTCTTGTCACCAGCCGCGGTCAGAATGACGTCGAACTCGTCCTTCTCTTCGGCAGCGGCCGCTTCACCACCGCCGCCGGCGGCAGCCGCCACGGCAACCGGAGCAGCAGCGGACACGCCCCACTTCTCCTCAAGAATCTTGGCCAGTTCGGCCGCCTCGAGCACCGTCAGGCTCGAAAGATCGTCTGCAATTTTCTGAAGATCAGCCATTTCGTTATCCTCGTACGTTCAACTCTTGTGTTTCGATGTATGTCGTCAAAGGCCTACGCTGCGTCCTTCGCGCCATACGCCCCAAAGACCCGCGCGAGCTGAGCGGCCGGTGCATTGACCGTGCGGGCGATCTTGCCCGCCGGTGCCTGCAACAGACCAACCAGCTTCCCACGCAGTTCGTCGAGCGAAGGCAGTTCGGCTAGCGAACTCACCCCTTTGGCATCGAGAACCGTGGGGCCCATCGCACCGCCGAGGATCACGAACTTGTCGTTCCCCTTGGCGAATTTGACGGCCACCTTCGGCGCCGCGACGGGATCGTCGGAATAGGCGAGGCAAGTCGGCCCCGTCATAAGATCCGAAATTCCCTGGGCGTCGGTTCCATCCAGCGCGAGCTTTACGAGCCTGTTCTTTGCCACCTTCACCGCGCCGCCAGCTTCTCTCATGTCGCTGCGCAGCTTGGTCATCTGGGACACAGAAAGACCCGCATAGTGAGCCACGACGACCACGCCGGTATTGGCGAAGACATCGCTAAGCGCCGATACAACTTCGCGCTTTTCAGCTCTTTCCATGCTCACTCCGTTCTTTCAAACCCGCGAAGGCGTTGAGCCGGTGCGGGCTTAGGCCACACTGAGCCGCGAAACACACGGGAGGCATCGGCACCGTCCCGCGAGCCTTCGCGGCGCTCTGTTGCCTGTCCCGCTCGTCCACGCAAAAACGCGCGTGAGCCACATACGAGGTTCAACCGATCTTCCGGATGCGACCGCGCCCTATCGAGCAACGTCCGCACCCCTCGAACCGTTTGCCTCCCGTCTCATGCAGGCCCATAAGGCTTAAGCGGTTTCCCACACCTGCAATCTCGGACAGGTTTGGGCCGCTCGGCGAACCGCACGGCCCATCGGGACAAAACGTCCCGTTCGGGGCCAAAGGCCCCGAAACTCGCTCGACTAAGCGCCGCCGATGCTGGCGGGCTCAATCTTCACGCCGGGACCCATCGTCGAGGTCACGGCAATCTTCTTCACAAACGTGCCCTTCGCGCCCGACGGCTTGGCCTTGATCACCGCTTCGGCGAAGGCGCGGATGTTGTCGACCAGCGCCTCCTCGGTGAAGCTCGCCTTGCCGACGCCGGCGTGAATGACGCCCGCCTTCTCGACGCGAAACTCCACGGCGCCGCCCTTGGCAGCCTGAACGGCCGCAGCGACATCGGTGGTCACGGTGCCGACTTTCGGGTTCGGCATCAGGCCGCGCGGCCCGAGCACCTTACCGAGACGGCCAACCAGCGGCATCATGTCGGGCGTCGCAATGCAGCGATCGAACTCGATCGTGCCTTTCTGAACCTGCTCGACCAGATCCTCGGCGCCGACAACCTCGGCGCCCGCCTTCTTGGCTTCCTCGGCCTTGTCGCCCTTGGCGAAGACACCGACGCGAAGCGTGCGGCCCGACCCGTGCGGCAGCTGGCAAACGCCACGCACCATCTGGTCCGCATGGCGCGGATCGACGCCGAGGTTCATCGCGACCTCGACCGTCTCGTCGAACTTGGCCTTCGCCGCTCCCTTGAGCAGCTTCACCGCCTCTTCGAGGCCGTAGAGCTTGTTGTTGTCGACCGTCTCGGCCGCAGCACGAAAGCGCTTACCGGGCTTGCTCATCGTCTCTACTCCTGAACCTCAAGACCCATCGAACGGGCGGACCCGGCGATGATCTTCATCGCTTGTTCGACGGTGTTGGCATTCAAATCCTGCATCTTCGCCTCGGCGATCTCACGCAGCTGATCTTGCGTGACCTTGCCGGCAACCGTGCGCCCCGGCTCCTTGGAGCCGCTCTTGGCCTTCGCCGCCTTCTTCAGGAGGTACGAGGCCGGCGGCGTCTTCGTCTCGAACGTGAACGACCGGTCCGCATAGACCGTGATCACGGTCGGAATCGGCGAGCCCGGCTCGACCTTCTGCGTCGCCGCGTTGAACGCCTTGCAGAACTCCTGAATGTTCACGCCGCGCTGACCGAGCGCCGGACCGATCGGCGGCGAAGGATTCGCCTGCCCTGCCGGCACTTGCAGCTTGATGTAACCGTCAATCTTCTTCGCCATCCCAGTACGTCCTGCGTTTCACGTCTCGCGCGCTTAAGAAAACTTGCGCGCTCGTTAGAGTTTTTCCACCTGCGCGTATTCAAGCTCGACCGGTGTCGCCCGGCCGAAAATCGAAACCGCCACTTTGAGCCGCGCCCGTTCTTCGTCGACCTCTTCCACGAGACCGTTGAAGGATGCGAAGGGGCCGTCGGCCACCCGCACCTGCTCCCCGATCTCGAAGGTCACGGACGGCTTCGGCCGTTCGACACCTTCCTGCACCTGCTGGAGGATGCGGCCCGCCTCCTCCTCAGTGATCGGAATGGGCTTGTTGTCCGTACCCAGAAAGCCGGTCACCTTCGGCGTGTCCTTGATCAGATGGTAGGTCTCGTCGCTGAGCTGCATCTTCACCAGCACATAGCCCGGAAAGAACTTGCGTTCCGACGCCACCTTTCGGCCGCGCCGCATTTCCACGACCTCCTCCATAGGGACGAGCACTTCCTCGAACTGATCCCCGAGCCCGGCGGATTCGGCCCGCTCCTTGATGGATTCGGCGACCTTCCGCTCGAAGTTCGAGTAGGCGTGGACGATATACCAGCGCATAGCCATCGGACTGAAGCTACGACCTCCTAGAAAAATCTGATGCCGAGAATCAGCTGAACGACCGTGCCGAGCACCCAGTCAACACCGAGAAAGAAAATCGCGGCGATGATCGACATGACGACCACCATGATCGTGGTGATGATCGTCTCACGCCGCGTCGGCCAGGTGACTTTCGACACCTCGGTGCGCACTTGCTGCAGAAACTCAAACGGATTCGTTCTCGCCATCTCGTTCTTACTCACGGGACCAGTTCGTCCCGTCTTTCCTTCCAACGCCGGACCGCGTGCGCCTGGCCATCACCGCCAACCCGTATCTCCTCCGCGTGGCAGGAGTGGAGGGACTCGAACCCCCAACCCCCGGTTTTGGAGACCGGTGCTCTAGCCAGTTGAGCTACACTCCTATCGTTCGCGTCGTCCTCAAACCAAATTCAACAAACAAACCAACAGGCTAGAAGCCCAAGCTCTGGAGCGGGTGAAGGGAATCGAACCCTCATCGTCAGCTTGGAAGGCTGCTGCTCTACCATTGAGCTACACCCGCGACCGTCTTCCTCTGGCTCCTCTGAGAGGTGGTGGAGGGGGTTGGATTCGAACCAACGTAGGCGTAGCCAACGGGTTTACAGCCCGTCCCCTTTAGCCACTCGGGCACCCCTCCATAAATCAAGAGCGTCAGATGGAATGACTGGTGATTTTAACCAAGCAAAAACACCCCGCCGTCGGCCGGCAGGGTCCGCAATAGCCGCTGTTTATGAGTAGCCAGGCACTCCCTGTCAACTGTAAATCAGTGTCGAGCGCCTGGAATCCTTGGGATTTATGCTAGGCCTCTACCCGGCGGCCAATTTTCGCACCGAAAAGCACTTTCTCCATGACACAGCAAAAAGCAAGGCACTCCAGATCGGTAGGGCGCGGCGGCCGGCGGGACGCCCGAAAGTCGCCGAAAAATGGCGATTCCGACCGGGTGCAACTGTTCGGCATTCATGC
>Ga0316579_10000418_pt1 | contig 13572 bp, 9 predicted proteins | sample J5NA_2_FD_203074 | JGI IMG/M metagenome (GOLD analysis project Ga0316579, IMG submission 203074) | Rhizosphere microbial communities from salt marsh grasses in Alabama, United States - J5-7_160517rDrA | ecosystem: Host-associated > Plants > Roots > Rhizosphere | place: USA: Alabama | collected... | reverse complement strand
GGCTTGGTCAACCACATGTAATAGTCCACCGATGTCTTGTCCTCAGGTTCCGGGGCCCTATCCTCGGTCTCATCCAGCTCCATGACCATCCGCGCCACGTACAGCGATCCCGCCCACATGGCGACAAAGAGCGCGCCCAGAAACAGGTCGAACGTGGAGACAAAGCGGTAGGGATCTGCCAGCCAACTCTGCGCGTCAGAGCGGAGCTGGTCGAAGCCGAGGGACAGGTAGCCCAAGAACTTTAGCAGCAACAAGAGCAGAATAATCTCGGCCAGTCTAGAGCCCAGGTAGGCCCAACCGGTGATGCGCCGTCGCTGGAGCAGCCGCTCAGACAGGATCCCTTCGAGGCTGGCAAGGAAGGCAAAGATCAGAAAATAGTTCCCATTGTAGCCCAGGTCGAGCGCCTGCAGGGTATAAACCAGCGGAGCCGTGAGGCAAGCCATCATGGCGGCGATCACGACAGGCCGCAATACGTTCTCCACGGTCCAGTGGGTATTCCCCTGCTCCGCTAGCGCCATACGTCCATTCCTTGCTCGGACCGGACCTCGAGGGCCCGAATCCCGATCTGATCCGCGCTCCGGGCTGTCCGGGCGAAATCGCGGTCGGTGCAGGTGGTGACCAGGATGACGACCAGGCCCCGGCGGCGCAGGGTCAGGAGCGTGTTCAGCAGGCCTTCGACCTCCCGCGACGTCAAGACCACCACCGTGCTGCCCCAGGGCAGGCCCATGCTGCGGCGGTTGAGAAGGTCAAGGAAGGGGACGGCTTCTCCCTCCGGTGTCACCTGGATGCGGGCCAGCAGGTCGAGCACGTCCATCAGGTGCTCGCGCCCCTTGCGCAGAGGCAGGGCGGGTACGGCTGCCAGCGATGCCTCCAGATCGGGGTCGCGCAGAGGGTCCAGGCCGTTGGTGACCAGGCCGATCGACTGGCGCTTTTCGACCAGGTGGACAGAGATGGACGCAGCGATCACGATGCCCAGCTCCGTAGCCACCAGCCGCTCGACCGGGCCATAGTCGCCGCCGTCGAGGTTCAAAAAGACCGCCGTCTCCAGGGCAATCGCCGGCTCAAAGCGCCGCACCTGGAGCGTGCCGACGCGGGCGCTAGTCTTCCAGTCCATCCGCCGCAGCGAGTCGCCGGGTTGATAGTCGCGCACGCCGCGGATGCGCGTTGGGTCCTCGAACAGGCGCTCGCGGCTGGGCAGGGTGCCGAACGGCGACTGGGAAGGGAATCCCAGGTCGCGCAGGGCGACGATCTTGGGGTAGACGATCACGTGATCGTCCTCGGCATGGCGTTTTTCGTAGGAAGCAGAGCCAAGAAGGTCGCCGCCCTCGGTGACCAGCGGGCCCAGCTCGTAGTATCCCCGGCGCCTGCCGACCAGGGTGTAGGTCAGGCGCAGGCGCTCGCGGGGCGACAGCGAGACCACCTGGCGGAACAACTTGCCGGCAGCCAGCTCTGCCGGCACCGTGTCGGCGATCCTCATCCACAACACGGGCAGCAGGCTGCCGTTGCGCACCTCGATCTGCACCTCGAACCGCTCATCCCAGAATACGCGCCGCTCGTGATGCCGCGAGAGGCTCACCGCCCTCAGCGACCTGCTGGCCCAGACTCTGCCCAGGACGTAGATGCCGGAGAGAGCATAGAGAAGATAGAAAAAGAAGTCGACCTTTGTGACAAAGGCGACGCCAAAGAGGACAATCAGAAAGGGCAACAGGCCGCGCATCTCGCCCCCGACACTACCTCACTCAAGCGAGCCGATATCCAGCGGCGTGGCTTGCAGCAGGTCGCCCAGGACCCGCGCCGCCGTATACCCCCGCAGGGCGCTTTCGGGACGCACAATCAGGCGATGGACCAAGGCAGGCACGGCGAGGGATTTGACGTCGTCGGGCAGCACAAAGTCGCGACCGCGCAGGGCCGCCAACGCCTGAGCCGTCTTGAACAGCGCCAGGCTGCCCCGCGGGCTGGCCCCGAGCGCCAGGTCGGCATGGGTTCGTGTGGCGTGGATCAGGCGCACGATATAGGCGCGCACGGTGTCATCGACGTGCACCTCCCACACCTGCCGCTGCAACTCCAGCAGGCGATCGCCGTCCACCACCTGCCCGAGGGTGGTGATGGGGTGCTGCCGCTGCAGGTTGACAAGAATCTGATCCTCATCCTGCGGCGAGGGATAGCCCACCGACAACTTTAAAAGAAAGCGGTCCAACTGCGCTTCGGGCAGCGGAAAGGTGCCCTCGTACTCGATGGGGTTTTGGGTTGCCAGCACCAGGAACGGGCGGTTGAGCAGGTGGGTGATGCCGTCGACCGTCACCTGGCCCTCGCCCATGCTTTCCAGCAAAGCGCTTTGGGTGCGGGGTGTGGCACGGTTGATCTCGTCCGCCAGCAGCACGTTGACAAAAGCCGGACCGGGCTTGAATTCGAACTCGCCGCTGCGCTGGTTGAACACCGAGACGCCGGTGATGTCGTTCGGCAGCAGGTCTGGCGTGCATTGCAACCGCTTGAACGACAACCCAAGGGATGCCGCCACGGCACGGGCCAGCATCGTCTTGCCGGTGCCCGGCACGTCTTCGATGAGGACGTGGCCCTCGCACAAGAGCGCCACCATGACCAGCTCGATGGCGTCTCGCTTGCCGACGATCACCCGCTCGACATTGTCGATCACGGTCCCCGCGAAATCCTGGATCGCCCTGGGTTCCATCACTTCCCTCCGCACGGAAGAACTTCTCCACAAGTCGACACGCCGCCGGCTCCTGCCCTACTGCCATTGTACCGCACCTGCAGGCGGCTGTCAACAGGTTGCGCCGAGCGGTGGCGTACACGTTTCGATGGGAAATCTCCTGTGGGGGCCTGCCGAGGTGCCCCCGCCTGCCCTATGGGCAGGGCCCCCGCGGCCGGGGCCCTAACGGCCCCGGTCCCCACGAATCTAGTGTGTTGCACGCTTGGTAGCACTGTACGGGGAGTCCAGAGCGTCGCTGCGAGGAGCCTGAAAGGCGACTGCCTGTCCTGAGCAAGGCGACAGGAAAGCGGTCTCCACAGGCGCCTTGGGGATCGCTTCACCGCCCTTCGGGCGGTTCGCGATGACAGGTGGGAGTCCAACCAGCCACTGTCTCGAATTGCCACCGAAAGCGATACACTATGCGACGAGCGCTGCAGGGCGAACGCAGGTGCGGCGCACCTTCTGCCGGTCAAATGCGTCTGCCCTGAGAGGCCGGCGAGCCGTTCTTGCCAAAACCTCCGAACCCCGGTATACTACGGCCCGAACGACGACCCATAACCCGTGCGGATACACGCAGGCAGAGGAACTCATGAAAACCCGTCTCATCATATTGGGTGCCGTACTCATAGTCTGGGCCGTTTTGGCCGTCTCGCTCATGCTGCTCTGGCCGCGCGAGGACGCGGACGAGATCGCGGCGGCAACACGCACGCCCATGCCGACCTTTACCGCGACGGCGACACCGACCGACACGTCGACGCCTTCTCCCACGCCGACCCCGACGCACACCCCCACATCGACGCCGACAGCCACCAACACCCCACCAGCGACCGACACCCCCCTGCCCACCGACACGCCGACGAGCACGGCGACACCGCCGCCCACGGACACGCCAACGGCGGCGCCCACGTCCCCGCCGAAGCCCACCTCCCCGCCGCCAAAGCCGCCGACACCCAAGCCCACGAGCACGCCGGCGCTGCCCTTTACCGGGACCGTGGTGGGCAACTGGCCAAACTGCGGGACCAAGGGCGTTTGGGGGTTCGTCAAGGCCGCCAGCGGCAGCCCCTATCCCGGCGTCAGGGTCGGCGTCTGGTCCGATGCCTGGGCCGGCCGGGTATCGGGACCTTCAGAAGCCGACGGCAAGTACACGGTGCTGCTCAATGACGTGCCTGCCGGAGCGTTCAAGGTAGCCGTGGTGAATGCGGACACGTGCGGTACGTACGCCGGCTTCCTGACCGCCGACCGCTGCGACCACCTCTCGAAACCGATCGAGGTCACGCTCAACGAGATCTATGAATGCGAGAACGAGGGCACGGTCCAGTGGTCTCAAGTGGACTATACGGGGCAATAGAACCTTCACAGCAGCCTATCGCCATCCCGTGAAAGGACAGACATGCGCAAAACGCTGGTCCTTTTGGTACTCTCGGTGGTGTTGCTGGCCGCCTGTGCCGACACACCGGCGCCCACCGAGCCCGCCGTCACGACGGCGCCCACTGCCAGACCGAGCACTCCCCTTCCTACACCCCCGACGGGCGTCGATCCCACCGACACGCCACTCCCGCCAGCCACTGATGCTGCCTGGCCCGCTTTTCTGCGCGAGCTAGAGTTCAGCATCCCGGCGGGCAACAGCTACGGCCCCCGCGACCTGGCCATCCACCCCGGCCTGGGGCGCGTCTATGTCCGCACGCAGAGCCAAGGCCCGGACGCCCCGGGGCAGGTCACCGTAATGGACAGCGCCACCGGGCGCGTGCTGGCCCGCGTCGAAACCGGCCTGGACGCCTATGCTGACGGAGAGCTTGCCGTGGATGCGATCCGCGACCGCGTCTACGCCCTCAACGCCGACGAGGGCACCATCTCTGTCTTTGATGCCCAGAGCCTGGAGCCGCTGGACACCATCCAGGCAGCGGATCGGCTGGCCCTCGACGCCGAAGGCGGGCAGCTCTACGTCGCTGGGTTGACCGGTCTGCGCGTTCTGGCGGTAGCCGACTATGCAATCCTGCGTGAAACGGCAGTTTCGTACAGCCCGCATTTCCTCGATGTGGCTGTGGCACCCACCCGCGAGCGCATCACCCTGCTCTACGAAGAGCAAGGTGACTACTTTCTGGCCCAGTACGACGCAGCCACGCTGCAAGAGCTGTCAGAAGTGGCCCTGCCGGGCCGGCCCGAAAGCCTGGCCCCCGACCCGGCCCGGGGTCTCGTCTATCTCAGCCTGTCGGACGGCGAGCAGAATCTGCTGTGGACGCTGGACGAGCAGGGCCGGCTGGTGGAGGAGCGGATCTTGGGTGACTGGACCAGCACCACACACCTGGCTCTCGATCCCCAGGGCAACCGGCTGTTTATGGCGCGCGAGGCGTACGGAGACTATGGCATCGCCGTCCTGGATCTGGCTAGCGGTGAGGTGGTCGGCGACATCGCCCTCGAGCTCGCCCCCTACCAACTGCTGTGGGACGGTGACGGCGGGCGTCTGTGGGTGAGCCACACCTACGAGCACAAGGTCGGCGTCGTAGATGTCGACGCGGGCACGCAAACCGCCCTATTTTCCACCGCCCTCGACCTTGTCGATCTGGCCGTGGACCCCGACCACGGTCTGGTCTATGTGACCGACACCGCCGGGCAACTGCACGTGCTCGACGGCGAGACCAATGAGGAGGTGGCCCTGCTGCCCGGCGAGGGCCGCATCGCGGTCGATGGTCCCCACGGGCGGCTGTACACCGGCGGCAGCGGCGCCAGCGGCTCCGGCGGCGGGCGCGTGCGGATATTCGACACCGGCGCGTTAGAGCAGATCGGCCAGATCAACACCAAGGCCAGCCCGGTCGCCGACGCGCATTCTGGGCAGCTATACCTGGTGCAGAACGGCATCTACCTGGCCAGCCTGGAGACGATGACCATCACCATGGCCATCTCGGACACGCTGCCCGAGGCTCCCGGCTACTCGTACAACCCTTCCGCGGTGGATGCCGTCGTGGATCCCGGCAGCGGGCGGATATTCGCCATCATCAGCAACGGCGTCCCCGGCTCGAACGCCGGGACGTACTTGTACGTCTACGAGCCTGGGACCTACCGGCGGGTATTCACCGACACCGAGCGCAGCCCAGCGTACGTGGATGTGGACCCGACGACGGGCAACGCCTATATCTCGCGCATCCACCTGGCAGGCGCGTCGACCAGCCTGTTGGAAGACGGACGGGAGTATACCGCCCGCCTGGATGCCGTCTTTGGCGCCCTGCGGGTCGATCCCGGTCTCGCCAAGGTCTATCTCAGCGTCGACGGTGAGGAGGCCGGCGAGCTACTGGTGCTCGATGCCGAAAACCTCGACGTCCTGGGCAGCGTGCAGATCCCCAGCGGCCTGAGCCTGCGCGCCCTCGATCCCGAGCGGCACCTGCTCTATTTGGCAAGCAGGGATGGGCGCGTCCAGATCTGGTCGGCTACGGGCGGAAACCGGGCGCCGCCTGCCCGAACGGTGCCGGCCCGCCCGGAGGCCGGACAGATCCTGCAGCTCTTTCTCGGTCCAGGGGACACGCCGATCTTTACCGGCAGCCTGTACCAGTCCGACGACGAGGGCCGTGCCTGGCAGCGCATCGATGCGGGGCTGCCGCAGCGGGGCGTGCAAACGATCGCCGTATCGCCCCAATTCGCCCAGGACGGGACGCTGTTCGCGGCTTTGATGGCGACCAACGAGGGGCTGGGCATCTGGAAATCCACCAATGGCGGCAGGAGCTGGCAAATCGCCAGCCGCGGGCTGACCGACCTGGCGGTGACCGATCTGGCCATCTCGCCCGATTTCGGCGCCGATGGAACGTTGTTTGCCACCACCCGGCGGCAAGGGCTCTTTCGTTCCACCGACGGAGGAGGCACTTGGCAGCGGCTCACGGGCCGCTACCAACTCCCGGAGGACTATCCGCCACCCCCGGGTGGTGTCTTCCTCTCGCCCACCTATGGCCTCGACCGGACGGTATTTGTCATGCACAGCGAACTCTACCGCTCGGCCGACGGCGGAGAGACCTGGACGCACTCGTTCGCGGAGATGTCTGCCCTGGATATCTCGCCCAACTTTGCCACCGACCAGACCGCCTTCGGCTGGTCGGGCAGCGGCGGGGTGTTGCGCACCAGCGATGGCGGCGACACGTGGCAGCCGGCCAACGCCGGGCTGGCCCTCAGCGGCTATGGCTCGGGCCGGATCCTGGTGTCCCCTGACTTGACCGAGACACAGACGCTCTATCTTGTCTGGAGCCCGGCCACACCCGAGGTGCCGCAGCAGGTCTTTCGCTCTACCGACGGCGCCGCCACCTGGGAGATCCTTGCCGACGCCTCGCTGCAGGCCGCCACGCCCGTCGAGTTGAGCGCCGACGGCTCGGCCTTCTTGGCCTTGGACGAGAGCGCCCGGTTGGTCCGCTGGGAGATCGAGGCCCTGCCCTGGCAAGCGGCTAGCCTGCCTCCCATCGGCGAGATCGAGATCGACACCCTGCTCCTCTCCCCTGCATTCACACAAGATCGGACCCTGTATGCCACCAGCGAGGGGGCCGGCATCCTGCGCTCCGGGGACGCGGGGCTGACCTGGGCGGATACCGGCTTTCCCCTGCGCCCGACGTCGTTCGCGCCACTTGAGCCGGTCGCCGTGCCACCGGACGGCCTGTTCGTCGGCACGTCGACGGGCCTGTTTCGCTACGGCGATGAGGGCTGGGGGCTGGTGGGCGGCGGATTGCCGGCAGGGGCCAGCGTCCTGCGCGTCGAGCTGGGAGCCGACGATTCGCTGCGCGTGCTCGTCGAGGAACCGGGCGAGGGCCAACAGCGGGTCTTTCTGTCCACCGATGGAGGGCAGAGCTGGACGGAGCCGGTACCGCCCCTGCCCCAGCGCATCGCCGCCGAGGACCTGCGCCTTTCGCCCGCCTTTGCCGCCGATCGCACGGCCATTCTGTCGCCAGGATGGGAACAGCCGTGGCGCACGGTGGCCGGCGGCCCGTGGGAGCGGATGGGTCCGCCGGGCGACTGGACGGTGTCGGCCCTGCAACTGGCGCCCACCTTTGACCGGGACGGCCTGATCTTCCTGCGGCTGGATGACACGACCCTGCAGCGCTCGACCGACGGCGGCGATACCTGGACCCCCATCGACGGTCCGTGGGGCAGCGAGGCGCCGGTGGGCGTGGCACCCGGCACCGGCTACACGGTGGACGCCCTCACTTTCTCGCCGGCGTTTGCGCAGGACGGCGTGATCCTGACCCAGGCCGGCACCGGGCTCTACCGCTCCACAGATCGGGGCCAGACCTGGACCGAGGTATCGGAACTGAGCCCGTTGGCGGTGCAGGTCGCCTTTGCGCCCGACTATGCCCAGAGCGGCGAGCTCTATCTGCTCCAGGGCGACACGCTCTACTGTTCGACCGACCGAGGGAACGACTGGCAGGCGCTGCCCGCCGCCCCCTGGGATGAGGCCGACGAGGTGCACCTGCTGCTGTCTCCGACCTTGGCGGAGGATGAAACGCTGCTGGCGTGGACCCTGCAAGGCAATGTGTACCAGTCGGCGGACGGCGCCAAGACGTGGCGCGACGTCAGCGGCGGGCTGCCCGCCAGGGCCATCCGCCAGGTTGTGTTCTCGCCCGACTACGCCGCCGACGGGCTGATCTACCTGGTGCCGCACGGGCCGGGCCTCTACAAGCGCGAGCACGGCAGCCCGTGGCTCCCAGCCGCCGACCGAGTGCCAACGCCCGGTCCCACCGCCGCACCGGCCACCCAGCCGCCGCCGACCGCGGCGCCGCCGGTTTCGTGCGAGCTGGAGCCGGTGCGGTTTGCGGAGGTGTGGCGGCAACAGCAGGCCAGCCTGGGATGCCCGGAACAGCCTGCCCAGCAGGTCACGCTCGCCGAGCAAGCCCTCGAGCACGGGCGGATGCTCTGGGATTCCAGCACCTTGCAGATCTATGTGCTCGTGGACTCGGGGACATGGCAAGCGTTTGACGACACCTTTCAGGAGGGCATCGACCCGCCGTACGATCCAAATCTACCTCCTCCTCCCCAGCAGCCGCAGCGAGGGTTCGGCAAAGTCTGGCGCGATCAACTGGGCGGGCCGGAGGCCACCATCGGCTGGGCGTTGGAGAACGAGCGCCCGGTGCTGGGCTGGCGGCAGCGCTTTGATGGCGGCTTGCTCATCTGGACCGATGCCGTGTTGGCCGAAAACGAGGACCAGGGAACAGCCTATCTCCTGTACGACAACGGCACGTGGCAGGCCGAACCGGCTGTGCCGCAGCAATAAGCAAGGACCCCATCCCAACAGGGATGAGGTCCTCAAGCGCTCGTTTCGCGCTGCGCCGTCTTGCGGTGACGCTATGCCTCCTCTGGCAGCAACAAAAAGCTGCACGAAGGTTCCCCGCTGGACATGCTGCTGAGCCGCTGAGGGGTCACGCCGAGTAGATGGCTCAGGATCTCGGTATCCATGATGCACACCTCGGTGTGCTCGCGAGAGACGTGCCGGTACGGACAGTTGATGTTGGTGAGCACATACCCCTCTTCGGTCTTGTCCCAGTGGCTGATAAAGCCCAGATCGGCCATGAACTCTACGGTCTCGGTCAGCCGATCCTCAAAGCTCTGACCTGCCATCCGAGGCGGCGCCTCGCGCGCTACGCGCTCTGCCACCCGCCGGAGGATGGCCTCGGCTTCCTCCTGACCCATCGTTTCCTTTACTTCGCTCATCAGGTGGCGCGCCAGCGCACCATAGCTCTGCGGGAAGAGCTCATCGGCCGCATCGGTCAGCGTATACACGAGGCGGGGCCGGCCCACCTTCTTTGAGCGGTGTACCTTGGAGGCGATGACAAGGTTCTGCGCCTGCAAGACGTTCAAGTGGTGCCGTATGGTCATGGGCGTCAGCTCCAGACGCTGGGCCAGATCCTCGACGGTCGCCTGCCTCTCCTCCTTTAGGATTTCCAGTATCTCCTGTCGTGTGCTCTGCATCGATCCTTTCCTTTCTACCGACAACCGTTAGGCTTCCATTGGGCAGGGTTCGGCGCGTATGTCTGCTCGAGCTCACAACGCCCGATCGACGCGGATAGAAGACCGCCCTCGGAACCATAAACTAATCATGGAATTAGCCATATTGTAGCACAAGACCGGCGATTTGTCAATTCTTATCATTTTTATCACAAGGGCAGTAGAAGCCTGGAAATCTCAGAGGCGGGCGGTCCAGTCGGGGGCAGCATAGACCCGCTCCCGAATCTCGACGGACAGGGCGCGCTCCTGGGGAGAAAGCTCGCCGGGCACGAGGGTAAGGTTCAGGGCCTCGGCAAAGCCCTCTGCCAGCGCTTGGGCAACCTGTTCAAAACGGTACACCATGCCGGTCGCTTCCTCCATCGTCACAGCTCTTTGGTGGAGGCGGCGGCGCTGCACCTGTCGCTCGGCATCAGGGAAGGCCAAACAGTCCACTACGCGCCCCAGGTCGCCGCTCAGCGGAACGGTGCCGTGTTGGAGCACGCCGCCCCGCATGCGCGACTGGGCGCTTCCGACCAACTTGCGCCCGGCGACGGTGATCTCATAGTGTGAGGGGGTCTCAAAGCACACGGCGGTCGGTTCGCCGTCGCCGTGTTCGTGACCCACGGCCTGCCTCGCATCCACCCCCAGGCGATGCAGGCCGGCCAGCAGGCCCTCGCTCAGGCGGCGATAGCACTCAACAATGCCGCCTGTGGCCCGCGGATCTGTCTGCAGCAGTGCGACTGAATAGGTCAGCTCGTCGGTGTGCAGGATGGATCGCCCGCCGGTCGGGCGTCGAACCACGTCGACACTCGCCGCGCGGCAGGCTGCCAGATCGACGTCTGCCAGCGACTGGCCGCGGCCCAGGCTCAGGCAGGGCGGCGACCAGGCATAGAAGCGCAGGGTGGGCATGCTCGTGCCGTCGACGACGGCGGTCAGAAGCGCCTCGTCGACGGCCATGTTGGTGGCGCCGCTGGCCTCGCCATCGACGATGAGGCGCCACGTTGCGTGGGGGTATTCAGCCGGTGCCCTACTTGCCATCGCCTTGCGTCTGGCTGCCAAGGGCGCGCGAGCGTTGGTAGGCAGCCCAGATCGCCCTGGACAGGACGGTGCGCAGGCCGCCTTTCTCCAGGTGGTAGAGAGCCTCCGCCGACGTCCCTCCCGGCGAGGTCACCTGGTTGCGCAGCGCCGCCAGATGCCGGGGCGACTGCCGGGCATACTCCACGCTGCCCCGCAGCGTCTCGATGACCAGCCGCTCCGAGACGTGGCGCGAAAAGCCCAGGTGCACCCCGGCGTCTACCATGGCCTCCATGAGCAAAAAGACATAGGCCGGGCCGGTGCCGCTGAGCGCGGTCGCCATGTCCAGATAGCGCTCGTCGTCCACGCCGACTTCCTCGCCGAGCGCCTGCAAGATGGCCAGCGCCTGGCCGCGCTGGGCCTCGGAGGTCGCTTCGGTGGCAGTCCACACCGAAATGCCCATCCCGATCTGGGCCGGGGTGTTGGGCATGACGCGCACCACGGCAGGGGTACCGAGCATGCGCTGGATCGTCTCGGTCGGCGCGCCGGCCACAATGGACAACACCAGGGCATCGGAGGCGACGTGTCCCCCCAATTCCTCCAAGACCGGGCAGAGCACCTGCGGTTTGATGGACAGCACGACGATCTCGGCACCCTCGACCGCCGCGACGTTGCTGGTGGTCGTCTGGATGCCATAGCGGTCGAAAAGCTCCTGACCGCGTTCGCGTCGCGGACCGCTGGCTACCACGTCGTCGGGCGCGACCATGCCCTGGCGCAGCAAGCCCTTGATCATGGCTTCGGCCATGACACCACTGCCGATGAAAGCGATTCTCTTCTGACTCAACATTCGATCTCCACCTCCATATCATGGATGGCCTGCGCCGCTTCACCGGCGGTGAGCGGGCGCGGATAATTGTAGAGCGGGCCGCTGGGCTGTTCGTTGTAAAATGGCCGGTTGCAGTCGGGGCAGCCCGACGTACGAAAGGCCTCGGCGCCGATGGGCACAGGCGCCGCCCATCGCACCAACCGATCCCCCTCGTCGAACGCCATCTCCTCAGCGCGAGCCCAACCGTGGACGACAAGCCAGCGGGCAGCCTGCATGCGGCGGTAGGTTGCCAGCTCGGGCGGAGGCCGGTCCGCCAGGTGCGTCCCGCGCACGGGGGTAAAGGCAAACAGTCCCACCGTCAGGCCCCGGTCGTGAGCCCACTGGATGCGCTCGACCATCTCGCGTTCCGTCTCGCCGAGCCCGACGATGAGATGCACCGCACCGCGCCCCGGAAGGGCGCCTGCTGTCTCTTCGACGAGATCCAGGGCCCGCCGCCAACTGCCGCCCTTAACCCGGCGGAAGACCCGCTCGGAAGCGGCATCCAGCCCAAAGCCGATGTGATCGGCGCCGGCAGCGAGAAGCTGCTGCACCTGTTCGATATCCCGCGGCAAGATCGCCACGTCGAACGGCAGGCCCGACGCGGCCTTGACTGCCCGGACGATCCCCAGAGCCTGCTCGAACGCACCAGCGGTCACCGTTACCTGCAAGCAACCGCGGCGGATGGCCCCCTGCGTCACGGCCTCCGGAAGCCTGTCCAGCACATCCGCCAGCGCGAACTCGGGCCAAATCACCCGCGAGAGATTCAGCGCGCCGGCCTGGCTGTCCCGCGCCTGGGCGCAAAAGGCGCAGTTCATCAAGCACCTGCCGCCCAGCATGAGATAGGCGGTGGTCGGCGCGACCGCCATGGGCGCCTCAGCCAGGCCCAACACCGCAGCCGTGCCGATCGATACGTGGATCCGAGAATCAACCATGCCAGACTAGGCCGCCCGGGCCTCGCGGATCCAGGCCAGCACCGCGCGCACCTGCGCGGCGATGGCCGTCCAATCTCCGGCGGCGACCCAGTCCTTGCGGATGAGCTTGGAGCCGATGCCCACACAGGCCACACCCGCCGCAAACCACTGCTTGATGCTCTCTTCGGTGGCATCCACACCGCCGGTGGGCATGATGGACGTCCAGGGACAGGGACCCAGCACCGACTTGACAAAGGCAGGCCCGCCGACTGCCGTCCCGGGGAAGACCTTGACGATTTCCACCCCCAGCTCTTCGGCCTGGGCGATCTCTGTGGCGCTCCCGCAGCCGGGCGAGTATGGGATCTTTCTTCGATTGCACAGGCGGGCTACGTCGGGATTCAACAGCGGCCCCACGACGAAATTGGCGCCGCAGGCAATGTACAGCGCCGCGGTCGGGGCGTCGACCACCGACCCCACACCCAGGATGACCTCCGGGCGCTCGCGCGCCAGGCTGTGTGATAGCTCCTTAAAGACCTCCGGTGCAAAGTCGCCCCGGTTGGTGAACTCGACCACACGGGCGCCGCCAGAAGCGCAGGCCGCTGCTACCTGCCTGGCAACCTCCACGTCGGCGTGGTAAAAGACCGGAACGAGGCCGTCCTCGACGATCGTATTCAGAACCTGCAATCTGCTGAACCTTGCCATGCTTGTCAATCTCCTCTGGCCCTCAGCGAGAGACGCGCCCCGAAGCGTCTCCCCCCATCAGCTTTTCCACTTCGGCTACGGTGACCAGATCGAAGTCGCCAAAGATGGAATGCTTGAGGCACGAAGCGGCGACGGCGAAATCGAGTGCCCGCTGTGCGTCGTCGCCGTGGGCCCGCAGGCCGTAGATCAGGCCGGCGCAAAAGGCGTCGCCCCCACCCACCCGATCAACGATGTGGGCGATATCATAGATGGGACCTTGGTAGAATGCGCCGGCCTGCCAAAGCACGCCCGACCAGGTATTGTGGCTGGCGGACAGCGAACCACGCAGGGTGATGGCAATGCGCTCCAGATTCGGAAAGCGCGATGCCAGCGCGTCGCAGACGTACCGGTACGGATCTGCGCTAACCGTGCCGGCGGTTACGTCG
>Ga0316579_10000416_pt1 | contig 13597 bp, 7 predicted proteins | sample J5NA_2_FD_203074 | JGI IMG/M metagenome (GOLD analysis project Ga0316579, IMG submission 203074) | Rhizosphere microbial communities from salt marsh grasses in Alabama, United States - J5-7_160517rDrA | ecosystem: Host-associated > Plants > Roots > Rhizosphere | place: USA: Alabama | collected... | reverse complement strand
CCGCGTCCCACCTCGGTGAGGGTCAGGGAGTCCAGACCGCACAGCCAGGTGCTGTCGAAGGGGTTGCCCTCCCAGCGCACGCCGAACAACGGAGCCACCTTGCGGGCCAGGCGCTCGGGCACGATGCGCGACCTGGGGACCTCTCTCCCCTCGGGGACGATCGCGGACAGCGGGTACATGCCAGGCACCGTAGGGTATGGGAGGCGTGCCTGTGTTCGTTTCGAATTACTTTCTTCTGTCAAGTACGAAAATCCATCCAGCCGTCGCGCGCAGGGACTCCGATGCCTCGCCCGAGGCCGAGGGCCGGGGCACCCGGCCGCCGCTGCCTCCGGGGCGGCTCAACGAGCGGGCGAGAATCTCGCGCACGGCAGCCGTGGCCCCGACGGGCACCGGAGGACCGGGCCGGACGGACGGAGCCTGCACGGTGCCGACGACAGCGACCCACGTCCGCGACCTGGGCACCCGGACTCGTCAGACCCGGAACCCGGACCCGCCCGCCGGCGGGGTTCGCCGACGGGACCGGTTCATGGGCGCCGCGTGACCACCAGCAGGTAGTACAGCCCTCCGTACACCGATTCGAACAGGACCTCGTCGCAGCGTTCGAGGACGTACGAGGGCACGTCCCTGTCGAGGTCCGCGGGTCCGAAGGCGCTGCACATCCTGCGCCACAGGGGGTTGCCGAGGCTGACAGGACACCGCGAGGACTCCTGGAAACCGATGAAGCCCAGCCTGCCCCCCGGACGCACCGATCCGATCATCATGTCGATCGTCTCCCGCCACGGCGGGATGATCTCCACGGCGAAGGTGCACAGCGCTGCGTCGAACTTCTCGTCCGTCCGGTACCCGGCGCAGTCGGTCTCGATCAGCTCGACGTTGCTCCACTCGCGGTGCGCCACCCTGCGCCGGGCCAGGCCGAGGGTCCTGCGCGAGACGTCGAGGCCGACGATCCGGCCCTCACCCCTCGTGATCCGTTGCAGCAGGTCGAAGTTCAACCCGGTCCCGCAGGCCACGTCCATGACTCTGCTGGAGGAGCCGATCCCCAGCCTGCCGATCACGCGGGCCCGGTAGGGCGAGTACTCCGTGGCCCGGCTGAAGAGGGCGTCGACCTCCCAGAGCCCGGGGACCGACGAGAAACGGTCGTACATGGTCCGTACCGATGCTGTGTCCATCGCCATGACTTCCCGGTGCTGTGTCCGACTTCCGGTTGTGTTCGCCTTCCGGTGCGGAGTCCACGGACCCGCCGTCCCCGTCCCCGCCGCCGGACCGGGCCCTGCCCGCCCGTCGAGTGTCCCACGGGGCACCCGACGGGCGCAGGCCCTGCACGGCCCGACATGTCGCGGGCCGCGGCGACGGTCTGTGCTGGGCCCAGCCGTCCCGTGCGGGCGCCGCCGTGCCGGGAACGCCGCTCGCGGTTGCCCGGGGGAGCGGTCGGGCGTCGCGCGGGGTGCCGGGAACCGGCCGCCCCGGACCCGACGGGGGCGGCGTCCCGGACCGGTCCGCGCCCGGCCCACGGCCCCGCACCCGGCCCGGCCCACGGGGGAAACACGGTCCGTGGACGTTCGCCCACAGCGTGGCCGCCCGACGCGACCGGGACCGGGGCGTCCCTCCATACTGGTGCCGACCGCGGGCGCCTCGGCGCCCGGCGGCCCGCAGGAAGCGGCGCCGGACCGGCGACGACGGCGTCGGTCCCGGTGCCGGAGGCGATCGGGCCCGGCAACGGACGCGTCGGACCCGGCACCGTCGTGTCCGGTTCCGGACGGCACCGTGCCACGATCCTGCGAGGTGGACCGAACCACCTGCGAACCGAGCCGTATCCGCGCAGGGACGACATCGAGAGGACAGCATGGACAGGCAGCAGGAGTTCGTGCTCCGGACCATCGAGGAACGGGACATCAGGTTCGTCCGGCTGTGGTTCACCGACGTCCTGGGCGCGCTGAAGTCCGTTGCCGTCGCCCCGGCCGAGCTGGAGGGGGCCTTCGCCGAGGGGATCGGCTTCGACGGGTCGTCCATCGAGGGGCTCACCCGGGTCTTCGAGGCCGACATGCTCGTGAAGCCCGACCCCTCCACCTTCTCGGTCCTGCCCTGGCGCGGCGAGCACATGGGCACGGCACGGATGTTCTGCGACATCCTCACCCCGGACGGCGAGCCGTCGATGTCCGATCCCCGCCACGTCCTGCGCCGGGCGCTGGCCAAGGCCGCCGATCACGGGCTGACCTTCTACACCCACCCCGAGATCGAGTTCTACACCCTCAAGGACGAGCACAGGCCCGGCCGGCCCCCCGAACCGGTCGACCAGGCGGGCTACTTCGACCACGTCCCGCGCGGGACCACCCACGACTTCCGCCGGGCCGCCATCGGCGTCCTGGAGGCCATGGGGATCTCCGTGGAGTTCAGCCACCACGAGGCGGGACCGGGGCAGAACGAGATCGACCTCCGGTACGCCGATGCCCTGTCCACCGCCGACAACATCATGACCTTCCGCTCGGTGATCAAGGAGGTCGGACTGGAGCAGGGGGTCTACGCCACCTTCATGCCCAAGCCCTTCACCGACCGGCCCGGCTCGGGCATGCACACCCACCTGTCACTGTTCGAGGGGGACCACAACGCCTTCTACGAGGCGGGAGCGGAGTACCAGCTCAGCACCGTCGCCCGCAGTTTCATCGCGGGGCTCCTGCGCCACTCCGGCGAGATCACCGCCATCACCAACCAGTGGGTCAACTCCTACCGCCGGTTGTGGGGAGGGTGCGAGGCCCCGAGCTACATCTGCTGGGGGCACAACAACCGTTCGGCCCTCATCCGCGTGCCCATGTACAAGCCGAGCAAGGGCAACTCGACCCGGATCGAGTACCGCGCCATCGACAGCGCCTGCAACCCGTACCTGGCGTTCGCCATCCTCCTCGCGGCCGGGCTCAAGGGGGTCGACGACGGCCTCGAACTGCCCCCGGGCGCGGAGGACGACGTCTGGTCCCTCACGGACGCCGAGCGGCGCGCCCTTGGCATCGAACCGCTGCCCACCGACCTGGCCGAGGCCGTGGCCCTCATGAAGGAGTCCGAGCTGGTGGCCGAGACCCTCGGCGAGGGGGTGTTCGACTACTTCCTGCGCAACAAGCGCCAGGAGTGGGTCGACTACAGCCGCCAGGTCACCCAGTACGAGCTCGACCGCTACCTGCCCATCCTGTGACCGCAGGCCAGAGGGCGCGGAACGAGTCGTGGTGAAGCTGCGGGCCGGTGAACGTCACACCGGCCCACAGCCGGTCCGGAGGCCCTGGGCCGTCTGTCCGGAGGCTCTGGGCCGTCTGCGGGCCGTCCGAGAGGTGATCCGCCTCCTCGTGGATCCTGCCCTGCCCGGGGCTGTCCGAGCGCGCCCCTCGCTGCTCGGAACAATGGGCGCGTGGTCCTCCGCCGCCGGCGGGCAGTCCCCGGCGCCGCGACGCTACGGTGAACGGCGTGACGACCGGAGCGCGACGCACCTCCCGGGACGCGGCACTGGCCCGCCTGGGGTTCGTCGACGTGCCCAGGGCCCGCGGGCTCCTGGCCGACCCGACCCTGGCCGGGCTCGTCGATCCCTTCGAGGACGTCTTCGAGGACGGGGTGCTCTGGGCACTGGGACAGACCGCGGACCCGGACCTGGCCCTGCTGGGCCTGTCCCGGATGATGGAGGCCCTGCGCCCCATCCCCCTGGCCGCCGAAGGCACGGGCACGGGCCTGGCTCCCTCGCCCGTCCCCGGGGGGTCCCTGAGCCGCCTGGCGCGTCCCGCCGCCCATCCGGCAAGGCTCCGGGCCCTCCTGCGCACCGGCGGGCCCGCGCGCGACCGGCTCCTTGCCGTCCTGGGGGCCTCCACGGCCCTGGGGGACCACCTCTCGCGCCACCCGGAGCACTGGACCGTCCTCGTCGACGACGTCGGACCCCGGGACGCCGCAGCCCTGCGGTCGGAGCTGCTGCGCGCGGTCGGCGCGGATCCCGACGCCGCCGAGCCCACGGCGACGCAGCCGGCCGAGAGGGCACTGGACGGCCTGCGGGTCGCCTACCGCCGCAGGATCCTCGCGATCGCAGGCCGCGACCTGGTCTGCGACGACCCGCTGGCCGATGTCCCCACCGTGGCACGGGAACTGTCCGACCTGGCAGCGGCGGCGCTGGAGACCGCTCTCGCCGTCGCCCGTTCCCAACTTCCGCCGGACGCCGTCCCCTGCCGGATCGCCGTCGTCGGGATGGGCAAGTGCGGGGGCAGGGAACTCAACTACGTCAGCGACGTCGACGTCGTGTACGTCGTTGAGCCCGTGACGGGCGGGGCCGGCGGCGCCGGCCACGACGCGGCCATGGAGACCGGGACCCGCCTTGCGGCCGGGATGGCCCGGGCCTGCTCGGCGACAACGGTCGAGGGCACCCTGTGGCCCGTTGACGCGGCCCTGCGTCCCGAGGGCAAGCAGGGACCGCTCGTGCGCACCCTCGACAGCCACGTGACCTACTACCGTCGCTGGGCGGCGACCTGGGAGTTCCAGGCCCTGCTCAAGGCACGGCCCGTGGCGGGGGACGTCGAGCTGGGCCGGGCCTACCTGAGGGCCATCCGCCCCATGGTCTGGCGGGCGGCCGAGCGCGAGCACTTCGTCGAGGACGTGCAGGCCATGCGGCGACGGGTCGAACGGACCCTCCCGGCCCGCGAGGCGGACCGGCAGCTCAAGCTGGGTGCCGGGGGCCTGCGCGACGTCGAGTTCAGCGTCCAGCTCCTGCAACTGGTCCACGGCAGGACCGAGGAACGGCTGCGCACCGGCAACACCATCAGGGCACTCGGAGCGCTCAGCACCGGCGGGTACGTCGGGCGCGAGGACGCCGCGGGCCTCGACCGCGCCTACCGGATGCTGCGCGTGCTCGAACACCGGATCCAGCTGTACCGGATGAGCCGGACCCACGTCGTTCCCGACAGGGCCGAGGACCTGCGCCGGCTCGGCCGTTCCCTGGGGTTCCGCCACGACCCGGCGGCCGAGCTGAGCCTGGCATGGCGCAGGCACTCCCAGGAGGTCCGGCGCCTGCACGAGAAGCTCTTCTACCGTCCCCTGCTCGCCGCGGCCGCCCGGCTGACCACCGACGAGGCCCGCCTGACCCCGCAGGCGGCCCACGCCCGGCTGCTGGCACTGGGCTACCGCGACCCCGCGGGCGCCATGCGCCACCTGTCCGCGCTCACCTCCGGGGTCACCCGCCGTGCCGCCATCCAGCGCCAGCTGCTGGCGGTCATGCTCGGCTGGTTCGCAGACGGCGCGGACCCCGACGCGGGCCTGCTCGCCTTCCGCCGGGTCAGCGACGCCCTGGGGACCACCCACTGGTACCTCAAGATGCTGCGGGACTCCGGGGCCGCGGCGGAACGGATGGCAAGGGTGCTGTCCGCCAGCCGCCTCGTGGGACAGATGCTCGAACGCAGCCCCGAGGCCGTCGCCATGCTCGGCAGCGACGACCAGCTGCGTCCCCGACCGACCCGGCAGCTCCTGGCCGCGGCTCGCCGGGCGGCCGACCGCCGTGCCACGGATCCCGGACGCGGTGACGCCGTCGCGATCGCCGTCCGGGGGATCCGCAGCAGGGAGATCACCCGCACGGCCATCGCGGACGTCGCGGGGCTCGTCGACCTGGTCGATGTCGGTCATGCCCTGAGCGACGCGGCGGTCGCCGCCCTCGACGGCGGGCTGAGGGCCGCCTGCGCCATCGTCTCCGAGCGCTACGGCGGCAGCCTTCCCACGCGCATGCTGATCGTGGCCATGGGGCGCCTGGGCGGCCGTGAACTGGGGTACGGCAGCGACGCGGACGTCATGTTCGTCCACGACCCCGTGCCGGGGGCGGAGGAGGACAGGGCGCAGGAGGCCGCGACAGCCGTCGTCGGGGAGCTGACCCGCCTGCTGTCCCATCCGGGCACCGAACCCGCCCTGGAGATCGACACCGCGTTGCGGCCCGAGGGCCGCAACGGCCCCGCCGTGCGTTCCCTGGACTCCTACGCCCGCTACTACGAACGCTGGTCGGCAACGTGGGAGGCCCAGGCCCTGCTGCGGGCGGTGCCCCTGGGGGAGGACACCGATCTCGCCGAGCGTTTCGTCGCTGTGATCGATCCCCTGCGCCGGCCCGAGGCGGGGCTGTCCGACTCCGAGGTCCGGGAGATCCGAAGGATCAAGGCAAGGGTGGAGTCCGAGCGTCTGCCCCGCGGCGCCGACCCCAACCGGCACCTGAAACTGGGGCGGGGCGGGCTGTCGGACGTGGAATGGACCGTCCAGCTCCTGCAACTGCGCCACGGGTTCGAAATACCCGGGCTGCGCACCCCGTCCACCCTGTCGGCCCTGAGCGCCGCGAGCGGGGCGGGAGTGCTGGACCCAGCCGACGCCGACGTGCTGGCGGAGGCATGGACCCTGGCCTCACGGGTGCGCAACGCCGCCGTCCTGTGGAGGGGCCGCGCCGCGGAGTCCCTGCCCACTCGGCTGCAGGACCTCGACGGCGTGGCAAGGATCGTCGGCTACCCGCCGGGCTCCGCCGCCGTCCTGGAGGAGGACCACCAGCGGATCACCCGACGGGCACGCGGGGTCGTGCAGCGGGTGTTCTACGAGTAGCGCTCGCGTCCCGGCCAGCGGTTCGTTCCTCGAATGTCCGTTCCTCGATTGTCCGCTCGTCGGAATCCCTCAGGGTGATCGATCGGACACCATGCGCGATTTGCGGTCCCGTTCGGATCCGTCCTGCGACACACTGAGGACATGTCCCCGATCATTCCGGGACTCGGTCCGGCACAGGACGCTCCTGTCTGGCGCAACGAACCCCTCCGGTGGCGCCGTTCGGACGGGGAACTGGCGCTGACCGCCGAACCCGGTTCCGATTTCTGGCGCCACACCCACTTCGAGTTCGTCCGAGACAGCGGGCACTTCCTGGCCACGCGGATCGAGGGCGAGTACGTCGTCGGCGTCGAGCTCGAGGCGGACCTGCGGTGCCCGCGCGACTGTGCGGGGGTCATGGTCCGCATGGACTCCGCCCGCTGGATGACCTGCGGACTGGAGGTCCTGGAGGCCGGACGCCGTGCCGTCGTCTCCGTGGTGACCCATGCCGTGTCCGACTACTGCATCTCGCCCCTGACCGGACCGGTGAGGCGCCTGATGCTGCGCCTGACCCGGCGGGGGGACTCCCTCACCGTGGACTACGCCGTCGACGGCGGTCCCTGGAACCTGCACCGCCTGGCCTACCTCCCGCCCTTCCTGCCCACCGAGGTCGGGCCGATGGCGATCTCTCCGGACGGCCGGGGATTCGACGTCGTCTTCCGGGGATGGAACGCTCTTCCCATCTGATTCCCCGCGCCGGGGAGCGGGGGACCCCGCGGAAACAGGTGATCCGCACGGGACCCGCGACCCGGGGGCGTTCTTCTCCCGGATCGTTCCGACAGCTTTTCGACGGTGCCGCTGCGGAGCTTTTCGAGGGTGCCGTGCCGAATCGTGGGGAAAAGCGGTCGCCCGGCGGTGCGGCCCTCCGCGGGCCGGAGTCCGGCGTCCGGGCGTCCTGAGTCGCGGGTGAGCCACGGCCGGGCGGCCCCCGGCCGGCGACCCCTCCGGGGGTTCCAGCGCCCTTCCCCGCCCGCGGCCGTTGGCGGTGGGTCCGCACGGTCCGGGCGTGCGGGTGCGACGGGGGCGACCGGGGGGACGGGGCGAGGCCGGCCGGGCGCGGGCCGGGCCGTCGGCGAGCGCGACACAGGGGACGGAACAGGCGACACGGCATTTACCACCGCTTCTTGCGACCCGACGGAGTGTGAAAAATCTTGATCTAACATGGATCAACCTGCAAGGATCAGGATCATCCAGTGTGAGTCGATTAATCGCACTGGTGGCCATCTGCCCGGGGGATTGACATCGGTGCATGGCTCGGGCAAAGGTGGGGCACCGCACTGGGAGCGCTCCCAGAATCTCTTGGAGGTAACGGTGAGACGATGTCGTCGGGCACGGACAGCAGCAGTGGCTGCGGTCGCCCTTGCCGCCGTCGCCGTCCCCCTCACGGGCGGTACCGCCGGAGCGGCACAGGAACCCGATGGGACCGAGCAGGTCGTCAACGGATCCTTCGACCAGGGAATGTCCTCCTGGTGGGCCACCGGGAATCTCAAGCCGACGGTGTCCGACGGGAAAATGTGCGTCGACGTCCCCGGCGGTACCACGAATCCCTGGGACGCCATCATCGGCCAGAACGACGTGGACATCCAGGAGGGGGAGTCCTACACCTTCTCCTTCCTCGGGTCGGGATCGTCCCCGTGGGTCGTCCGTTCGAATGTCCAGCTGAGCGTCGACCCGTGGACCCAGGAACTCGGCGAGACACCGACGGTGAGTCCCGAGGCGAAGAAGTTCGTCTTCGGATTCACGGCCACGCACACCTGGGAGAACGGTCAGGTCGCCTTCCAGATCGGTGGCAACCCCGACCCGTGGACCTTCTGCCTCGACGACGTCTCGCTTCTCGGGGGGACCGCCCCGCCGCCCTACGTCCCGGACACCGGCCCCCGGGTGCGGGTGAACCAGCTCGGGTACCTGCCGGACGGGCCGAAGGCCGCGACGATCGTCACCGAGTCCACCGAGCCCCTCCCGTGGCAGCTGAAGGACCCCGCCGGTGCCGTGAAGAGCTCGGGCACGACGGTCCCGAAGGGCACGGACGCCTCCTCGGGACAGAACGTCCAGGCGATCGACTTCAGCACCTTCCGGGCGGAGGGAACGGGCTACACCCTCACGGCGGACGGGCAGACCAGCCACCCGTTCGACATCCGTTCGGACCTCTACTCGCGGCTGCGGGTCGACAGCAAGCGTTTCTTCTACACCCAGCGCAGCGGTACCCCGATCCTCGGCTCGGTCGCGGGTGAGCAGTACGCGCGTTCCGCCGGCCACGTGGGTCTCGCTCCGAACAAGGGCGACAAGGACGTGCCCTGCGTCGACCCGCAGGACTTCTACGACGGCTGGACCTGCGACTACGGCCTCGACGTCAGCGGCGGCTGGTACGACGCGGGCGACCACGGCAAGTACGTGGTCAACGGCGGGATCGCCGTCGCCCAGCTGCTCGGGGAGTACGAGCGCAACCGTTCGGCACTGCGGTCGGACAGGACGGCCCTGGCCGACGGGACGCTCGCGGTCCCCGAGAGGGGCAACAAGACCCCCGACATCCTCGACGAGGCCCGCTGGGAACTGGACTTCCTGATGAAGATGCAGGTCCCGGCCGGAAAGCCTCTCGAGGGCATGGTCCATCACAAGGTGCACGACAACGAGTGGACCGGCCTTCCCCTCGACCCGGCCGCCGATGACAAGGTCCGGCAGCTGCACCGGCCCTCGACGGCCGCGACCCTGAACCTGGCCGCGGCGGCCGCCCAGGGGGCCCGGCTCCTGCGGCCTTACGACAAGGCCTACGCCAGGACCCTGCTCGGCGCTGCCGAGAAGGCCTACGCCGCGGCCGAGGCGCACCCGGACATGATCGCGACCGTGTCGGACGACACGGGCGGCGGCGCCTACGAGGACTCGAACGTCGAGGACGAGTTCTACTGGGCGGCGGCCGAACTCTTCCTGACCACGGGGAAGCAGGCCTACCGCACCGATGTCATGAGTTCACCGCTGCACACGGCCGACGTGTTCACCGACGGTGGGTACTGGGGCAACCTCGCGCCGATCGCCCGGATGGACCTGGCCCGTGTGCCCAGCTCGCTGCCGGACCGTGCCCGGGTGCGGACCTCGGTGATCGCCGGAGCCGACGGCCTGCGCCGGCAGCAGGGAACCCAGGCCTACGGACAGGCGTACGTTCCCGGTGACGGCATGTGGGTCTGGGGATCCACCAGCACCATGCTCAACAACCTGGCGGTCATCGCCACGGCGTACGACCTGACGGGCCGTTCCCGGTACCGCGACGCCGTCCTGTCGGGCATGGACTTCCTGCTCGGACGCAACGCCCTCAACATCTCGTACATCACCGGGTACGGCACGACGTACTCCCGGAACCAGCACAGCCGGATGTACGCCAACCAGCTGAACCCGACCTCTCCGCACCCGCCGGTCGGAACGGTCGCCGGTGGTCCGAACTCCAGCATCCAGGACCCGTTGGCCCAGCAGAAGCTCACCGGCTGCGCCCCGCAGTTCTGCTACATCGACGACATCCAGTCGTGGTCGACGAACGAGCTGGCGATCAACTGGAACTCCGCGCTCTCGTGGGTGGCGTCCTTCGCCGCCGACCAGGGAACGCGGCACTAGACCCTCGCTGGGAGGGCGGCTGCCCCCGACCGAGCGCCGCGGTCGGGGGCAGCTGTATGTCCGGAACAGCCGTTCCTGAGGCTCGCCGTGCTCCCGGCACACGGGGGCGTACCGGGCCACCGGACGCAGCAGCGCATTTGAACGCACCCGTGTGCCGGACGTCCGGAGATCGCCTGAGGTGTCCCGGTTGTCCGGTGCACAAACATCCTGGGACCCCAACACCTCGAACGCAAGCGAATCGAACGGCTTGTTTCGAAACCCGGCGCCCGGCAGTGTTCTCGTCGGGGCCGAGCCGAACCGCTGTCGGCCCCTCCTGCGGCGGGACCTGCGTCAGACCCTTCCCGGCACCGCGGCCGCGGCCTGGCCGGACACGATCTGTTGCCGACGAGACGACTTCCGGTGGGTCACCCGCCAAGGCACCCGCCGCCACTCCTGCGGCGGCAACCTCAGCCCCAACGTCCACGAGAACCCCCGCACCGCTACGTTCACACAAGTCGCCCAACCATCACCCTCCGTGTTCAAGGCCCGTGTTCAAGGCCCGTTTCGCTCTGTTCTTCCGTTATGTTCGACGGCCGCGTCCGCTCCGGTGACCGGACCCGGGGCACGGTCTGCCGGGTTCGCGGTACTCTCCGCATTCGGAGTCTCTAACCTGGCTTGATGTCCTTTGCGCTCGACATGCCGTTCGATCCGATGGCTGGGGCGACGACCGCGGGGGGTGAGCGGATGGCGGGCCGGCCGACGGCCGGGCACGGGCCGGCTCCCCGTGACCGGAGGGGGCACTGCCCCGGACCCGCGGCCCTGCGGACAACGGGACCGGGAGCACCGGTCCGGATGCTGCGCGGCGCGCGGGGACGACGGTCGTGGCGGCGACGGAGGCCGTGAACGAGGAGCGCCGCCGGTGGCCGGACCGGTTGCGCGCGTGGGGCAGGGTGGACGCGGATCAGCCGTTGCTGCCGGTGGTGCGCCGGGCCTTCCTGGTGTTCCTGCTGTCCTGCTACGGGATGACGGTCCTGCGGTGGCTGTCCGACCCCGTGGTACCGCACGGGCGTTCCTGGCCGGTACTGCCCGTGCTCGCGGCTCTGTCCCTCGCAGCGGTCCGCCTGTACCGGAAGGAACACCCGCACCCGGTGACGGATCTGCTGGTCGCGGTCGGGGTCGGGGTCGTGATCTGGGCGGTGGGCGCGCTGCCCGCCGGCGGGGTGCTGTTCGTCGGGGCATCGTTCCGGGCCATGTACGGGCGGTTCCCGAGCACCGTCGCGTTCTCCGTCATGGTCCTGACCGCGATGGCCGGGGGAGTGATCGTCGCAGGGGGGACGGTCGCGGACACGAAACTGGAGCAGTACGGGCCGGGACTGATCCTCACGACGCTGATGCTGCGGCTGGTCCTCCTCGCCGTGCAACGGTACGAGACCGGAGCGGCGGCCCGGTTCGAGACGGTGGTGCGATCCTCCCGTGACGTGATCATGATCACCGATCGCGACACGGCAGCCTGCTACGTCAGTCCGGCCCTTGAACGCGTCTTCGGCCTGGCCCCCGACGCGCTGCCCGACGGTCGGTTCCTGTCCTGGGTGCTCGACGAGGACAGGGAACACGTCGAGCGGTGCGTGGCACGGTTGCTGGCCGAGCCGCAGGCGGCGTCGACGTTCGGGTGCCGGGTACCGACCGGGGACGGCGGCACGACCCACGTGGAGATCAGCGCGCAGAACCTGCTGGAGGACCCGCACGTGCACGGGCTCCTGCTCGCCGTCCGGGACGTGTCCGAGCGCACGGAGCTCACCGAGAGGCTGCGTCACCAGGCGTACCACGATCCGCTGACCGGGCTGGCCAACCGGACGCTGCTGACCGAGCGGCTGGCCACGGCGCGCGCCGGAGGGGTGCCCGGGGCTGCGCTGCTGCTGACCGACCTGGACTCCTTCAAGGCCGTGAACGACACCCTCGGCCACCTCGCCGGGGACGAGCTGCTGGTGGAGGTCGCCGCCCGGCTGTCACGGCGGCTGGCCCCGGCGGACCTTCTGGTGCGGCTGGGCGGGGACGAGTTCGCGATCCTGCTCCTGGGGGAGCGGGCCGCCCCTCACACGGTCGAACAGATCGCCGAGGACCTGCTGGCGACCTTCGACCTGCCGATCGCCCTCAGCGGGGTGCAGCGCACGGTCTCTGCGAGCATCGGGATAGCGATCGCCAACGGCCCGGTGGACGGCGAGCGCCTGCTGCGCGAGGCGGACATCGCGCTGTACCGGGCCAAGGGGGGCGGCCGGGCCCGCTATGTGCAGTACCGCCAGGAGCTGCACGGGCACGCCGTGGAACAGCTGCAGTTGCAGCTCGACCTGCACCAGGCGCTGTCCCGGCGCGAGTTCGTGCTGCACTACCAGCCGATCCACGATCTGGGGACCGGACGCCGGGTCGGCTTCGAGGCCCTCGTCCGTTGGCACCGCCCGGAGCGGGGAACGATCGGTCCGGAGGAGTTCGTCCCCCTCGCGGAGCACACGGGCGCCATCGTCCCCCTGGGAGGCTGGATCCTGCTGGAGGCATGCCGGCAGGGCGCGGCCCTCTTCCACCTGACCGGGGAACCGTTGCAGGTGAACGTGAACGTCAGCGTGCGCCAGTTCCTGCTCGGCAGCGTGGTCGGTCACGTCCGCCGGGCCCTGGAGCGCTCAGGGCTGCCGCCCTCCCGGCTCACCGTGGAGATCACCGAGAGCACTCTCGCGACCGACGACGACACGATCGAGGTCCAGTTGCGAACGCTGCGTGCCCTGGGGGTCCGGATCTCCCTGGACGACTTCGGTACCGGCTACAGCTCCCTGGGCTACCTGCACCGGTACCCGGTCGACGAGCTGAAGATCGATCGTTCGTTCGTGGAACGGCTGGGGTCCGAGCGCGGTACCTCCGAGCCCGTCGTGAGCGCGGTCATGGCGCTCAGCCGCAGCCTGGGCCTGCGCACCGTGGCCGAGGGGATCGAGACGGACGTCCAGCGCTCCCGGCTGGCGCTGCTGGGCTGCGACCTGGGACAGGGGTTCGGCCTGACGCGCCCGGTGACCGCCGACGGGCTGCGGTCCCTCCTCCTGTCGGGGAGCGACGCGTCACGGCGGTAGTCCCCCTGCCCGGCGCGGCGCGGCCGTCCGACCGGTGATCGTGCGGGCCCGGTCCCGCGATCGCTCCGATCCGGGAGTGTCAGGAGGCGTCGCCGCGGGGAGGAAAGCAGAGGGGCGTCGTCGAGTGTCTGCTGTCCGGACACCGTGCTCGCCGGTTGGAGTTTCTGCCTGCTCCGTCCGAATGGTGTTGCCGCAACTCCCCCGATTGTCCGTGATGTGATCACGCATTTCGTGTGTGGGCGATAGATTACACAGGGTCAGAGTTAGACCGCGTCGAGGTCAAAGGGGCG
>Ga0316579_10000415_pt1 | contig 13602 bp, 8 predicted proteins | sample J5NA_2_FD_203074 | JGI IMG/M metagenome (GOLD analysis project Ga0316579, IMG submission 203074) | Rhizosphere microbial communities from salt marsh grasses in Alabama, United States - J5-7_160517rDrA | ecosystem: Host-associated > Plants > Roots > Rhizosphere | place: USA: Alabama | collected... | reverse complement strand
CCGCGCGCCCGGGACCCGGGCGGAAGGTCGTGGGTTCCGCGTGGTGCATGGGAGCGGCGGTGGTGTCCAGCACCCTCAGCAGCTCCGGCAGGTGGTCGAGGTCCACCCGCATCCGGTCGACGTTCCCGTCGACGTCGCGCATGACGAACTCCCGCAGGCCGGACCTGGCCCCCGTCGTGGACCGGGGGGACAGCCGTGACAGGACGGCCTCGTAACCGACCCCGGCGGGCACGCGCAGCATCCGCAGCGCGTCGGCGGCGACCTGCTCGTCCTCGATCCGGCCGACGAACGCCGCGGAGATGAAGTTCGAGACCTCCATGCCCAGCACGTCCGCCGGGTTCTGGGACGCCGCGAGCACGCAGGTGTTCCACTTGCGCGAGTCCCTGCCCAGCCGGGTGAACAGGGCCCGACCGGCACCCCACTCCCCCAGGAAGTGCGTCTCGTCCAGGGCCACCAGCTTGCGCTCCGCCCGGGGACGGCCGTAGATGGTCCGGCTGGCGTACCAGGCGGCCAGGTGGAGCAGGGGGACGGCCAGCTGCTCCGATGTGGACCAGTGCTCCCGCGGGACCGAGGCCGGGGGGAGCACGAGGCCGGGCATCGTCAACACGGTCAGGACGGCCTCGCCGACCCCTGTCGTCTCGGTCATCGGACCCACGGGGAAGAACAGCCGTGCCAGCGGGAGTTCCGCCATGTCCCGCAGGTAGGAGGCGATGTCGTGCGCCTCGTCGTCCCCGCGCCGCTCCAGGCGGTCGATCACGGTCCACAGGCTCGTCGCCGGGGCGCCCTTGGTGGCACGGATGGTCTCGGTGAGCAGCAGGCGGGTCCGCGGCGCCGCCGCGAGCACCGGCGGGAGCAGCATCGTCGTGACGTCGAGGGCCAGCAGCTTGCGGTCCTGCGCCGCGAGGGTCCTTGCCTCCTCGAGGGTGTCCTGGCTCGGGTAGTCCTCCGGCCGGGGCTGGGCGACCACGGCGTAGGGGTTGAGGGTCCCCGGCGGCGCCGTCGTCAGGTCGATGTGCCGCGCGTGCTCCGCCAGTTCCGGCAGCTCGCACAGGCGGGACAGCGGGCCGGAGGGGTCGAGCATCACCGAGGTGATCCCCCTTCGGGCGGCCTCGTAGGTGATGAGCCCGGCGAGCACCGACTTGCCCGACCCGAGGGAACCCACGATCGGGACGAGACCGGAGGTCTCCCGGACCTCCGTGGCGAAGTGCGTGTCGAACATGACCGCGCGCCGGGAGGACGTCGAGGTGTGCCCGATGTAGGGGCCCCGCCGGTCGCCGAGGGTCGACGTGGCCGCCGGGACCCCGGCCGCGAGGTAGAGCACCGGGAGGCGGCGCCGGTACGCCGTGGTCGACAGGGGCTCGCCCGGCACGAACTCGCGCAGGAGCCCGTGCTGCCCCTTGGGCTGCACGACCGTCATCCGGCGCTTGCGGTACACGTCGACGAGCATGCGGGCGCGTTCCTGCGCCTGCTCGACCGTCGTGCCCGAGACGGCCATCCGGAACCAGCCGTGCACCCGGGTCCCCGCGACGTCCCCGCCCGTCGTCATCTGGTCCTCGATGGACCGGGCCTGGCGGGCCTGCCGCTCCAGTGCCAGCGGCTCGTCGAGGTCGTGCTCCCGGTAGTGCCGTTGCATGTCCCGCACGACAAGGAGCTTGCGCTGGACGGCGTCGAGGGCCTGCTCCCCGTCGAGCACGTCCAGGCGCACCGACCACTCCACCGGGAACGGGAGACGGTCGGCGTGGACCATCCACGGGTCCTGAGTGATCTCCGGGACCTCGAGCTCCTCGACCCGCCCGAGGCTGAGCACGGTCAGGTGCCGGGACTGGGTCTCGCCCCCCGGGTCCCTCCGGCTGATCTTCACGGTCGGTTCGAAGGGGTCCGCCTCGCACAGGATCCCGTCGGTCAGCTCGAACAGGTCCTCGGTCTCCCACCGTCCGTCGGGGACCGGGGAGAGGGCTCCGGGCGCCGGCAGTCCCAGCGCGAGGGAACGGCGCATCAACCACTCGAGCTCGTAGGCGGACACCGGCCTCCCCTCCAGCCCCGGACCGGCGACGCTCTCCGCGACCAGCGCGGACTCCCGGTCCAGCTTGTCCAGTTCCCGGACCGTCGGGCGGCGGATCAGGCGGCCGGCCGCGGTGGCCATCCCCGAGCGGTCCGTCAGCCTGACGCCGAGGTAGACCTCCTTCTCGGCCATGGTCGCCGCGCGCAGGTGCTTCTGCGCCCTGACCAGGTGGTCGCTCCAGCTGCGTCCGGGGGCCCCCGGCAGGGGGGACTCCGTGCGCTGGTCGAGGGCCTTGGCCCAGGAGGCCGCGGGGTAGGGGCGGGCCGTCAGGCGCAGGTGCATCTGCCGTCCCGCGAGCGCGGCGATGCGGGTGGCGGTGTCGACGATGAGGTTGAGGCGTTCGGCGTCCGCGCGGAACGCCCAACGCTGCGTGGGGAGCACGAACCACGCCCACGCCGCCGAGGAGGTCAGCGCCAGGTTGCCCTCGAGGGCCCGCAGCTGCAGCGGGAGCTTGCTCACCCGCTGGGCGGGTCGCCTCGTGCGGCCTCTCATCGCCTTCCCCCTGACTGTCTCCCCGGACGGTCGTCCCCGACGATCCTGCCGGTGTGGATGCGTTCGGCGGTCGTCACGTGCCCGCCGAGCACCCCGGCGTCGTGGCCGTCACGGTGGTGCCGGGCCGCCCGGGCCGCCCTCGTCCCGCGGGGCACCCGATGGGGGGCCGGGGCGGCGACGTCGCGTTCGCGCCGTCGCCGTCGCCGCCGTCGCCGCTCGTGGCTCTCGCGCACCCGCACCCTGGGAACGGTCCGGTGGAGGGCCGGGTCCTTGCGGGGCCTCGGGGCGGACAGGTCGGCGAGGAAGCTCCGCCAGACGGCGCGCACGGGTCTTTCGTGATCGACGAAACCCATGACGGCATACGTGAACAGGGTCGTCAGGCAGATCTCCCAGATCGGCGGGATGCCGACGTCGAGGGGGGTCGCCGCTTCGAACAGGATGACGACGAGAAAAGCGATCAACCAGGTTGCATACGCCAGATACCGGGCGGTCCAGGGGAACGTCAGACCACGCGGGCCCAGCCACACCGCGTTGACCCGGTACACGTCGTCATCAGGGGCGACGCGCACAGGTCACGTCCCGAAGACGAGGTTGGTCAGCTGCCCGGCGAATCCGTACAGCATGGCTGCACCGGCGATCACGCCCATGCCCAACATGACGTTGGTCATGGTGCTGGCGTTGTCGCTCAATCGCCCCTTGCGTGCACCTGCGATGATGCTGATCCCGATGATCAGCAGCAGGATGGGGATGATGTTCTTGACTCCCCATTCGATCACGCCGTTGGTGTTCAGCGCAGGCCCGGTGGCCGCGGCGAGGGCTGCGGAGAAGGCCATGGGTACCTCCCGATTCATGGCGACGTCCCGGCCGGGACGGGACGCTCTCCTTCTGAACGACATCGACGGTTTGCACGAGACTATGACATCTGGTAGTCATCATGTCACGTCCCGATTTCAACCAATGTGACACACTGACTATGCAAGTGTGCCCATCGACAGGCCGGAACGTCTTGTGTCTCGGCTCACGTGCGACGGCAGAGGTACGTCTGTGTCGACCGGGACCCGGGCGATGGCCCGTGCCGTCGTCCGGCGATCCGTGGAGTCCCGGGGGCACGTCGTCCCAGGGGGTTCGGTCCGGGTATGGTAGTCGCCTGGATAGTTGTTATGTGACTGTCTGTGGCTTTTGTTCACCACCTGTGGTTCACCTGCTCGTGCGTGCAGTCCGGAATAGTACCCGTAGGGACTGTTTGTGCTCCCGTTGCGGGGTACCCTCCTCTGCCTTGTGTCGTCGGGCTGCGCGTTCCCGGTGCGGCCGGGGCCGCGCGCTCGGGCACGGCCGCACCGGCCCCGAGCGGTTCCGCAGGCATCTTGTCAGGCTCTGTCCGGTCCCGTCCGAGGAAATCGTGAGCGGCCGCGGTCACGTCCGGTCGATCGTCGTGGTCTGCTGGTGCCATGCCAGATTCGACTGCTTCCCGCCTCGGCCTCCCCGTGGGGGTCCGTGCCTGCCTGTTCGACCTCGACGGTGTGCTGACCCGGACCGCCGTGGTCCACGCGGCGGCCTGGAAGGAGATGTTCGACGAGTTCCTCCTGGCCCGTTCGAGGTCCCAGGGCGTCCCGTTCGTTCCTTTCGACGTCGAGACCGACTACCTCACCTGGGTGGACGGCAAGCCCCGTGCGGACGGCACCCGGTCCTTCCTCGCCTCACGGGGGATCACCCTCCCCGAGGGGACGCACGGCGATCCCCCGGGGGCCGACACCGTGAACGGCCTGGGCAACAGGAAGAACGATCTCGTCACCCGGTACATCCGCGAGAAGGGCGTCGAGGTCTACCCGGGCTCCCTGCGCTACCTGGAGGCGGTGCGGGAGGTCGGGCTGGCGACGGCCCTGGTCTCCTCGAGCGCGAACGCCGCGGACATCCTGCGGGTCACGGGGCTGGAACGGTTCCTGGACGTCCGCATCGACGGGCTCGTCGCCCGGGAACGGGGCCTGCCGGGCAAGCCGGCCCCCGACACCTTCCTGGAAGGTGCCAAGGAACTGGGCATCGCTCCCGGAGAGGCCGCCGTCTTCGAGGACGCCCTCTCCGGGGTGGCCGCAGGCGCCAGGGGCGGGTTCCTCGCCGTCGTGGGGGTGGACCGGGAGGGCCATCCCGACAAGCTGCGGGAACGGGGCGCGACCGCGGTCGTCGGTGATCTGGACGAACTGCTCGCCGGTCGCTGAACCGCGCCGGTCGCCCCGTCGGGCCGGTCCCGGGGGCGCCCCGTCGCGGGTGCCGGGGACCGGGCCGTCGGGCGGGATCGCCGGAAGTGCCTGCACCCACCGGGCGGATCCCGCCGGACACGGGGCAGAACACGGCCCGGTCGGGACCCACCCGACTGAATTTCGTCGGAGAGCTGCCGGCCGGCCCCCGGGAATACCCCGCCGGGCGGGCCTCGCCGGACCGGGGGCGAAACCCGGCCCCGCGGGGCTCCCGGAAGGCGCGGGACGGTGTCGTCGGGGTGTCACTCGCGGTGCCGTACGGGACTTCCCGCTGCGAGAAACACCGGTTCAGCATCGAGATCTCATGACCTCTCGGTGAGGTGTGGGGCCGTTTTCGTTCCAATGGTCACGGTAGGTCACCGATCGGGTCGATCCGTCGTTGACGGGGGTGTCACCGGGTGTCCGGAAAAGGTCCCTTCCCTGCCCTCCGGGTGGCTAATCTTTCTGTTGGTGGGAAACTGTCGATCAGATCGGCGGTCGGCAAGGAAACTGCGGACGGGGTACCTCGGATACAGGAAGTGGTCCCCGACGCACCGGGAAGCGCTAGCATGGCGCGCGAGCGAATTAGAGATGGCGGCTGCTTTTTGCGGCCTGTACCCGGACGGATACTCCGGGGAGGCCCATTCGGCGCCGTCGGGGGAGTCATGGTGTGCTGGGGCAATGGCTGAGTTGAAGGCAGAGAACCGCGAGGAGCGGTTTGCCTATGTGGAGTCGCCGGTCCTCGGCGACGGGGCGCAGAGCGGCGTCCGAGGGCCTGCGGCGTCCGAAGGAACCAGTGCGGCGTCGGTGTTCACCGTCGAGCCCTGGTGTGTACGTGAGACCGAGCTGCGGCCGGACGTCCTCGCTCGGACCGAGTCCGTGTTCGCACTGTCCAACGGCCATGTAGGCCTGCGGGGGAACCTCGAGGAGGGCGAACCTCACGGGATCCCCGGCACCTACCTGAACTCCGTGTTCGAGCGGCGTCCCCTGCCGCACGCCGAGGCCGGCTACGGGTACCCCGAGTCCGGCGAGACCGTGATCGACGTCACGAACGGCAAGCTGATCCGCCTGCTGGTGGACGACGAACCGCTCGACGTCCGCTACGGGACGCTCGAACATCACGAGCGGGTTCTCGACCTGCGTGCCGGAACCCTGCGCAGGGTGTGCCAGTGGTGCTCCCCCGCCGACGGCCGGGTGAAGGTCACGACCGAGCGCCTGGTGTCCTTCACCCACCGCTCGGTCGCCGCGATCTCCTACGAGGTCGAGCCCGTCGGCGGACCCGCCCGGATCGTCCTGCAGTCCGAGCTCGTGGCGAACGAGGAGATGCCGCCGGGCGAGGAGGACCCGCGCGTCGCAGCGGTCCTGCACTCCCCGCTGGAGCCCGTCGAGCACGACGCCGAGGGCGGCCGCCTCGTGCTGCTGCACCGCACCCGCCGCAGCGGGATCGGGGTGGCGGCAGCCACCGACCACAGGGTCGAGGCCTCCGACGGCGTCAGCGTCCACGCCTCGAGCCGTTCCCGTCCCGATTGGGGCCGCTACACCGTGACCGCCCGTCTGGAGCCGGGCCAGCGGCTGCGTCTGATCAAGTACCTCAGCTACGGCTGGTCGTCCACCCGTTCGACCCCGGCCCTGCGGGACCAGGTCGCCGCGGGACTCACCGCGGCCATGCACACCGGCTGGGGCGGTCTGCTCGCCGAGCAGCGCGCCTTCCTCGACGACTTCTGGCAGGGCGCGGACGTCGAGCTGGAGGGCGATCCCGACCTGCAGCAGGCCGTCCGCTTCGCCCTGTTCCACGTGCTGCAGTCCGGTGCGAGGGCGGAGGAACGGCCCATCTCGGCCAAGGGACTGACCGGGCCGGGCTACGACGGGCATTGCTTCTGGGACACCGAGTCCTTCGTGCTGCCGGTGCTGGTGCACACCCACCCCCATGCCGCGGCCGACGCCCTGCGGTGGCGGCACACGACCCTGCCGGCGGCCCGCGAGCGCGCGGCCCAGCTCGGGCTGCGGGGCGCGGCCTTCCCGTGGCGCACGATCAACGGCGAGGAGTGCTCGGGGTACTGGCCGGCCGGGACGGCGGCGTTCCACATCAACGCCGACATCGCCGATGCCGTCATCCGGTACCACGACGCCGTCCGCGACGAGGTCTTCGACGTCGAGATCGGCCTCGAGCTGCTCGTGGAGACGGCCCGGCTGTGGATGAGCCTCGGGCACGTCGGCCGGGACGGCGCCTTCCACCTCGATGGCGTCACGGGCCCCGACGAGTACACGGCGGTGGTCGATGACAACGTTTACACGAACCTCATGGCCCAGCGGAACCTGCGGGGCGCCGCCGAGGCCGCCCGCAGGCTCTCGCGGCGGGCGGCCCAGCTCGGGGTGACCGCGGAGGAGATCGAGAGCTGGGCCAGGACCGCAGAGGTCGTGGCCGTGCCGTTCGACGAGGTCCTGGGCGTCCACCCGCAGTCCAAGGGCTTCACGGACCTCGCGGTGTGGGACTTCGCCAACACCCCGGACAAGCGGTACCCCCTGCTGCTCAACTATCCCTACTTCGACCTGTACCGCAAGCAGGTCTGCAAGCAGGCCGACGTCGTGCTCGCGATGCAGATGCGTCCGGACGCGTTCACCCCCGAGCAGAAGGCCGCGAACTTCGCCTACTACGAGGCGCTCACGGTCCGGGACTCGTCCCTGTCCGCGTGCACGCAGGCGGTGATCGCCGCGGAGGTCGGGTGTCTCGACCTGGCCTACGACTACGTCGCGGAAGCTGCCTTCATGGACCTGCACGACCTGGAGCACAACACCCGTGACGGCCTGCACATGGCCTCCCTCGCCGGGGCCTGGCTGGCCCTCGTCGCGGGTTTCGGGGGCATGCGGGACCACGACGGGGCGCTGTCCTTCGCACCGCGCCTCCCCGAGGGGCTGACCCGGCTCGCCTTCACCATCCGCCACCGCGGGCACCGGATCGGGGTGTCCACCAACGGCAGGGAGGCCACTTACACCCTGATGGACCGGGGGACGAGCCTGGAGATCCGGCACCACGGCAAACCGGTCACGGTGACCTCCGACGTTCCCATCACCCTGCCCGTCCCGCCGGCTCCCCTGGTGGCCAGCCCGGAGCAGCCGTTCGGGAGGGCCCCGCGCCGGCGCAGGCCCACGACCCCCCGGTGGTGACGGGACGCCGCGTCGCCCGTTCGTGACGGTCCGCCGCCCCAGGCCCTCGCGGGCGGGGCGGCGGACCGCTGTTCGACGGGGTCGGGAGCCGGATCCCGCGTCGAGGACGAACATGTTGGAACATCCTGAAATGCCCTGAGGCGTCCTGCCCGTTCGCGACGTCCGCAGACATGCTTCCGCTGGCCCTCGCCGGGGTCCCGATGGCGACATGTCCGTACTGTCCCAGGTGAAGCGACATGAGCGGAGATTGTCGCGGGGGGTGCGGACGGTTCAGAATGGCCGGGGTGGCAGCACGCGGCACTGCCGTCGTGACCGTGCGGGCCGCGCCGTCGGGGCCGGAGGGGACGTCGACGGCCGGCCAGGCGTCCCCTCCGGCCCTCGGCGGAAGGGCCGGAGTCAGGATGTCCGATCGGTGCGCGGCGAGGACGGCGCGGGCGGGCGTCGTCCGAGCTGCCAGCTGTCGTACCAGGTCGCAAGGGCCGATCCGGTGACCGGACGGCTGCAGAGGAAGCCCTGGGCGCGCTGGACCCCCAACCGGACCAGGGCGCGGGCCACCTGCGGGGTCTCGACGCCCTCCGCGATCGTGCGCAACTGCATGTCCTGGGCGAGCGCCACCACGGACCGGACGATCGCAGCGTCCCTGCGGTCGGCGGTCATGCCCGTGACGAAACTGCGGTCGATCTTCACGGTGTCCACCGGGAGCTGTTTGAGCCTGCCCAACGAGGACCAACCGGTGCCGAAGTCGTCCACGGAGATCCTCGTCCCGAAGTCGTGGATCCGGCGCGGGGCCGCCACCGCCGATTCGCTCGCCAGCGTGCTCTCCGTGACCTCGAAACGGATCATCCAGGGAGGGATCCCCGACCCCACGACCTTGTCGATCAGGTACGACGCGTAGTCCGCGGAACGCAGAAGGGCCGGGGACAGGTCGACGGCGACCGGGACGGAACGGCCGGCCTCGAGCCAGGCACCGCACTGCACCAGAGCGTGTCTCGCCAACTCCGCTTCGGCGCTGCGCGGTGCCCGGGCGGCACCCGGCGGCGTTCTCGTCGCCCCCCGTAGCTCCGCCACGAGGGGCTCTGGCGGCCTTGCCGGGCACTCGCCCGGGCACCTGCTCGCAGCCGGCGGGAGTTGGCGAGACACGCTCCAGGGCCTCGCGCAGGATCAGATCCGTCAGGTCCCCGATCAGTCCGTACTGCTCGGCCAGTGTTGACGAACTGCAACGGCTGCTGCGGGCCCCGTCGCGGGTGGTGCCACCGGGCGAGCGCCTCCACGCCGGCGACGTTGTCGGAGACCAGATCGATCACGGGTCGGAAGGCCAGTTCCAGTTGCCTGCCCTCGATGGCTGCCCGCAGGTCCTCGACCATCCACAGCCGGGTGCTGGCGGTCTCGTCGAACCGGGGATCGAAGAACTCCACGCCCGTGCGCTCACGCTTGGCCCGGTACATCGCCGGATCGGCCCGCTGCAGGAGCAGGTGGGTGTCGGAGCCGTGATCGGGCCAGACCGCGATCCCGATGCTGCCGCTGAGGGCGATCGGTCCGCCGGGGCTCCCGAAGGGCTCGCGCAGCAGGGCCTGCAGCTCACGGGCGATCCGGACCACCTGCTCCGAGTCGTCCATCCGTCCCAGGACCACGGCGAACTCGTCCCCTCCGAGCCTCGCGACGGTGTCGCTGGTCCGCAGACGACGGCGCAGCCTCTCGGCCACCTGGCGCAGGACCTGGTCCCCGGCCTGGTGACCCTGGGAATCGTTGACGTCCTTGAAACCGTCCAGATCGATCAGAAGCAGGGCCGTGCGCCGGCGGCTGTGGGGATCGGCGCGGAGATGGTGGTCGAGACGCTCGTGCAGCAGTTCCCTGTTGGGCAGCCCCGTCAGCGCGTCGTGGAGGGCACGGTGCCGGATCTGGCACTCGGCCTCGTGACGCCCCGTAGCGGCGGCCACGATGTTGGCGAGCGTCGTCAGGAAGTGGACCTCGTCCTCGCCGAAGGCACCCTGCTGCCGCGCACAGGCCGTCAGGGCTCCGATGCGCCGGCGGGGTCCGCCCAGGGGGACCCCGGCGCGGCTGCGCACCGGCGGGGCGCCGACGATGCCGTCGAGCGACACCTGCAGGTCGGTCGTCCTCGGAAGGACCCGGACCTCGCCGTCGTCCACCACCTGCTGGACCAGGCTCTCGGGAGGCGCGTCGGTACCGGGCGGGCACCGCCGTCCCGCGGCAGCGGCGTAGCGCAGCCGCCCGACGTCGTCGGTCAGCGCCAGGCAGGCCACGGGCAGGTCCAGAATCCAGCAGACCGTCCGGACGGCCTGGTCCAGCAGCTCGTACAGGTCGGTGGAGGACAGCGCCCGCCCCCAGTCCCGCGATCGCCTCCTGCCTGCGTGCCCGTTCGGCCTGCGCCTCGTGGCCGGTGGCGTTGGACCGGGCTCCGTCGTAGGACGCGAGGACCCCGATGACGGCTCCGGCGGAGTCCCTCACGGGCACCACGGAGAGCTCGACCTCCACGGCGACGCCGTCCCGGCGCAACCGGCGTACCCGGGAACGTCCCGGTACGGGGCCAGCCGGCTCGTCGCCGACGCCCCGAGCGTCCTCCTCCGGTCCGGATCCCCCGTCCCCACCGGGGTCCGCGGGACCGGCGGGGGACCGGTCCTCCCCCGACGGACGCAGGGGATCCGGGCCGCCGAGGACCTCGTGCGAGGTGTAGCCGAACAGGCGTTCGGCGGCCGGGTTCCACAGGACCACCCGGCCCTCCGGATCGGTCTGGACGAGCGCCGTCGGCGCCGCCCGGAGGACGGCCCAGGGACCGGCCCCGGGGCCGGCCCGGGAACCGTCACCGCCCGCTGCCCACACCGCTGCACCGGCCACGTCCCGTCCCTTCGCTCGACGTCTCGCGCAAGTCCCCGTCGAGGGCACCGGGCACCACCGCTGCGGCGCACAGGTGATCAGGACTTGTGTGGAACAGGCCCACCCTGCCAAGAGGCCGTCGGCGCCGTTCCGGGACGTCTTGAGCCGTCCTCCGGGTGGATCCGCCGCCCGCGGGTCGGTCGGGGGTCCTGGCGGTCGTGCTCCGGAGGAGCGCGCCGGGACGTCCTGCGACATTCGTGGTGGTAGGTGACGAGCCGACCCTGTCCGGTGCGCAGGACCAGTACCGTGCACGGGGGAGAGGACCGGTTCCCGCGGTCCGGGACCGGTGGAACGACGGGAACCGCGGGAACCGGTGCGGAGGGGAGTCACACCGTGAGGCCGGTCGACGTTCAGCAGTGGAGATTCCTGGGCCGCGGCGGGATCCTGCGGCCCGGTGAGCCCGTTCGACTGGTCAACGACACAGCGGGGGCGGGAGTGGGGCTGGACGACCGCTCGCTGCCCTGCTGGGGCGCGCCGGCACCACTCATCGTCACCCGGGCCGGCACCTCCCACGACCCGATCCGGTCCGGGGAACGGATCGGTCTGCACCTGGCGGGGTACGGCTTCCTGACCGTTCCGGACGGCCCGGGGACGGACGTCGTCGGGGACACGGCCGTCCCCCCGGCACCCCCCGGGGCCGCCGACCGGTGGAACCGTGAGGGGGAGTGGGAGGTCACGGGGTGCTTCACCGGCGTGGCCGTCGCCTTCGACCGGCCGGTGGGACTGCTCCACCTCCTGCGGGGGGACCATCTGGTGGCCCGGTGCCGCGCGTCCCCGGCACCGGGGGAGGGCCGGGAGCACCGGGAGCACTGCCCGGGCCGGGGAGAACGCTGCGGGGGCCGGGAGCAGCACTGCCGGGGCCGGGGGGAAGGTCGCGCGGACCGGGGGGAGCGCTGCCGCTGCCCGGCCGGACCTGCGCAGGAGGGCCCCGGGCCGATCTGGGCCTGGTGGGCCGAGCAGAGCGGCCCGCCGGCCACGGCCTTCCCCCGCGCCCTGCGCGCCGTCGAGGGGGTCCCCAGCGACGTCTGCCTGCGGGGGACCGCCGTCGGGACGGTCCGGCCGGGGGCCGGGGGCCAGGGCAACGGGGTCGAGCTGCTCGTGGATCCCGGGACGGCCGCGCTCCTGGGGCGGCTCCCGGCGGCTCCCGGAGCCGGGGACGCAGCGGCGTGCACCGACCGTCTCCCGTGCCGTTGGACGGGCTCCTGGGGCCCCGCGCTCGCGGGCGCGGTGCTGTCCGCCGGACCCGTGCGCGTCTGGGTGCAGGGGCCCCTGCTGTCCGGGCCGGGGCTCCGCGTTGATCCCGTGCGGTCACTGGCCTGGGCCCTGGACTGCGACGGGCGGCCCGTCCGCTCACGTTGCGGCGATCCCTCGTGGCCACCGACCAGGTTGACCTGGCGGGTCGCGAGGCTGCCCGTTCCGGCGGGACCCGCCCTCCCCCAACGGGGAGGCACCTGGTTGCTGCCCCTGCCCGGACGCGACGGCGAACCCGGGACCTCCACGACCGTGACCCCCGTGCCAGCGACCCGCGGTGGGAACGCCGCGGGCAGCGGTCCACGGCGCGGGGGCCAGCGGCGTACCGGGCCGCGTACCGGGGGACGGGCCGGGGCGCTGGAGATGCCGCCGTCGATCGTCCGCGACGTGAGGACGGGACGCCGCATGCTCCGGGTGGTCCTCGTCGGCGGGCCGCCACCCGACGGCCCCTCCCCGGGCCCGTCGGGTTCCCGGACCCGGGCGGTCCCGGAGCCCGAGGGCGCCGTCGTCGTCGGTTTCACGGTCAGGGTGCACGGCGGCTGACGGGGCAGGGCCGGTCCGGACCCGCGCGTCGGCCGGTCCGGACCCGCGCGGCGGGACACTCTACCCTCGGCTGGTGAGCGATTTCGTGTACCGGCCGACGATCGAGTTCGGCCGCCTCGTGTTCGCCCTGCGCAAGTGGAGGATCCGGGTCGAGGACCCCCACCGGCTCCCCGAGTGCGGCGCGGTGGTGGTCGCCTGCAACCACGTCGGCTACCTCGATTTCGCCTTCGTGGAGTACGGAGCCTGGCGGCAGCGCCGGAAGGTGCGGTTCCTGGCCAAGGAATCGGTCTTCCGCAACCGGTGGTCCGGTCCGCTCATGCGGGGAATGCACCACATTCCCGTGGACCGCTCGGCGGGCTCCGGCGCCTTCCGCGAGACGATCAAGGCGCTCCGGAGCGGTGAGGCGGTCGGCCTCTTCCCCGAGGCCACCATCAGCAGGTCCTTCACCACCAAGGAGTTCAAACTGGGCGCGGTCCGCCTGGCCCAGGCCACGCAGGTCCCGATCGTGCCCACCGCGATCTGGGGCAGCCAGAGGATCTACACCAAGGGGCGCAGGCTCGACCTGCGCCGGGACCGCGCGATCACGGTCGCCTTCGGCGAGCCCCTGATCCCCGAACGCCGCGCGGACAGCCAGAAGGCCACCGACGAGCTGTCCTCGCGCATCTCGGCGATGCTGGACCGGATCCAGCGCGAGTACCCCCAGAGCCCGGCCGACGAGGACGACCGGTGGTGGCTGCCCGTGCACCTGGGCGGCACGGCTCCCACCCCCGAGCGGGCCGCCGCGATGGACGCAGCCGAGGCGTCGGCCCGCCGGGTCGGGGCAGCGGACGGCGCCGGCGGGGAGCAGCAGCACGAGGGGACCGCGGACGGCGGGGGAACCGGACCGTCCCCCGAGGCCTGACCCGTACGCCCTGGGCCGACCCGTACGGGGGACCCGAACGCCGTGGTGCCCGGACCCGCGGGTCC
>Ga0316579_10000414_pt1 | contig 13627 bp, 12 predicted proteins | sample J5NA_2_FD_203074 | JGI IMG/M metagenome (GOLD analysis project Ga0316579, IMG submission 203074) | Rhizosphere microbial communities from salt marsh grasses in Alabama, United States - J5-7_160517rDrA | ecosystem: Host-associated > Plants > Roots > Rhizosphere | place: USA: Alabama | collected... | reverse complement strand
TCGGTGCCTGCGGGGGCCGTGCGGCGTGTTCCGCTGCCGCGTTTGGCGGAGCCGACCGCCCAATGGCTCCATATCCCGGACCCGGTCGTGTCACTTTTCTGCCGACATCCGGCCAGCCCGCCGCGACCCTGATTCTATGCCCGCCGACACCGATGCGCTGACCACTATCGACGATCTCGTGCGCTGGGGTGCCAGTCGGTTCGCCGAGGCAGGTCTCCATTTCGGCCATGGTACCGACAACGCCCGCGACGAGTCCAACTGGCTGGTGGCCCATGCGCTCTGTCTGCCCTTCGAGCTGGCATCAGAGTACGGTGGCTGCCACGTGACGGCTACTGAGCGCGATGCCGTGCTTAGGCTGCTGGCGACGCGCGTCGATGAGCGCCGCCCGGCGGCCTATCTCACCGGCGGTATCCGTTTTGCCGGGCTCGAGCTCGAGGTGGATGAGGCGGTGATGATTCCGCGCTCGCCGCTGGCGGAGCTCATCGAGCAGGGTTTTGCCCCCTGGGCCGAGCCCGAGCGGGTGCGTCGGGTACTGGATCTTTGTTGCGGCAGCGGCTGTCTTGGCATTGCCGCAGCGGTGTATCTGCCGAATGCCGCGGTGGATCTGGCGGACATCTCCCCGGCGGCACTCGCGGTGGCGCGCCGCAATTGCCGCCGTCACGGCTTGGACGCTCGGGTACGGGTGCTGACGTCGGACCTGTTCGCCAGTATCGGTGGCGAGGAGGACGACGGCTACGATGTGATCGTGTCCAACCCGCCCTACGTCAGCGCGGCGGAGATGGAGACGCTACCGGCAGAGTATTGCCACGAGCCGGCGCTTGCTTTCGCCGCCGGGGAGTCCGGGCTGGACCTGGTGCTGCGCATCCTGCGGGATGCCCCCGACTATCTCGCTGATGAAGGCATCCTGGTGGTGGAGGTGGGCAACAGCGCGGCGGCGCTGGAGGCGACCCTGCCGCAGGTGCCCTTCACCTGGCTCGACTTCGAGCGCGGCGGGGAGGGTGTGTTTACGCTGGATCGCGCCACACTCGCCGCGCATCATGACGAATTCGCGGAGGCGGTGGCGGCATCATGAGCTTCACCGACGACATCCCCTTCCACACCCTACCGAGACAGATCAACGAGACCCACCGCCGCGGGCTCCAGCCGGAGTAAGACGATGCTTGACCACACCCGACCCACAGCTGGAGAGTCGTCTGATGCCCGGGGCATGCGGCCGGCCACGTCCGCCGGCGACGACCAGCGAACGGTCTTCGACCTCGATCTGATCAAGCGCTACGACCAGAGCGGTCCGCGTTATACCTCCTATCCCACCGCCGTGGAGTTCGATCCGGCCTTCGATGCCGCGCGCTATGCCGAGGTCAGCCGAGCGACCAACGCCAGCGGCCGGCCGTTGTCGCTCTATTTCCACATCCCCTTCTGCGACACCGTCTGCTTCTACTGCGCCTGCAACAAGATCGCTACCAAGGACCGCACGCTGGTGCAGCCCTACCTGGACCGGGTCTACCGGGAGATGGCGATGCAATCGGCGCTGTTCGACGACGATCGCGTCGTGGAGCAGCTGCACTGGGGTGGTGGCACACCCACCTTCGTCAGCCACGAGCAGATGCGCGAGCTAATGGCCCAGACCCGCAAGCACTTCAAGCTGGCGGATGACGATGTAGGCGAGTTCTCCATCGAGATCGATCCGCGTGAGGCCCGCGGTGACACCGTCGAGCTGCTGCGCGAGATCGGCTTCAACCGGATGAGCCTCGGCGTGCAGGACTTCGACCCGCAAGTCCAGAAGGCCGTCAACCGCATCCAGTCGGAAGAGGAGACCATGGCGGTGCTGGAGGCGGCCCGGGGGGCGGGCTTCCGGTCCATCAGCATCGATCTCATCTACGGCCTGCCGCACCAGAGCGCCGAGCGCTTCATGCAGACCGTGGAGCGCATCATTGCCGTGGGGCCGGACCGACTCTCGGTGTTCAACTATGCGCACCTGCCGACGCGCTTCATGCCCCAGCGGCGCATCAACGAGGACGATCTGCCGCCGCCGGAGGTCAAGCTCGAGATCCTCCAGGCCACCACCGAGCGCCTGACGGAGGCGGGCTGGCTCTACATCGGCATGGACCACTTCGCTCGCCCCGACGACGAGCTGGCCCGCGCCCAGCGCGACGGCACGCTTTACCGCAACTTCCAAGGCTACTCGACTCATGCCGACTGCGACCTGATCGGCCTTGGCGTCACATCCATCGGCAAGGTGGGCAAGACCTACGGGCAGAACCGACGCGAGCTGGACGCTTACTACGACGATGTCGACGCCGGCCGCCTACCCGTGTTCCGTGGCATCGAGCTGAACCGGGACGACGAGATTCGCCGGGACGTCATCACCCGGCTCATTTGCCACTTCCGGCTCGACTTCGCCGACGTCGAGCGGCGCTGGGACATCGACTTCGCCGACTATTTCGCCCGCAGCCTGGCCAAGCTCGGCGGCATGCAGCAGGACGGACTGTTGGAGGTGGACGCCAACGGCATTGGCGTGCTGCCCAAGGGGCGCCTCCTGATCCGCAACATCTGCATGGCCTTCGACGCCTACCTGGAGGCCAAACAGGGGCCGATTGGCTTCTCCAAGGTGATCTAGGGGCCTCCTCTGTGGGTAGCGACGACGCGGCGCCGCAGGGTGCGGGCGCGGGGCAGGACCTGCCGAGTTTGTTTCGGGCCATGGTGCGCGCGCATCCGGAGCGGGGTGCGGTGTTCTCGGATGCGCCGGTCTGGACCTACTCCGCGTTGGACATCGCCAGCGACGGGATCGCCAGCTCTTTGGCCGAGCGCGGCATCGTCCCGAATGATCGCATCGCGCTCTATTGCCCCAACGGCGCGGACTTCGTCGTCGCCTACCTGGGCTGTCTGAAGGCCGGCGCCGTCGTGGTGCCCATCAACCTGTTGCTGAGCCCGCGCGAAATCACCTTCATGCTTCGGGACTGTGACGCGCGTGCGCTCTTCTTCCATGCATCACTTGCGGACCGCGCCGCAGCCGCATTGGCCGAAGCGCCGGACGTCCGGCTGCGGGTGGGCATCGCCTTCGACGACGACGCCCCGCTGCTGGACTGCCACCTGCATCAACTCGGACTGGCGGGGCGCGCCTCCGCGGTGCAGCGCAACGCTGCAGATGACGCCGTGATTCTTTATACCTCCGGCACCACCGGGCGCCCAAAGGGGGCGGTACTGACCCACGGCAACCTCGCGGCCAATGCGCAGGCTGTTGCCCGGACTCTGGGTGTCCAGCCAGGTGTGGATCGGGTGCTGGTGGTGCTGCCCATGTTTCACGCCTTTGCCGGTACCGTCGGCATCATCATGCCTTTACTGGCGGGGGCCGCCCTCGTGCCAGTGCCGCGCTTCGATCCGCAGGCCATCACCCGGGCAATCGCAATCCACAAGGCCAGTATTTTCCTCGGCGTCCCGAGCCTTTACGCGGTGCTGATGCGCCTCACCGATGAGCAGGTGCAGGCCTGGAAACCCGTGCGGCTCGCCATCTCCGGTGGCGCGGCCATGCCGGTCGCGCTGATGGAGTCCTTCGAGCGACGCTTCGGCATACCCATCCTGGAAGGTGATGGACCCACGGAGTGCGGACCCGTCACCGCAGTGAACCCGCCCGATGGTCCCCGCAAGCGGGGCTCCATCGGGCCGCCGTTACCCGGTGTCGAGATGCGCATTATGGATGCCGAAGGTAACACCCTGCCGGATGGCGAATATGGCGAGGTCTGCGTGCGCAGTCCGGGCGTGATGCGCGGTTACTGGCAGTTACCGGCAGAGACCGCCGCGGCCTTTTTCGGCGATTGGCTACGCACCGGCGACCTCGGCTGGCGCGATGCGGATGGCTACTTCTACCTCGTGGATCGGATCAAGGATCTGATCATCAGCAACGGCATCAACATCTACCCCCGCATCATCGAAGAGGTCCTCGCCCGCCATCCCGGCGTTGCGGAGGTAGCCGTCGTCGGGGAGCCGCACCGCACCCATGGCGAGATCGCGGTGGCCTTCGTTACGGCCGCTGGGGAGACGCCGGACACCGGTGAGCTCAAGGCCTGGTGCCGGGAGCACCTGGGTAGCCACGAGATCCCGCGCCGCATCGAGGTCGTGGCGAGCCTGCCGAAGAATGCGGCCGGCAAGATCCTGAAGCGGGAGCTGCGCCGCACCGGTGAGGTGGAGCGCGGAATCAATTGATCAAGATGCCTGTATTGCCGCCTTGGGCAGCCGGCGCTCAGCGCTGCGCCTTGCGCAGCCGCTCCGCTTCTTCTTCGCTCAGGGTGCGGGCGTCGGCCTCGATCAGTGCCGGGATGTCATCGACGATGGGGTAGGCGAGCCGTGCGGCGACGGAGATGAGCTCGTTCGCCTCGCGGTCGTAGATCAGCGGTCCCTTGGTGACGGGGCAGACGAGGATATCGAGGAGCTTTTTGTTCAGCATCGATCTCTCCGGACTAGGGCAGGGCCGGTGACCTCGCGTCGGCCGATCCCTCCGCGCCCGACCTGCAATCTGAATGCTGCCTATTCTAAAGGCGGGCTTGAAGACGTGGCTTGGGTTCCGTTCGGTATCCTTTTCTCCGGGACTTGGCTGAGCGGCCGGCGTGCACTGCACGCCGGCCTCCTTCTGTTGGCGTCGCTTTAGATCACCAACGTCCGCCGCCACCACCGCCGCGACCACCGCGGTCGCTGCGCGGCTTCGCCTGGTTCACGCGCAACGGCCGGCCTTTCAACGGCTGGTCGTTCAGCGCCTTGATGGCGGCATCCGCCTCGCTGTTGTCGGGCATTTCGACGAAGCCGAAGCCCTTCGATTGACCGGTGAACTTGTCCGTAATCAGGTTGGCGCTGTCCACCTGCCCGAAGGCCGCAAAGGTCTCGCGCAGCTCTTCCTGAGTCACGTTGTAGGGCAGGTTGCCGACATAGATATTCATCAATCTCGTCTCATTCGCAGGCACGCATCGTAGGGAAAGGAGAACCGCTGCTCGGCCGATGCGCAAATCGCGCTGCGGTTACGGCCCGGCGGGTGCACGGGCGGTGGCGGCCGAGCCGAAGCGCCCGGCCATCTGTCCTGTCGCTGTGCCAGCCGCTGCCCCTCGGGCATCGGGGCCAGCACCTTGCATGCAGGACAAGCGGGAGGCGTCTCAGCGACGGCTTCGGCGGAGAATACACTGGCGGAAGCGGTGAAGGAAGCGGGATTGACTAGCCCAAGTGCGGCCGTACGAGGTAGTCCTGCGTCTGCATTTCCACCATGCGACTGGCGGTACGGCGGAAGTCGAACGCCATGTCCCGGCCCCGATACAGGTCTGGCGGCGGCGCATCAGCGCTGCAGATGAGCTTGCAGGAGCGGTCATAGAGGGCATCGATGAGCGTTATCAACCGATGCACGCGGTCGCTCTGTTCGTCGTCCAGTACCCGTAGGTTCGCTAGCAGCAAGGTGTGAAACGAGCGGGCCAGCTCCTGATAGTCGTTCTTCGAGCGCGGAATATTGCAGATCACGTCGAAGTCCAGCCAAAGCACCCCGTCGTCCTGAGCGATGCATGGGATAGGGCGGTCGTTGACGATGACGAGCCCACCGTGGCGTGTCGCCCTGGCCGTCAGCGACTGGAAGCGCCGACCCAGCGTGGCATCGGCCTCGGCCCCCGTCGGCATCTGGTAGACCGTTGCCTGCACCAGTTGGCGCAGCCGATGATCGATGTCGCCGCTCAGCTCCAGCACGCGGCAGTGGCGCTGGAGTAGGTCGATGGCCGGCAGGAAGCGCTGGCGCTGCAGCCCGCCGCTGTATAGGCCATCGGGTGGAACGTTGGAGGTCGTCACCAGCGTGACGCCGTGACGGAACAGGGTCTCCAGCAGGCCCGACATCAGCATGGCGTCGGCGATGTCATTCACCTGCATCTCGTCCAGGCAGAGCACCCGCAGCTGCCTGGCGAGGTCCGCGCCGAGGTGCTGCAGCGGGTCCTTCCGACCGGCGAGCCGTCCGAGCTCGCCGTGGACCTCCTGCATGAAGCGATGGAAATGGACCCGCCGCTTGGCGTCGATGGGCAAAGCATCGTGGAAGATGTCCATGAGCCGCGTCTTGCCACGGCCGACGCCGCCCCAAAGGTAGAGGCCAGGTACGGGCGTCGCGTTGCCCCCTCGCCCAAGTAGTCGCTGGAGCCAGCCGCCGGGGGCACGGCTCGCGTTGGAGTCACCTATCGCGCGGGCGCGGCGCGCCGACAGCGCGCCATGCAGCGTATCCAGCGCCGCGACGGCGTCCTGCTGCGCCGGGTCCGGCTCCAGGCGGCCCGCCGAGACCGCGTCCCGATAGGCGGCCGCGGGAGTCATGCGGTTCTCTTCACTCTCCGGCTGGCACTTGCGGGGTCACGGCCGGCGGTGGTGGGACCTTGGAGCAGTCCGCCGGCAGGCCCTTTGTCTGGCGTTCTGCGTGTGCCACATCCAGGAATAGGCCGATGTCGCGCTCGCGCCGTGCGTCGGTGAGCGTGCGTGCCTTGGCCGCTTCCCAAGCGGCTGCGATCTTCGGATACAGTGCCTCCGCCCCCTTGCTGTCGCCGAGGTCGCGCAGGATCGCTGCCTTCAGCGCCCAGGCGCGGTGCACGTTCTGCTCGTTGCCGCGGGCGATGGCGTTGTCGGTGAGCTGCAGAGCCTGCGCGTGGCGGCACTCGCTCAGCGCCATGAGCGCCAGGCGGTTGTCCGGCCCCATGGGATCTTCGCCGCAGCCGCTCAGCAACAGGCCAGCCAGCAACAGGGGGATCATAAGGGGCGGAAGGTGCGCGCCAATTCTGGTGTTCTCGTGCATGGTCTCTCCGAGTGGCTTCATTGCAGCGGCGCGGCGGCTATCACGGACGCCGGACCTTCACTGCCCTGTTCTGGCTCCTCCAGCAGCGCGGCTGCGAGACGCCTGGCTGCTGCGAAGTCGGTCTTGCCGCTGCCGAGCTTGGGTACTGATTCGACGCGCAGGATGGCGGCCGGCAGCAGCAGCGGGTTGATATCCGCCTCCAGCAGCCGCGCCCGCAGGGACTGTGGATCCTGGCCGGCGGCCAGCAGCACGACGCGCTCGCCCTTCTTGATGTCCGGCAGGGCTACGGCGCAGAGCTCGGCTTCCGGTTCGTCGAGGGCTAGCCGCGCCCGCTCTTCGATCGCGCCCAGGCTCACCATCTCGCCACCGAGTTTCGCGAAGCGTGTATAGCGGTCAACGATGGTGAGGAAGCCGTCGGCGTCCAGGTGGCCCTTGTCGCCGGTCTTGTACCAACGCTGGCCGTCCAGCTCAACGACGGCCTCGCGGGTGCGCTCGGGATCGTTGAGGTAGCCCTTCATCACCTGCACGCCCCCGATGAGGATGAGCCCATCCTCGCCCGTGGGCAAGGCTTCGAGGGTGACCGGGTCCACCACGCGGAAGCTGGTACCCGGCAGCGGCATGCCGACCGTGCCGGGCTTGGTGCCGGTCTGCACCTTCCAGTTGGCGATCTCAATGGCATCAGGCACGTTCACGCTCGCCACCGGCGTCGTCTCGGTGGCGCCGTAGCCCTCGTAGATCCGCTTGCCGAACTTGACTGCGAAGGCGTCGCGCACGTCCGGGCTGAGGCGTTCGGCGCCCGCGACGACGATGCGCAGGCTGTCCAGCATCAGCGGGTGCACCTTGCGGTTGCGAATGTAGAGCCGGAGGAAGGTGGACGTGCTGCAGAGCACGGTCGCCTTGTAGCGTGCGATCGCCTTGGCGCTGCCCAGCGCATCCGTGGGGTCCGGGTGGCAGACCATTGGGATGCCCTCCAGCAGCGGCAGCGCCGTCGTCGCGGTGAGGCCGAAGGCGTGAAACAGCGGCAGGTTGGACAGCATGAGATCGTCGGTCTCGGTGTTCAGCACGTCTGCGATCTGGCGCACGTTGGCGAGGATGTTCCGATGCGTCAGCTCGACGCCCTTGGGCGCCCCCTCGCTGCCGGAGGAAAACAGGATCGCCGCCGTGTCCTGCGGTTGGACGCGGTGGCAGTAAAGGAGCCGCAGCAGCGATCCCGGCAGGGCGATGGCAGCCATGAGCGCGGCCAGGCCCTGCGCCCTGCCGATGCGGGCTCGGATCTCCTCCATGCGGTGCAGGGTCGCACCGGCGAGCAACGTTTCGGCGTCGATACCGCGTTGGCCGAGCTTGCGTAGGAACCGATCGGCGGTGATGACATTGCGAATGCCAGCACTCGCCAGCGCCGTGGCCAGGGCGTCGGCGCTCGCGGTGTAGTTGAGGTTGACGACGGTCTTGCCGGCGAGCCAGCCGGCCAGGTTGGTGATGACGCCGGCGCTGGAGGCTGGCAGCAGGATGCCCAGGTTCTGTTCCGGGCAGCGCGTGCGGATGGCCCGCGCGAACAGCAGCACGGCGGCGATGAGCCGGCGGTTGGTGAGCGTGATGCCGGCGGAGTCGAAGACCGCGGGCACGGCCAGTCTGCGCTTGGCTACGGCGAGCCAGGCCGCCGGCAGCGTGGGCAGGGTGTGCACGTGCTCGGCCCAGGAGCTCACGGACAGCTCGAAAACCGCCTGCTTGACCTGCTGCGCATTGGCTTCGATGGGCAGCGTGGGGCCGAAGGCGACGATGACATCCCGGGCGCGCCCGTCGCGGCGGCTTGCCTTGAGCTTCTCACTGGCGTTGGAGAACCGGCTGCCCCAGAGGCCACGCAGGTAGAAGGGCAGGATGACGGCATCAGCGCCCTGGGCGGCTAGCTCGAAGCCGCGCTTGAACTCCGCCAGTTGGGCGTTCTTGCTGAGGGTGCCCTCCGGAAATACACAGACCACCTGGCCCCGGTTGAGTAGCTCGGTCACCGCTCGCAGCGCGCTGCGGCTGCCGGCGCCGGAGATGGGCACGACGCCGAAGAAATCCAGGAACCACCTGAGCCACCAGCGCTCATAGATGACCCGCTCCATGACGAAGCGCACAGGCCTGGGGCTCGCCATCTGCACCATGGCCCAGTCGACCCAGCTGATGTGGTTGCCGAGCATCAGCACGCCGCCCTGTGCCGGCATGTTGTCGAGCCCGATCACCTGTAGGCGATAGCGCACGGCCATGAGGCGGCCGATGAAGAAGCGCACCAGCGACTGCGGCAGCTGCCAGACGGTGTAGATCGCACCGCCCAGTCCCACCACGGCCAGCGCCAGCATGATGGCCCGGCTCCCGGTGTCCGCGAGGGCGGAGATCACCGTAACGATAAGCCCGGCCAGCATGATCCAGTTGAGGATGAAGTTCTTCGCCGCCAGCACCCGGCCCAGCTCGCGCTCCCCGGCGTTGAACTGGATCAGCGCGTTGAGCGGCACGATGAACATGCCGGCCAGAAGGCCCAGCGCCATGAAGTTGATGCCGTGCAGCCAGGTGGTGTTAATGGCGGGCAGCGCGAACAGGGTCGCGGCGATGCCGAGTGCGCTGAAAGGGATCAGACCAGTCTCAACGTGATCGCGGGCGACGCGCCCGGCGATGGCGGCACCGACGATGATGCCGATCCCGGCGAAGGCCATGACGCCCTGGATGACCACGGTGTTGGCCTCGCCAAGGCTGTCCTCGACGAACGCGGGGAAGGCCGCCAGCAATACCTGGGAGATTCCCCAGAAGACCCCGAGCCCAATGATCGACAGCCAAATGACCTTGTTGTCCCAGGCCGCGTGCAGGTTGTGCAGCAGGTAGCGCGCGCGCAGGTACTGGTCCCAGTGAAAGTGCATGGCCGCGTCGCCGGCACGCCTGTCCGGCAGCCGGTAGGTCATGGACACCTCCACCAGGGAGCCCAGCACCAGGAACCAGCCCACGGGCGCAATGCGGCGCATGATTTCGTCCGGCGGCAGACCGCTGCCGCCGATCTCGCCGGCCGGGGTCGCCAACATCATCTCGAATAGAACGGAGAAGGTCAGGATGCCGGCCAGGATTGCGATGCTGGAGCTGGCCTGCACCCAGGCATTGGCCGGTGTGAGGGCCTCCGTGCCACAAAGCTCCTTGATGTAGCCGAACTTGGACGGCGAGTAGATGGCGCTCTGGAGCGCGAGCACGAAGGTCATCGCGAAAGCCGGCCAGAACAGACCCAGGTAATAGCAGGCTGTGATACCCAGCGTGATGCCCACGGCCACCCAGGCTGCGGTGCGCATGACCCGGTTCTTGGGCCAGCGGTCCGCAAGCCATCCCGACGGCGTGAACAGCAGGATAAAGGGGAGCAGGATCAGCGCATTGACGATCGCCGTCAGCCAGATCTGCTCGGGACCGTCGTAGGCCTTGAACAGGGTATTCTGGATGATGATCTTGTGGCCCAGATCGACAAAGCTGTTCAGGAACACCACCAGCACGAACGGCAGGAAGCCGGGGATCCGGGTCAGCTTGGTCATCACGGGGCCTTCATGGGCACGGCGGCGCGCGCGGCTGCGGGAGCGACCATTCTATCCGCCTGGCGTCGCGTCCGCGTGACGCCTGCGTCATCGCCGCGCCGCGCCGCTTGCGCTAAGGTTCAAGCAAGGCAGCGGATCTCTGGAGCAATGCGGTGACCGAAGCACTGGTGTGGCGCGAGGCCTATGCGCTCGGCGTCGAGCTGCTCGACGCTCAGCATCGCGAAATGGTGCGTCTGATCAACCTGGTGCTGGATTCGGAGGCGGGCGATGAAGCCGGGGCACGGCTGGATGCAATGATTGCCCACCTGCGCCGGCACTTCGAGACCGAAGAGGTGTTCCTGCGCGCCATCGATTATCCGCTTACCGAGGAGCACAGCCGCGAGCACAGCTTGCAGCTCGCCGAGTTCGTGGATCTCCGTCGCAGTATCGCTCGGGGTGATGAGTCCGTCGGCGCCGAGATTCGGGCCGAGGTCCGGCAGTGGTTCTTCAACCACGTGGTGGCCGAGGATCGCCGCTTCGGCGCCTATTATCGCCGTGTCGTCTGCGGCGCGGCAGACTAGCGGTCTGCCGCCCTGCGGTGGTTGCGTAGACGGGAGGTATTGATGTTCAGAGCTCTCTGGGGTGACATCCAGAACGGGCGCCTCGAGCGCCTGCCTTTTCTAGGCTGGCATCTCCTCGTTAGCCTGCTGGCGGCGCTGTTGGCCTTCGGCATCGGTGCGCTCATCGGGGCCGCCGAGCGGATGGCCGGCGGTCAGGCGGTGGAGCACGAGCTCGCGCTCGCCGACAGCCTGGGCACCACGGGCCTGCTCGCCGTCGCCCTGATCTTCGCGCTGCTGCTGATGGCTCAGCTCAATCTGATGGCCAAGCGGGCGCGGGACATGGGCCTGCCAATCCCCTGGCTCCTGGTGCTGGGCTGGCTCGTGTTGTCCGGGCTGGTGTCTTCCGGTGGCGGCGCCGCGCTGGGCGGTCTGCTGAGCCTGATAGTGCTGCTGGCGCTGTTGTTTGTGCCCGCGGGCGCATTCGGCAGAAGTGTCAACGGGCCGCCGCGGTCCTGATAGTTCACCCGCCCTAATCTTGCGCGCGTTGCGAGATCCTTGCATAAGGCCACCGAGCTGGAGGCGGAACGGGTGTGCTCATGCCGATCCGGGCGGCAGTGCTTGCCATGACTCGCGGAGGGACTTGATGGGGCTGGTCTTGCCAGCCGAGTGCGGGCCGGTGATCACGCACCAGGCGGTGTGGATGGGTGCCGAAGGGGTATCGCCGGCCATGTCGATTGTGCAAGGTGGTGGTCGCATCGAGCGCGAGTACGGCCTAGGGCGTATGCGGACCGATCTCCAGCTGCGCTGGCCCTATGGCGCCGGGCAGTTGCAGACTATCGCGCTGCACCTGAAACTGGTGCAAAAGGGGTCGAGGCAAACCCTCGCCCAGGGGCTGGACCAGACTTGGGCCTACGCCGAGCGCTGCGTTGCCATCGAGGCGCGCCTGGTGATCTTCGACCGCCGCGACCGGCCGTGGTCCGAGAAGCTGTTCCGGCGCCGGGAGACCTTGCGCGGGCGGCGTATCCAGGTCGGGGGGATGTAGTCCGCTCGCCGCGTGCTCAGTCGCTGTCGCGTCGCGCGCCGATGCCGCGCTCCCGGGCGAAGTCGAGCATGCGCTGGATGGGCACCACGGCGCGCTTGCGGACGGCCTCGTCGATGTGAATCTCCTGTTCGTGTGCTCGCAGTACCTGCTCTAGGTTCTGCAGCGCATTCATGGCCATCCAGGGGCAGTGGGCGCAGCTTTCGCAGGTGGCACCCTCACCCGCGGTCGGGGCGGCGATGAGGGTCTTGTCCGGTGCCAGCTGGTGCATCTTCCAGAAGATGCCCTCGTCGGTGGCGATGATGAACTCCTTGTTCGGCATGCCCTGTACGGCCTTGATGAGCTGGGTGGTGGAGCCGACCACGTCGGCCTGGTCTACGACCTCATCCGGTGACTCCGGGTGCACCAGCACGGCGGCGTCCGGGTGCAGACGGCGCAAGCGGTCCAGCGCGAAGCCCTTGAATTCCTCGTGCACGACACAGGCGCCGTCCCAGAGCAGCATGTCTGCACCCGTCATGCGCTGTACATAGTGGCCCAGGTGCTTGTCCGGTGCCCAGATGATCTTCTCGCCCAGGGAATGGAGGTATTCGGTCACCGGCAGCGCGATGCTGGATGTCACGACCCAGTCGGAGCGAGCCTTAACCTCGGCGCTGGTGTTGGCGTAGACGACGACGATGCGGTCCGGATGGGCATCGCAGAAGGCGCTGAACTGCTCAATAGGGCAGCCCTCGTCGAGCGAGCAGGTGGCCTTGAGCGTCGGCATCAGCACGCGCTTCTCGGGATTCAGGATCTTGGCCGTCTCGCCCATGAAGCGAACGCCGCAGACCACCAGGGTGTCGGCGTCGGACTCGGTGCCAAAGCGAGCCATTTCCAGCGAGTCCGCCACATGACCACCGGTCTCCTCGGCGAGGGCCTGGAGGTCGCCGTCGACGTAGTAGTGGGCCACCAACACGGCGTTCTGCTCGCGCAGCAGTTGCTTGATGCGGTCCTTCAATGCCGTCTTGTCGGCATCAGCGAGTGCAGGCCACTGAGGTTGTTTCGGCACCTCCATGTGGTCCCGTGCCCGGGTCTTGAGGTCCGGCTGGTCGATGGCGGCGGTGGTCATGGTTCGTCTCCGTCTGCGGCGGTGCCGCAATAGTGCATCAGAGCGGTGTTACTTCAGATAGGTCACGCGCTCGCGCTCGGTGAGCCGGTAGAGCCGGGCGGGGCGATAATTGCCGCGCCGGCGCATCTCGCCGGTGGCCTCGATCTGCTCCAGGGCCAGCGCCCATTTGCGGAAGTTGCGCTTGTCGATCTCGGCGTCAACCAGGATCTCGTAGACGCGCTGCAGCTCGCCCAGGGTGAAGGTTGCCGGCAGAAACTGGAACGCGATGGTGGAGTAGTCCAGCTTGCCCACCAGCCGGCGGTGCGCCATGGCGACGATCTCGGCATGGTCGAACGCGAGCGCGGGGAGCGCGTCGAGCCGGAACCAGCGCGCATCCGCGGCGTCGTCGCCGGCCTGCACGCGGAGCTCGCCTACCGGTGCCAGCGCGAGATAGGCGACGCTGATGACTCGCTCGCGCGGGTCGCGATCGACGGCGCCGAAGGTACAGAGCTGCTCCAGGTAGAGCCCCGTGAGGCCCGTCTCCTCGACAAGCTCCCGCTCGGCGCAGGTCTCCAGATCCTCGTCGATGTCCAGAAACCCGCCCGGCAGTGCCCAGGCGCCTGCGAACGGCGG
>Ga0316579_10000413_pt1 | contig 13650 bp, 12 predicted proteins | sample J5NA_2_FD_203074 | JGI IMG/M metagenome (GOLD analysis project Ga0316579, IMG submission 203074) | Rhizosphere microbial communities from salt marsh grasses in Alabama, United States - J5-7_160517rDrA | ecosystem: Host-associated > Plants > Roots > Rhizosphere | place: USA: Alabama | collected... | reverse complement strand
CTATCGGTCACCCGGGGACGGGCCGTCCGCAGCCGTCCCGGGGGGACCTCTCCGTTCCTCCTCACTGCTCCCGGGTCGAGTAGTTGGGGGCCTGGACCGTCATCTGGATGTCGTGCGGGTGGCTCTCCTTGAGCCCCGCCGCGGTGATCCGCACGAAACGGCCCTTGCTCTGCAGTTCGGGGACGGTGCGGGCGCCCACGTAGAACATGGACTGCTTCAGGCCTCCGACCAGCTGGTGGGCGACCGCCGACAGCGGGCCCCGGTAGGGCACCTGTCCCTCGACGCCCTCGGGGACGTACTTCTCGTCGCTGACGTCGCTCTGGAAGTACCGGTCCTTGGAGTAGGAGCGACCGCGCTCGCGGTTCCTGACCGCCCCGAGCGATCCCATGCCCCGGTACGACTTGTACTGCTTGCCGTTGATGAAGACGAGGTCACCAGGGCTCTCCTCGCAGCCGGCCAGCAGGGACCCCAGCATGACGGTGTCGGCCCCCGCCACGATCGCCTTGGCGATGTCGCCGGAGTACTGCAGCCCGCCGTCCCCGATCACCGGGACCCCCGCGGGGCGGCAGGCCCTCGCGGCCTCGTGGATCGCGCTCACCTGGGGGACGCCGACCCCGGCCACGACCCGGGTCGTGCAGATCGAGCCCGGTCCGACCCCGACCTTGACGGCGTCGGCCCCCGCGACGACGAGCGCCTGCGCCCCGGCCCTCGTGGCGACGTTCCCCGCGATGACGTCGACCCGGCCGGCCGCCGGCTCGGACTTGAGCCGGCGCACCATGTCCGCGACGCCCCGGGAGTGGCCGTGGGCCGTGTCGACCACGAGCGCGTCGACCCCGGCGTCGACCAGCGCCATGGCCCGTTCCCATGCGTCGCCGAAGAAACCGACCCCGGCCGCGACGCGCAGTCGGCCCGTCGGGTCCTTGGTGGCCAGCGGGTACTGCTCGCTCTTGGTGAAGTCCTTGATGGTGATGAGCCCGCGGAGCCTGCCGTCGGCGTCCACGAGGGGCAACTTCTCGATCTTGTGCTGGGCCAGCAGCGCCATCGCGTCACGGCCGCTGATCCCCACGGGACCGGTGACCAGGGGCATCGTGGTCATGACCTCGGCGACGACGCGGTTCTGGTCGTTCTCGAAGCGCAGGTCCCGGTTGGTGATGATGCCGACCAGGCGGTCGTCGTCCTCCACGACGGGCAACCCGGAGATCCGGTACCGGGCGCACAGCGCGTCGACCTGTCCCAGGGTGGCGTCGGGGGTCGTGGTCACCGGGTGGCTGACCATGCCGGCCTCCGACCTCTTGACCATGTCGACCTGCTGGGCCTGCTCCTCGATCGAGAGGTTGCGGTGCAGGACTCCCAGACCGCCCTGGCGGGCGATGGCGATCGCCATCCTTGCCTCGGTGACGGTGTCCATGGCGGAACTCAGCAGCGGGACCCGCACCTGGATCCGGCGGGAGAGCCGGGCCGTGGTGTCGACCTCGCTGGGGACGACGTCGCTCTCGCCCGGGAGCAGCAGCACGTCGTCGTAGGTCAGGCCGAGGGCGGAGAAGGTCCCCGCGCCCGCGGGTTCTTCGAGCCCTGCCAGCCGTTCACCGGGGGGGACCGGGTCCGGTGCGGGTACGAGCAGGTTGAGGGAGTCGCTCACGACGGCGTTGCCTTCCGGGTAACTGGTGCCGACAGCACGGGGGCGGTCGGGGGTCCTTGATGATGGTAGTGCGCCGTTCGGCGGGCTCGCGCGGCTATCTCCACGTGCTCCGGTGGACACGGACGGTGCGTCCGGCCCGGGTGCGGAACCGTGGCGGGGGAGGGTCAGGAGGCCGACGAGGGGGTCGAGGGGGTCGGCACCGGTGACACGGGTGCCGAGACCGACGGCGCGGTCGGGCCGGTCCGGACCGTCGAGGCGGTCGGGCCGGTCGGGGACGGCGCGGACCGTCGCCCCGGTCCTGCGGGCAGGAGCCGCCGCGTGCGCGCGACCTCCTCGGCCAGCGGGCCGGCCCGGCGGGGGTCGAGTCCCGGCAGGGCCTGCTCGATCCGGTCCAGCAGAGCACTCGCCGCGGCCGGATCGGTCCGTGCCAGGTCTCGCGCCCGGTCGAGCAGGTCGTGCAGTTCCCCCTCGCCGGCTGGGCTGCTGCGCAGGGGGATCTCCTGCACGACGGACGGGCGGTGGCCGAAGATGTGGTGGAACAGCCCGTCGGTGAACATCAGGGCGATCCCCCCGGCCATGAGCGCGAGACCGGTCGTGAGGAGCACGAGCTCGGTGCGGTCCCAGCGACGGGGACCGAGCCGGCCGCCAGGGGGGAAGGAGGGGTCCGGCGGCCGGGCGACCAGCAGCGGGTCCTCGCCCGAACGGTGGCCGGCGGGAGGGCGGGGATGCGGGGGCGGCGGGATCGGCCCTCCTCCGGGCGGGCTGTCGGCCGGCCCCTTCCGGCAGGGTCCGGTTCCCGGTTCGCCGGGCTCGCCGACGGTCAGGACGGGGGGCCAGAGCCCCTCGGCCATCAGGACCCTTCGCAGGGGGCCCGGACCGGCGACGTCGAGGTCCACCTCGCCCGCGAACAGGGCGAGCGACGCCGCCACCGGATCGTCCAGGTCACCGGTTGTCGGGCGACGCCGGCCCAGTCGGTCCAGCAGCTCGTCCGACGCCCGAACCGCCCCGGCGGTGAAGGCGTCGTCCGGAGTCCTCATCCGGAGCCTCGGACGGGGCTCTCGGCCAGGGCCCGCAACCGTTGCATCGCACGGTGCTGGGCGACACGGATCGCGCCGGGGCTCATTCCGAGGGCCCGGCCGGTCTCCTCGGCGGACAGGCCGACCGCCACCCTCAGCACCAGCAGCTCCCGCAGGCCCTCGGGCAGCTGGTCCAGCAGGTCCCTGGCCCGCTGGGCGTCCGAGGAACGGACGGCCAGGTCCTCCGGACCGTCGGCCAGATCGATCACGTCGGGGATCTCGGCCTGGGGCTGGGCGATCCGGTAGGCCGCGCGTTGCACGTCCGCCACTTTACGGGCCGCGATCCGGTAGACGAATGCCTCGAAGGGTTTGCCCTCGTCCCGGTAGCGCGGTAACGCCGACAGCACGGCGATGCAGACCTCCTGCGCCACGTCGTCCGCGGCGTGCTCCGTGCCGGAGAAGCGTGCGAGTCTCGCCCGGCAGTAACGATGGACCATCCTGTGGACGGTGGCCAGCAGGGCCTCCATCGCCGGTCGTTCGCCCGCGACGGCCCGCGCCGCGAGTCGCTGAAGATCGGCCGGACCATCGTCCGCCGGCGACATCGTCCGCCCCCTGGAGATCGTTACGCCGCACTCCCGAGAGTCCCCGCCTCGCGACACACCGTTACCGTACCAGTCCACGACGGAATCCGAGGGCAACTGCCTGAGCCCGGTCGGCGGCTCCTAATTTCCGGAACAGGCGACGGGCGTGGGTCTTCACCGTGTCCTCGGACAGGAACAGCTCCTTGCCGATCTCGGAGTTGCTCCTTCCCCTGCTCATGCCGGTGAGGACCTGCATCTCCCGCTCGGTCAGCGGCGGGGCCGGGTCGGCGTCCTCCACGGCGCGCGGCGCGGGCACCGGACGCCGCCACACGGCGTCCGAGAGCGCGTGCACGACGGTCGCCGCCATCTCCTCGCGCGTGGAGTCCTTGACCATGTAGCCCCTGGCCCCGCCGGCTACGGCCCTCGCGACGCCCTCGGCGTCCTCCGCGACGGTCACCATGATCACAACCGCCTCGGGATGGCGGGCGACGAGCCTGCGGGTCGCCTCCACCCCGCCGATCCCCGGCATCCTCACGTCCATGAGGACCAGGGACGGACGCTCGACGGGCCAGCGTGCCAGGGCCTCCTCCCCCGAGCAGGCGTCGACGACACGGGTGATGCCCGGGACACCGGCCAGCACCCGGTGCAGGGTCTCCCGCACCAGAGCAGAGTCGTCGCAGACCAGAACGGTCGCCACAGGTTGCCCCCTCCTCACAGCTCGGCCGGCCGGATGCCCCGGACGTCGCTCCTTGCGGTGGAACGGCCCGACCCTCATGGTGTCGTCACGCGGGCCTTCCGACCTGAGAGCCTGCCGGGAGATCCGCGGGCCGACCGGGGACGCGGGGACGGGTCCGTGAGCGGCTGAGTACATCACTTGACGGCGGATTCGGAAAGCTCCAGTGACGTCATGACCCGGGACACGGCCTCGGGGAGCGAGGAGACCACGACGACGCCCGGCGCCGGCGGGGACGCCGCCCAGCCGCAGCCCCCCACGACCAGGGCCGGCGCCGGCCGCCGGCGGGACAGCCGGGCGAGCACGTCCGTTCCGGTCACCGGCATCCGTGCGTGCAGGAAGAGCACGGCCGGGCCGCAGCGGCGCACCGCGGACACGAGCGCGTCGTCGGGGACACCGCTCCCCATGACCCGGCAGGTGACCCGGCGCTCGGCGAGGGCGGCCGCCAGGCAGTGCAGGGGCACCGTGTGACGGTCGCCCGCAACGCAGCCCAGCAGGACCGGTCGGACGTCCAGGGGACGGTGGAGCTCCGCAGCGGTGCCGCGCAGGACCCCCAGGACGGCCTCCGTGAAAACGTGCTCGGTCTCGACCCCTCCTGCCGTCGCCCGCCAGCGGTCCCCCAGCGTCCGGAACACGGGCACGGCGAGCTGTTCCCAGGCACGCACCGTGCCGTGCTCGCGGACCGCGGAACGGAAGATCCTGGCGATCTCCTGGCTGTCGAGGGAACGGGCGGCCCGCGCGAGGACGCGGGCCGCCCGGCGGTCCGGCGCCGTCCCCGCCGTGACGCCCCCGGACCGGGCCCGGGCCGCGGACGCCGGCTCCGGTGGCTCCGGTTCCCGGCGGGTCCGGGCCGCGGGCCCCGGCACGCCCCGGCCGCGGCCGGGGCGGTCGTGGCACGGCCGCGCCGGTGCCCCGCCGGCGGGGGGCGGGCCGTCGCGGGGGGAGCCGATGGTGACGGGCACGGGGCCAGGTGGCGGGGGCCGCTCGTCCGGCCCTCGCCCGTTCCGGGGAGGGCGGGGGCACGGCGAGGCCCCGGACAGGACGATCCGGGCGGCAAGGGCCGGCGGGACCCCGTCGAGGGTCAGCCGGCGCATGTCCATCAGGCGTTCCAGGTCCGCCGGGGCGAAGCGACGGTGGCTGCCCGCGAGGTGGCCGGAGGGGCCGAGCCCGTACCTGCGGTCCCAGGTGCGCAGGGTCGATGCCGCGATCCCCAGCCTGTGGGCCACCGCGGAGACGGTGAGCCCCGGCTCCGGCGCCGGCCGCGCCCCACCGGAGATCGCCATGGCCCGATTGTCGGTTCTCCCGGGGAAAGTCGCCACCGGTCCCGGGCACTGTCGGGGCTCACGGGACGTTGGAACGTACGAGGGCCGTTCGGAACACGACCCGACGACGGCCTCGGCCGCAGCGAAGCGGTTCGGATCGAATCCAGCTCCTGAGCAGGCGTGACGCGTTCCCTGCCGTGCGAGGGGCCGGGAGGTCGGTCCTCCGGGCCCGGCACCGGAGCCGGTGCACAACCTTTGAACAACTTTCGACGCGAAAAGCTTGAACCGTGTACGACCGGATTGCTAAGGTCGAGCCGAACGAAAGGTAAGGCAAACCTTCCTTGAGGTTCCGTGATCGCCTTCCTTGGGGTTCCGTGATCGCGTGGAGGATCCGCACGGCACTCAAGATGCCCTGCCGTGGCGACGAGGCCTACCCCAGGCCCCTTGTGCACAGGAGCTGCCGGCCGGCGACCCCGGTCGAGGCAGACGCACGACACGACGACGTGATGACGAACGCGACGAAGAAGGTGGGTGCGATGGCCGAGATCTCCCGACTTCCCGGTCCCGTGGCGGATCTGTGGGACTGGCAGCTCGAGGGCTCCTGCCGCGAGGCCGATCCGACGCTCTTCTTCCATCCCGAGGGCGAACGAGGCCCAGCGCGCCGCAACCGGGACGCCGCGGCCCTCGCCGTCTGCGCCGGGTGCCCGGTGCTGCAGCAGTGCAGGGAGCACGCGCTGACGGTCCGTGAGCCCTACGGCGTCTGGGGCGGGCTGACCGAGGACGATCGCCAGGAACTGCTCGACTTCCCCCGACGCCGCAAAGCGGGCTGATCCGTTCCCCCGGCCCCGGGCCGGTTCTCCCGGACACGCCGCGCGGGCCCGGCCCCCCGAGGGGGCCGGGCCCGCGCCGTGCGTTCCGCCCCGCGTTGAGGGTCTTCAGTGGGCGTGCCCGTGGCCGGCGGCCTGCTCCTGCTCGGGCTCCTTCTTCTCGACCACGAGGGTGTCGGTCGTGAGCACCATCGAGGCGATCGATGCGGCGTTGCGCAGCGCGGAGCGGGAGACCTTGACCGGGTCGATGATCCCGCGCTCCAGCAGGTCGGTGTACTCGCCCGCCGCGGCGTCCAGGCCGTGTCCCGCAGGCAGGGTCTTGACCCTCTCCACGACGACGTAGCCCTCCAGACCGGCGTTCTCCGCGATCCACCGCAGGGGCTCCACGACGGCGCGGCCCACGACACCGGCCCCGGTCGCCTCGTCGCCCTCCAGGCCCAGGTCGTCCAGCGCGGCCAGGGAGTGGACGAGGGCGCTGCCGCCGCCGGCGACGATGCCCTCCTCGATGGCGGCGCGCGTCGCGGAGACCGCGTCCTCGATCCGGTGCTTCTTCTCCTTGAGCTCCACCTCGGTGTGCGCGCCCACCCGGATGACGCAGACCCCGCCGGCCAGCTTGGCCAGACGCTCCTGGAGCTTCTCGCGGTCCCAGTCCGAGTCGGTCTGCTCGATCTCGGCCCGGATCTGGGCGATCCGCGCGGCGACGCCCTCGGCCTCGCCGGCGCCCTCGACAACGGTGGTGGTGTCGTCGGTGACGACGACCCGTCGGGCCGTGCCCAGCACCTCGGTGCCCACCTGGTCGAGCTTGAGGCCGACCTCGGGGGAGACCACCTGGCCGCCCGTGAGGATCGCCAGGTCCTGGAGCATGGCCTTGCGCCGGTCACCGAAGCCGGGGGCCTTGACGGCCGCGACGGCGATGGTCCCGCGCATCTTGTTGACCACGAGCGTCGACAGGGCCTCGCCCTCGACGTCCTCGGCGACGATCAGCAGGGGCTTGCCCATCTGGAGGACCTTCTCCAGCAGGGGCAGGAGCTCCGACAGGGACGAGATCTTGTTCTGGTGGATCAGGATGCAGGCGTCCTCGAGGACCGTCTCCATCCTCTCGGTGTCGGTGACGAAGTACGGCGACAGGTAGCCCTTGTCGAACTGCATCCCCTCGGTGAAGTCCAGTTCGAGGGCCGTGGTCGAGGACTCCTCGACGGTGATCACGCCGTCCTTGCCGACCTTGTCGAAGGCCTCGGCGATGAGCTCGCCGATCGCGTGGTCCTGGGCGGAGATCTCGGCGACGTGGGCGATCTCGTCCTTGCGGGTGATCTCGCGGGCGTCGCCGAGCAGCCGCGCGTCGAGGGCGGACACCGCGACGTCGATCCCGCGCTTGAGGGCTGCGGGGGCCGCACCGGCGGTGACGTTCCGCAGGCCCTCCTTGACCATGGCCTGCGCGAGGACGGTCGCCGTCGTGGTGCCGTCCCCGGCGATGTCGTTGGTCTTGGTCGCGACCTCCTTGGCGAGCTGGGCGCCGAGGTTCTCGTAGGGATCCTCGAGGTCCATCTCCTTGGCGATCGTCACACCGTCGTTCGTGATCGTGGGGGCTCCCCACTTCTTGTCGATGACGACGTTGCGGCCCCTGGGGCCGAGGGTCACCTTGACGGCGTTGGCGAGGGTGTCGACCCCGCGCTCCAGCGCCCGGCGGGCGGAGTCGTCGAACTCCAGGATCTTGGCCATTGCTCTCGTTGTCCCTCTCCTGCGCAGCGGCGGCTGCGCTTGACGCGGACTGGTTCACGCGGGTGGTTCGTGCTCCCCGGGACACGGGCTTCCCGGGAACAGCGAGCTGCCCCGGCCGACCGGCGTGTGCCGGCCGGTCGGGGCGGGGAACCTGCGCAAGAGGATCCGTGTCGATCGAGGATCCCCGCCGACGCAGGTTCGACGAAGTCGCTCAGCAGGACCGAGGACGGATCATTTCTCGATGACGGCGAGCACGTCACGGGCGGAGAGGATGAGGAACTCGTCACCGCCGTACTTCACCTCGGTGCCGCCGTACTTGCTGTAGAGCACGGTGTCACCGACCTTGACGTCGAGCGGGATCCGCTTGGCGCCCTCGTCGTCGAACCGGCCGGGCCCGACCGCCAGGACCTCGCCCTCCTGGGGCTTCTCCTTGGCGGTGTCCGGAATGACCAGGCCGGAGGCCGTGGTCTGCTCGGCGTCGAGCGGCTTGACGACGATACGGTCCTCGAGCGGCTTGATGGAGACCGACACGTGCTGACCTCCCCTTCGGGAATGTCGCTGTGGTGAGCGTTGGCATGAGGTACGGGGGCGGACGCCGGCCGTCGTCGCGGGTGCCGGAAGGCGCCGTTCCCGGCTGGCACACTCCTGAGGAGAGTGCCAGCAACGAATCTAGGCCGGTCTTAGCACTCGGTCAACTTGAGTGCCAGATTCCGTCCTGGCGAGTCGCCCCGGCACGTCCCGGCGCCCCGCTCCGGCGAACGGTGTCCGGTGTCCCCCCGCGGCGGGCGGGAGGCCCCGAGCACCGGTTCGGCGAACCGCGCACGTGCCGGGGAGCGGTGCATGGCAGGATCGTGGAACGTGGACACCGAGCAGATCGCCGCCCTGCTGACCCCCGAGGGGTGGGCCCTGGTGGAGTCCCTGCCCGAGTACGACCCCGAGGGCGTGATGGAGCTCGCCGAGCGCCTGCGCTCGGCCGGACACCCGTCCGGGCTCGTCGCGGCCGCACTGACCCAGTCCCGCCTGCGGGCCGCGGCACGCGAGAAGTTCGGTCCGTTCGCCGCGGGAATGCTGTTCACCCGGGCGGGGCTGGAACAGGCCACCCGCCTGTCCGTGGCCGCACGGCACGCGCGCCGCTTCGCGTCGGCCGGGCTGGCCCGCGTCGCGGACCTGGGCTGCGGGATCGGCGCCGATTCCATGGCGCTGGCCACCTTCGACCGCGAGGTCCTCGCCGTCGACCGGGACGAGCCCACGGCCGCTGCCGCCACCGTCAACCTGCGTCACTGGCCCGAGGCCACCGTGCGGTGCGAGGACGCGCTGCGGTGCGACCTGACCGGATGCGACGGGGCCTTCGTCGACCCCGCGCGCCGCGACGGCACCGGCAGGAGGATCCTGGACCCCCGCCGGTCCGACCCGCCGCTGTCGTTCGTGCTGGACCTCGCCGGCCGCCTGCCGGCGGTGGGCTGGAAGGCCGCCCCCGGCATCCGCCACGACCTCGTGCCGCAGGACGCCGAGGCCCAGTGGGTCTCCGTTGGGGGCCAGGTCGTCGAGGCGGGGATCTGGTTCGGCCTGCTCGCGCGCGAGGGGATCCGACGCTCGGCCCTGGTGCTGCCGGAGGGGGACGAGCCGGGGGAACCGGTCGAGGTCTGCGACGTCGACCTGCCCGAACCGGCCGTCGGCCCCCTGGGCGCCGTCCTCTACGAACCGGACGGCGCGGTGATCCGCGCCGGGCTCGTCGGTCAGGTCACCGCGGTGGTCGGGGGACACCTGGTCGACAGGACGATCGCGTACGTCACGTCCGATCGCCTCGTCAGGACTCCCCTGGCCACCCCGTACGCGGTCGAGGAGGTCTTCGGTTTCCAGCTGAAGTCCCTGCGGACCTGGCTGCGCGACCGGGACGTCGGCCACTTGACGATCAAGAAGCGGGGAACGGCCGTCGAACCGGAGCAGCTGCGCAGGCAGCTGAGGCTCAGCGGATCGGAGCAGGCAACGATCGTGCTCACCCGGATCGCGGGCCGCCAGTCCGTCATCGCCGTCCGTCCGGTACGGGCCGCCTGACGGCAGCGGCGCCCTTCGGGGGGACGGCGGGTCCGGCGGCACGGGAAGGACGCCAGGCCCCCTCCGGCGAGGTGTGCGGCAGATCGCGACGGAGGGTGACCGGATCACACACCACGAAGTCACCTCGGGATGCCGGGCCACCTTCCGTGACTCCGGGGACCGGGGAACGTACTCTCGACACATCGGGTGACACCGTCGTCGACCGGAGCAAGCCTCCCGACGGCCCGACGGGGGGCCCTCTGCCGGAAGATCGAAGGAACCCGATGGGCGTCCAGGAACGGGGGATCCACCGGCCGCCCGGGACCAGCTGGATCGGCTCGCTTCCCCCCGAGCCTGATGTACCGGGTCGTGACGCCCGAGGACCGGAGGAGGCATGCTCGGGGAGCGGGAACGGGCCGTCGTCCTGGCCGTCCTGGCCGGAGTGGTGGCCATGGTGGCCGTGTGGGGCCGGGCCCCGCAGGCGGATTCCGACACCACGGGAGCCCTCCGTGTCGCCAGTTCACCCAGGGCGCAGAGAACGGACTCGGCCCGGGCACCGGCTGCCCCGGAACAGGACGGGTCCGGCACCCGGGACCGGGGCGTCGGCGGGCAGGACGGTTCGCCGGACGCGGGGCGAGCCGCCCCGGACACGGCGCCCGCTGCCTCGGGGACCGCGGCCCCGGCCCCCTCCGCCTCGGCCTCCCCCCCGGAGCGGGCTGTCTCCCCCGACGCCGTCCCCACCCGGGCACCGGCGAGGACGGACCGGATCGATCCCCCCGCGGACCTTCTGGGCGACTGCCCGGAGGCGGTCGAGGGCCTGCAGTCCAGCGCGCCGGGTTCGGCCCCGGCGATCGCCCTGACCTTCGACGACGGCCCCGGTCCCTACACGGCCCGGATCCTGGACGTCCTGGCGGAGAAGGAGGTCCCCGCCACGTTCTTCGTGACCGGGCAGCACGCGCACGAGTACCCGGAGCTAGTGGCGAGGGCGACCCGGGAGGGCCATCTCGTGGGCAACCACACCTGGGACCACGAGTACCCCCAGGACGTCGAGGGCGGATGGACCGTCCGGTACCTGAAGGACCAGCTGACCAGGACGAGCAACGCCGTCGTCGAGGCCGGCGGCGAGCGCACCTGCTGGTTGCGCCCGCCCGGCGGCTCGGTCCCCGCGAACCTCCAGCCCGTGGCAAGGGCCCTGCGCATGTCGATCGCCCTGTGGTCCGTGGACACCGAGGACTGGAAGGTCCAGTCGGGCGGGGACGCCCCGGGCCTCTCCTGGAAGATCTTCCTGTCGAGCATCACGACGGACCAGCAGCACCCCATCGTCCTCCTGCACGACGGCGGCGGCTTCCGCGGCGCCACCGCCGCGGCCCTCCCCAGGATCATCGACTGGTACCGGGAACGCGGGTACGCCTTCGTCCGCCTCGACGGCAGGAGCTGACCGGCCGGCACGTCGGTAGGCTCCGAGGATGAACGTGCTCGCCCGGGCGGAGGACAGGAGACGGGCCGTCCTCGAATCGTTCGACGGAACGAACCAGGCGGATCGGGGGCAGTTCTTCACACCCGTTCCCGTCGCCCGGATCATGGCCTCGATTCCGGACCTTCCTGCCGCCGGAGATCTGAGGCTCCTCGATCCCGGTGCCGGATCCGGGGTTCTGACCGCAGCGGTCGTCGACCGGGTCCGCCGTGACATGCCGGATCTCACGGTCTCCGTCACCGCGGTGGAGGCCGATCCGGCACTGCTCGGGCCCCTGGGGGCGACGCTCGCGGACTGCCGAGGGGCCGGGGCCTCGACGGCTCTCGTCCACGACGACTTCGTCACCTGGGCGCTGGGGACCCGGGAACGGTTCGACCTCGTGATCCAGAACCCGCCCTACCGCAAGCTGCGTTCTGGCTCGGGAACGGATGCGGGATTGAGGAGGGCAGGCATCGCCGTACCGAACATCTATTCCGCGTTCATGGCTCTGGGGTACCGGCTCCTCCGCCGCGGCGGGCAGCAGGTCTCGATCACGCCGCGTTCGTGGATGAACGGCCCCTACTACGGAACGTTCCGTCGAGAATTCCTGCGTCATGTCCGCATCGACAGCATCCACACCTTCGGGTCGCGATCGAAGGTCTTCGGTGACATGGGCGTCCTGCAGGAGTCCGTCATCGTGTGCGGCACCGCCGGGAAGGCACCGGACCCGGTGCTGCTCCGCTCGTCGCACGACCACAACGACGAGACCCGTGAACGTCTCGTCCCCTACGAGGACGTCGTGACCCCCGATTTCGTATTCATACCGGCGAGCGAGCGCGACAGCGAGGCAGTGGCATGGATGCACTGCGTGGAACACACCCTCGACGACCTGGGACTGGCGGTCTCCACGGGGAGAGTGGTCGATTTCCGTTCACGCGATCTGCTGTTGCCGGAAGCGGGACGATCCCGCACCCCGATGATCTACCCGGCGAACATCAAGGACATGGCGGTCGTCCATCCCCGCCCGGAGGTGCGCAAGCCGCAGTGGTTCGAAGCGGATGCGATGACCTGCGCGAAGCTGCTCGTTGCTGCCGGATCCTACGTCCTCGTCAAGCGGTTCTCGGCCAAGGAGGAGAGGCGACGGATCGTGGCAGCGGTCTGGGACGGGGAACGGGCACCGGCTTTCGACAACAAATTGAACTACCTCCACGAGGGGGGCAGGGGGATCGATCCTGTCCTGGCACGGGGATTGGCGATGTGGCTCAACTCGACACGGGTGGACGATTACTTCCGTGTCTTCAGCGGGCACACCCAGGTCAACGCGACCGACCTTCGACGGATGAGGTTCCCCAGCAGGGAGCAACTGATCGGACTCGCCGGGTCCGGCACCGACGCCGACATCGACGAGGCGGTCGAACGGGTGGTCGGACGAGGCGAGGTGCTCACTGCATGAGCAACATCGATGAAGCTCAGGAGATTCTTCGGGCGTTCGAGTTCGGCAGGAAACGAAACAACGAAACATCCGCCCGTACTCTGATGGCCCTGGTCGGCGTGGATGTGCGCATTCCCTGGGCGGAGGCCGGCAGCAGACGCATGGGATGCGTGCGATCATGGACTGGATCCGGGAGCGACCGAACCATCCCATCGCCGAGAACCCACGCGAGACCATCCGACGTTTCGTCTTGCACCAGTTCATCGATGCCGGTTTCTGCCTCTACAACGATGACGATCCGTCCCGCGCCACGAACTCCTCCTTGAACAACCACCGCATCAGCCCCGAAACCCTGCTCGTCATCGGACGGTACGGACTTCCGGATTCCATGACAGGAATCGAGGAGTACCTCGCCGACGCCCCTGGTCTTGCCATGAGGCACAGGGCCGCCCGAGAGATGACACGGGTCCCCGTCACGCTTCCCACCGGCACGGTTCTCGCCCTGAGCGCCGGAGGGCAGAACAGCGAGAGAATTTCTCCCCGAACTCGCATGGGAGACCGGGGCCTGGATCGCCAGCGACCCCACACACATGATCCACCTCAATGGATCAAGATTCCTCGGACCCCATGACCGCACGTGACATCAAGGACGCATCAGAACGGCCCCGGAGGCTTTGGGACTCATGACGAACCCCATCGGAGGTACCGGCTCCGAACCTGAGAAAAAAGGATGTCGGACGGTCGTCAGGGTCGAGAGCGTTCGTCCGGGTGATGGATCGACGACGGCGGAGGTCGTCGTCTCGGCCTGGGACCCGGTCCGGGCTGTCGTCATGCCCACGGAGCTGATCACCAGGGATGTCGATCTCGAGGATCGGCAACTGGTCGGGAAACGGTTCACGGCAATGGTCGACATCTACGCCGGGTCGCCGGAGGAGCTCTGTTTCCGGTCCTTCG
>Ga0316579_10000411_pt1 | contig 13674 bp, 11 predicted proteins | sample J5NA_2_FD_203074 | JGI IMG/M metagenome (GOLD analysis project Ga0316579, IMG submission 203074) | Rhizosphere microbial communities from salt marsh grasses in Alabama, United States - J5-7_160517rDrA | ecosystem: Host-associated > Plants > Roots > Rhizosphere | place: USA: Alabama | collected... | reverse complement strand
TACGAAAGATGGGTATACGTCAAGAAAATATCATTGCCGCTGGGATCCATTCGTTCATCGACATACGTTGCTTGCCCGCCCGCAGGAATCTTCAAAGGGCACTGCTCGAGGACCTTGCCGTACAAACGGGAATTGGTCTGGAATATGCCCTCTTTGTCGAGAATAAAAGCATCGCTTTCCGCATCAAGCCCCATGGCTGCGATGAGATTATCGAACATGGTTGTGTCAATGGTGGTTCTAAGAATCCAGGATTTCCCGTTCTCTTCAAGACGTTGTACAGCTATGGCAATGTGGGGAAATTTTCGGTATCCCATAAATACATCGCTGATATATGTTCCTTTAAGCGTAACTTCTTGAAACCAATCTTGATTTGCATAATTCTTTCCTAGAAGGTTATACGGGCCGACATAACACATCTGTCTGCCGTCAGAACCGTTTATGAGACCAAGATCAACAAATCCAACGAATTCCTTTTTGAGTATAAAAAGAATGTGGTTCAATCTTTTTTCGTCACATAAATCATTTAGAGAATAAAAATAAGAAATGGATTTTATCAAAGATTGTCGTTCATTAAGGAAGAATTCAAAAGAATGTCTGGTTTTGCTGACCAGCAACTTGGTCGGTTCGATCATCTCTTGTTTAAGGCTGCTCTGGTACTGGTGGTAGTTGATTAAAGCCATCATAAACAAAGGAACAATGGTCAACACAATCATCAAGATCCTAATGTTCCTTTGGAAGAGCCGATATCGATCTCCAGAGGAATCGACGTCGGTGAGCATTTGCAGACCTTCCCTAATATTGAACCATTTCTTAAGATTCAGCGTCATATTCCCTCCACCAACTCATCAAGCCGAATATTTTAATGAAATATCCGGGTTACCGAATGATATCTCCGGATTGAAGCGTTCCTGATTCCAATCGTTTTATAACATCTTTGTAAGAGCCGATCACGGAATCCAAAACTTTCACGTTCTTCCATTTAAGATATTGATAATACTCATCTTCAATTCCACCACACACCACCGTGTCGATTTTTTCCAAAAGAACAAGATGACAGAGCTGTTCTGCCGATGCCCGTGGTAAAACCACGGTCTTTTTATCTGTGGGACGGCCGTCATCTGCTATTGAAACAATAGAAACTTCCGTCGTCAAATCAAAGCGCGGTGCCACTTGATCGACATATAAAGTAATGAGAATTTTTTGTTCCATTTTTAAGCGTTGAATCCCTTAAATTTGCCATGTCAAATTGGATGCACTCGTAAAAAGTCTTTTGTGAGCGATATTTGATCATTTGGGGATTCAGCGTTTCAAGCAGTGATGCGTTAAAAATTTCAAGCTGTTTGAGGAGCTTGCGACGAGTTCTTGAAATTTAGCAGCACGTCTTGAAACGCCCCCAAATGGTCACTGAGCGAGCAAAATTTGACTTTTTACGAAACCATCAAGTTGAAGTGTCAAATTGTTTCACCTCAGCCTTAAATATCAGGCGTCTATTTTGTATTGCTTGATTTTTCTCCACAATGTGCTCCGTCCCCACCCCAGGATATCGGCCGCTTTGTTGCGTCGTCCCTTGCTTTTGACCAGTGCCTCTATAATCATATCTTTTTCCAGGGACGCCCACGTCCTTGGACCGCTTTGTTGACTGTCGGTTTTTATTAATGGCCTCGTCCATTCGTGAGTTTTACCGGCTTCTGGCGTTGAAAGGTCAAAATGATGTTTCGCTTCAAAAAGATAGGCTGGAATGTGATTGGATTGTATCTGTCCCCCGGGACAAATATTTACGGCGTATTCAATAATGTTTCTGAGTTCTCTAACATTTCCGGGATAAGGATAGTCCAGTAATAATTTGAGAACCTTTTTAGACAATCCCTTGATATCTTTTCGGAATCTTCTGACAAAAATATGAATAAAGTGATCCAGAATAAGTCGAACATCGTCTCCCCGCTCCCTTAATGGCGGTAGATGCAATCTCACCACGTTCAACCGAAACATCAGGTCTTGGCGAAACTTATTCTCTTTAACCATGAGATCAAGGTTACGATGGGTGGCGGCAATAACTCGAACATCGGCCTGAAACCCTTTAGCGCTTCCCAGAGGATAGACCACCTTATCATCCAGAAACGTTAACAGCTTTACTTGCAACGGCAGGGGAAGATCCCCGATCTCTGTAAGATAGAGGCTTCCGTTGTGAGCCAAACGGAATCGTCCGGGTTTACTTTCCACAGCACCTGTAAAGGCTCCTTTTCGGTGACCGAAAAGCTCTGATTCCAGCAAAGTTTCAGGCAATGCACCGCAATTAACCTTTATAAAGGGACCTTTTGCTCGATCAGAAGCCTGGTGTATGGCTTCGGCCAACACATCCTTGCCGGTTCCGGTTTCACCGGTAATCAAAATTGCTGAATCACTTTGAGCAAGCAAGGGAAGGGTCTGAAAAATTTTAGTCATTCCGGGGCTTTTTCCGATAAGATGGCGGAAAGCGTATGCATGAGTTGCATTGGAATCCACTTCTTTAAGGGGCCGAACATCTTCAACGGTTTCCAGAAAACCGGCCAGCCTGCCCTCGGCATCCCGAATCGGAGACAGATTGATCAACACCGGAATCAACTGCCGTTCTTTGTTAATTATGTCGCTTTCAACGGAAATGGATTCGGAATCCGAATCCATATTTTTAAGGGGACATTCCTGTATACACAACTTGCTTCTCATGACATGAAAGCAGGGAATTCCTCTTGCATCTTCCATGGAAAAACCGCTTAAGGCTTCAAAAGCATGATTGATCAGTACAACTCGGCGCTGGGTATCAAGCACCACAATGCCCAGTGGAATTTTATCGATCAAAGAGGGCAATTCGATAGGGGCATCAAGTAAGCCTTTAATCTGCGTGCGCTGCAATGTGTTCAATGACTGTTTCAATATGTTTTACTCGCCGGCTAAAAAAATGTTTCAATATGTCTTTATCATAGCCAATAGAGTTTGTAAACGGACATTTTACGCTTGAACCGAATAAACAAAAATATAAGTCTTAAAACGTGCATCTTATATTTTAACAAAGTGTTGCATATTGTAACGGATAGTTTGTTAAATTCCTGTAAATATAGTGATATTTAATAAAGGCAATGTCATTAATGATAAAAGATAAGATATTGTTTTTTTAACAAGTTATTTGTGAATTTCTGAATATTTTTAATTGACATTGAACAAAATGTAATATAGCTATCATTTTTTTACGAATTCGACTTCTTTATCGTGCATATTCTCTAGGGTGAAATTCGCTTTAACATCGGATTTCAATTCCAATAAAAAAGAATGCAACACCTTAATTCAGGAGGAAACATGCGGATAAATACTAACCTTTGGGTGATGGTGTTCATTGGTCTGTTTTCGTTGGCAATTATGGTAACACCTGTTTTTGCAGGAGCATCCGCTGAAGCTGCTGTCGAAGCGGCTGCCGATGGCCATGTATGGTGGTTCTGGCCGCTTGTGCTGTTTATTGTCACGTTTATTATGGGAATTTTTGCCGTGCTTGGGGGTGTGGGCGGTGGGGTTCTCTTTGTGCCGATTATCAGTGGATTCTTCCCGTTCCATTTGGACTTTGTTCGTGGTACAGGCCTCCTTGTAGCCCTTTCCGGCGCACTGGCCGCCGGCCCCGGTCTACTCAAAATGAATCTTGCCAGTTTAAGACTGGCCATTCCGGTAGCCCTTATTGCTTCCACCTGCGCCATCATCGGAGCCATGATAGGGCTTGCGCTACCCACCAACATCGTCCAGATTGCTCTTGGCGCCACCATTCTCGGCATATGCGTTCTCATGCTAACCGCCAAAAAATCGACGGTTCCAGATGTTCCCCAAGCTGACCGGTTATCATCTGCGCTTAGAATCTGCGGTGTTTACCAAGAAGCCAGTACTGGGGAGATTATCGACTGGAAAATTCACAGAACACCTTTAGGATTGGGTCTTTTCATCTTAATCGGAATCATGGCCGGTATGTTCGGCCTTGGAGCCGGATGGGCCAATGTACCGGTACTTAACCTACTTATGGGAGCGCCGCTGAAAATCAGCGTGGCCACCAGCAAATTCCTTCTCTCCATCACAGATACTTCCGCAGCATGGATATACATGAACAAAGGCTGTGTTATACCCATGATGGTGGTTCCCTCGCTGGTGGGAATCATGCTTGGCTCTTTTGTAGGGGTCCGTTTACTCAAAATTGCCAAACCCACTATTATCCGGTGGATGGTCATCGCCATATTGGCATTTGCCGGGATCAAAGCATTGTCAAAAGGACTTGGATTTTAGTTGCTTAATACAAAATCAAGCAAGATATGAAACGATTTTCCGGGAGAAAATAAATGGAAGAAAAAACAAATGCCTTGCTAAAAGCATCACCAGAGCAGGTTCTTTATGCCAAAGTACTGGAATGGGGGATGTACCTTGGTTTGCTGATCCTTTTTATCACATTTGGTTTGTATACCCTCGGCATCATAGATCCCTATATTCCGCTAGATAAAATTTCCAACTATTGGTCCTACAACGTCCACGAATATCTTGAGCATGCTGGAATTACAGCCGGATGGGCCTGGCTGGGAATGCTCAAATATGGAGATTTCATTAATTTTATCGGTGTGGCCATATTGGCAGGTGTTACCATTTTCTGCTATGCCTCCATCGTACCGACGCTGCTGAAAAGTAAAGACATCGCTTATGCCATCATGGCAGTGCTTGAAGTCATTATTCTTGGTGCTGCAGCCAGCGGGATACTCGCCGTTGGGCATTAACCTTAATTTTTGAAAAAAATAGAAGCCATCCTAAAAATGTCTTTTGGCCCAATCTCCGTGTTGGGCCCTCGTTCCAACTCCTCGGAATACTTGAGTATGCCTGCGGGTTGCAACTCGGCCCCGCCTTGACCTTGAACCAAAATCCTATTTTTGAGATGGCTTCTAGTAATTATATAAGGGCAGGGGCGTTTTTCTAAACAACCGCTACATGGATAATCTTTTATTAAACCGTATGATCACGCCCGAGGCGGACAAGACTCGCGGCAAAGGATCGTAAAGAAATAACAGGAAACTATATTTTATATATCAATGGATTATGTGCATCACTTTAAAATGTTTTAAAAATACAATTTCGGAATGCACCTGTTTTTTCTAACGATCCCTAAACCGCTCAAGCAGCATCCGATTTAATAAAAAATCATCCATTCCGCTATATGCAAGGATTAAGAGAAAAAACTCCCCGACTCCTGAATTATATGGTTTTCCCCAATAAATGAGAATTTTTGTTTAAGATCAAGGCATGCGAAAAAAATAACCACAGGCATATGTATAATATTCCGAGGATTATTTTTTGAGCATAACACAGAGATTGGACAAAAAGACCATTTATTGAGGGAAACCAATTAAAATATACCGCTAAGTTGATGCGACAGCGAATCACTGCAAATATCCTCGAGCTGCAACACAATTCGCTTAAGATCATGGCTGTCTGAAACCGCTTTTATGGTATCGATAGCAATGACCTGGTCAGGCGGATAGGTTTCAAGAATTTCATAGGTATCTTCGAATTCATCGATGGCGAGCTGTGCGGTCAAAATTATATAGTCATCCACCCGCTGTTTCGAATCCTTTAACTCGGACCTGCCAAGAAGTGATTCTTCCATGGTTTTTGCCGTCAAAAACATCAAATCTTTGACTTCTTTAGCCGTGAATCCTTCAACAAAACGCCGATAAGCAATAACCTGCGCGTAGTTGGGTATCATCGCTCTGTCCCGATTCCTCACCGTTGCCGAGACAAGCTGATAGTTCAACGTGATATACCATTTCAGCAGGTCTTTATCCATTTTTCGGTAATTTGGGAACCGCTCTTCATTTTCCGGTTTCATCACCTCTTTTACAAGCAGATTGACCAACGGTTCGCGCAGATCAACAAGAATATTATAAATCTCAGTACTTTTTCTATAGGCCACCCGCTGCAAAAGCAATTCATTACGGAATTCCCAGTTTTTGGGGTGGGTAATCATCTTTTCAGTGATAAACAATAAACGCCGCAAGATATGATACCGGGGTGTAGGTTTCCAGTCCAACGCCTTGAAGGTTACAGAAGCATCTATGTTCAGTTTCTTGTCAATATATTCCGCCATCCAGGGCTTTTCAATGGTCTCCTTTCCGGTCAACCATCCCCAAAATGACAAAACAATCAACCCCAGTCGTGCAAATGTCTTAGGCACCTTTATCGGTTTCACATCATGTCCGTAATAATAATGTGTGGCGGTTCGAAAAAGTTCAATTTGAGAAACACTTCCCTGAAAACCGGCAATATATACGCCCAGTTGTGGCAGCGTATCGCTGATGTTAATAATTCTAAGAAACAGTTTGATAAGGTCTTTGATGTGGATATAGGGTACGGCCGATTCACCGTGTCCCCCCAAGGTTCTTGATAAGAGTGTCTTTCTAGAGAGCCAGGATTTGAGCAGCATGTACAATATGGGATATTCGCACCAGTCGCTGAACACAGCAGCCAATCTAATGATGGAGCAAGGAAGGATCTCGGAATAATCTTTAATTATTGCCTCCGCCCGTCGTTTGCTTCGAGCATAAGGGAAATCCCCATCAACAGGACTTTTTTCGGTGAGCATTACACCGGCAGGAGGAAATTTGCAAGCAGCCAAAGAACTGGAAAAAATAAACCGTTTTACACCCAGCATTTTTGACAACTCAAGGAGGTATCGGGTGCCGGTGACATTGGTTTCCTCATACACAGGATTTTCAGCCAAAGTAAAGTCATAATAACCGGCCAGATGAAGCACATAATCTGCCCCTCCGTGCTCTTGAACATACTCATAAACCCTCTGCAGGTTTTTCCACTTGGTGATATCCGCTTGCAGCCAGTGGGTTTGATCATTTTCCGGAACGCCGGCCTCTTTTTGGCTTCTTCGGGCGACACAAAAAATGCGAAATTTCCCGGATATGGCGATAACAAAATGCCTTCCGATGAAACCCGAGGCTCCGGTCACCAAAATTCCCGGTAATTGGTTGTTCATTTTACCCTTCTTTTATCTATCGACACCACAAATTCATTGAGCGTTTTACGTGATTGATGTATTAATACAAATTTAATATAAACAAATGAGAGGTCAGGGTACTTATTTTTTGTCAAGTCGCTCCATGGATAATATTTTTTTCAAACCGTGTAATCACGCCAAAGGCGGATAAAACTCGTGGCTAAAGGATCGTAAATAAAGAACAGAAATCAGTTTATAAATAATTGACTCGATTTAAGACAAACACTTTCATTCTGTTGAAATGTTGCGGCAACCGTCTGTTCTTTCTAACGATCCCTAAACCACTCAAACAGTACACGCTTTTTTAAAAAAAATATCCATTCCGCTCATACACTTGTGTTGCATATGTTCAAGGGATGTGCTTTTCCGTGTAACGATATTGGCGGAGTGGCTTCGTCATTTCATTGACTTCTCAGTGGGGGAGACCGCGGAGGGGGCAGGAATGCCACCGCTGCTAAGTCTTTGAAATGACCAGACACGTAGACACCAGAGTGAACGGGAGAGCACACCCCTTGAACACGAATATACGTGTTTAAATTATAACAAACCGACTCCTCAAATAACTAAATCAAATATAACAGCACTATTGAGGAAAAAATGCAATACAATACCCTATTTGGCCCGGTACCTTCACGAAGGCTTGGGATTTCCCTGGGGGTTGACCTGGTTCCCATGAAGACCTGTACGTTGAATTGCATCTACTGCGAATGCGGCAAAACCTCTCAATTGACATTGGAACGCAAAGAATATGTTTCCTTTGAAACCGTTAAAAAAGAACTGACCCATTTTCTGGCGCATCATGCTCGCCCGGATTACATTACCTTTTCCGGTTCAGGCGAACCAACACTCAATTCAAAAATCGGCGATGTTATCCGCTTTTTGAAAGAACAGGTTCCCGATGTCCCGGTGGCAGTTTTGACCAACGGCACATTATTCTTCCAAAAACAGGTACGATCAGACATTAAAGACGCTAAGGTTGTCATTCCTTCACTTGATGCTGCAACCGAAAAGATATTCAAGAATATAAATCGTCCCTCTCCTCACTTGCACGTGGATAAAATTATCGATGGATTGATTCGATTCCGCAAAGAATACAGCGGAAAAATGTGGCTGGAAGTCTTTATAATTCCCGGCATAAATGATACAAACGAAGAATTAAATATCCTAAAACAGGTAATTGGGGAAATAAATCCTGACCAGATTCACTTGAACACACTGGACAGACCCGGATCGGTATCATCGCTTCGTGCCGCCACTCGGGAGGAACTTGAACATGTTTTGGATGTCTTTCAGATGGACAATGCCACTATTGTCGCTGATCCACCCGAGCACAAATCGCTTGTTTCATATCGCAAAGACACGGCAGATGCCATTCTGGGAACCATCGCCAGGCGTCCTTGTACCTTAAAAGACTTGTCTGAAATTTTGGGATTGCAGGTTGAAGAAGTAAATACCTACTTGAAATCTTTGGAAACAGATAAAAAAATAAAGATTGTAAAACAAAAAAGGGGATTGTTTTACCAATTAAAATAACTTATCAAATTCCGTAACGAGGTTGTTTTTGAAAGGCAAGCTCACATATACGACGCTTATAGGTATCAAAGCCTTAAGCGCCATATTCTACCGGTTTAATGTTTCCTGGGTTGGTGAGACACCGCCCGACCCATGGAGCGATCTTCGTCTTGTATTGCTGTTGAACCATACCAGTTTATACGAACCTCTATTTACAGGTTGTTTACCAAACCGGTTTTTAAAAAATATTGCCCAATCCGGTTTAATCCCGGTTGCTGATAAAACCCTGAGTCGTCATCTGATCGGTTATTTTTACCGTATTGTGGCCAAAAACGTCGTACCGATTACCCGTTTAAAAGATGATACGTGGGAGATGTTTCTGAGAATGGTCACTCCCAAAGCCATTGTCATTATGGCCCCCGAAGGACGCATGAAACGCGCAACCGGGTTGGATGTCGAGGGAAAACCCATGACGGTTCGAGGGGGTGTCGCCGATATTATCCAAAAAATATCTTCAGGGCGCATGCTGATTGCATATAGTGGAGGCCTTCACCATGTTCAAATCCCCTGTCAACTTATTCCCAAACTGTTCAAAACCTTGCATATGAAATTAGAGAACTTAGATATTGCCGAATACAAGAACAATATATTACGTATTTGTGGCCGGGAAAAATTCAAGTACGGCGTCATTACCGACCTGGAAAAACGCCGTGCCTGTTACTGTGAGTGTTGAATTTTTAGACAACAAAACCATGACAAGTATAAAAAGAAAACGAGATTTGAATATCAATCAAAAGAGGAGTGAGGATAATGGATGAATTTAATTTCGGTAAAAAGATTGGATGGATTCTATGCATTGTTGCAGTGATAGTGCTGTTTAGCGGGTTGTCTGCGCATGCTCTTTTGGGAGGCAAAATTACAAAATATTCAGCCGACCAGGTCATTATCGACTCTCAAGGAAAGGTTCAGCATACAGGAAAGATATATGTAATGCCGGATAAGATGCGAATGGATGGCTTCTCTCCTGGAGGCAAAGGAAGTATCGTTTTTATTTTTCGTAGAGATAAAAATATTGGATGGACATTGAATCCAGAGAAAAAGCTCTATATGGAAAAACCTTTCAACGAAAAAGATATGGAACAGGCTACAAAAAACATAATTGATTCGAGAAACGAAAAAGTTTTGGGAACAGAAAATGTGAATGGGTTTAAGTGTACAAAAAAGGAAATCGAAACCACTGTTGAGTTCATGGGGTATAAGAGTACAGAAAAAACTATCGTCTGGATATCAGAAAGATTGGACATGCCTCTCCGTACAAAATCCCAGGAAGGATCCATGACTGAACTCAGAAACATCAAAGAGGGTTCCCAGGACAATAACTATTTCGAAATTCCCAAAGAATATAAAAAAGTTTCAAACATGATGGAATTAATGGGTATGGATATGTCAGGCTATGAAGAAAAGCCTTCGAAAGATGCCGGCGAAGACAAAGAATCCGATTCCGGGTTTCCCATTAAACTCCCCAAAAAAATTAAAGGTCTGTTTGGAGAATAATAAGCAAGTTATATTTAATGTAAAATCTGGCTGAGGAATAGCTTGGTCCGGTCGTGCTGGGGATTTTCGAAAAATTCTTCGGGAGTGTTTCCTTCGACAATCTGACCGGAATCCATAAAAAGGACCCGGTGGGCCACGCTCTTGGCAAACCCCATTTCATGGGTGACCACGATCATGGTCATCCCTTCCTGGGCCAGCTCGATCATAACGTCCAGAACTTCTTTGATCATTTCAGGGTCCAGGGCGGAGGTGGGCTCATCAAAAAGCATGACTTTCGGATTCATGCACAGGCTCCTGGCAATGGCGACCCGCTGCTGCTGACCGCCGGACAGTTGGCCGGGGTATTTTTTGGCCTGTTCGGCAATATGCACCTTTTCCAGGTAATACATGGCGGTTTCTTCGGCTTCTTTCTTCGGTGTTTTTCTTACCCATATGGGCCCTAAGGTCAAGTTTTCGACAATGTTAAGGTGTGGAAAAAGATTGAAATGCTGGAATACCATGCCGACTTCCGCACGAATTTTTTCGATATTTTTGATATTGCTGGTCAGTTCAATGCCGTCCACCACAATGCGTCCCCGCTGATGTTCTTCCAGACGGTTGATACAGCGGATGAGCGTCGATTTCCCGGATCCAGAAGGACCGCAAATAACAATGCGTTCCTGCTTGTGTACGGTGAGGTTAATCCCTTGAAGTACATGGAAGTCACCGAACCATTTATGCATATCGATGATTTCTATGATGGCTTCATCAGGCAGATTTTGTTCAGTGGTTACTGAGGATTCGGTGTCCATAAAAGAGGTTAATCCCCCCTTGATAATTCTTTTTCCAACTTTCTACTGTAATTCGACATGGAAAAACAACCCAAAAAGTAAATAATGGCCACAAAAATGTAGGCTTCCCTGCTGTATCCCAACCACCGCGGGTCGGAAAGGACCGTTTGGGTGGTTTTGAGTAAATCATACAGCGCAATGATCACCACGAGAGAGGTGTCTTTGAAGGCGGATATGAGAATGCTGACGGTGGGCGGAATAACGATTTTCAGTGCCTGAGGCAATATAATCAGGCGCATGGTCTGATAGTAGTTCAGACCCATGGATTCGGCCGCCTCATACTGCCCCCGGGGCATCGCCTGCAACCCGCCCCGAACCACTTCTGCAATATAGGCAGCGGTAAACAGGATAATGGCAGCCTGGGCCCGGAGAATCTTGTTTATGGTAACGCCTTCGGGCAGAAACAACGGGAAGATAATGGATGCCATAAACAACAGACTGATGAGCGGAACCCCTCTGATCATCTCAATATAGACAACACAGAGCGTTTTAACGGCAGGCATTTTGGACTGACGTCCCAGCGCTAGAACCACACCCAAAGGATACGCCGCGGTGAGTCCGAAGACGGAAAGCAGCAGCGTCAGCACCAGCCCCCCCCACTGGGTGCTGTCTACTGATTTAAGTCCGAAAAGTCCGCCCTTTAGGAGGAGACCCATGACAAAAAGCCCCACGATCCAGGAATACGCCAGGGGCTTTTTCCAGTGTTTGCGATTCTGGCTGAAAAACAGCAGGGCAAAGAGCATGATCATGGCCAAAAGGGGCCGCCACTGAAGATTGTAAGGAAAGAATCCGAAGATGATAAACCGGTAATTATGTGGAATAATTGACCAGCAGGCGCCGGTTGCGTGGCGACATGCCTGTGAAGGGGTATTCCATACACTGTCGATGAAGGCCCAGCGAATAAACGGCGGAACGATTTTCAGCAGGAAAAAGATCGTCACCACCGTCAATAAGGAATTGTACCAGTTGTTGAACAGATTTTTCCTTATCCAGCCGATAACACCGACATGGACGACCGGCGGTTTAATCTCTTCTTTTTTAATGGTGTGTTCAATATCTGTCATGAATTTTTCTATCGTTCCACCAAAGCCGCTTTTTTGTTATACCAATTCATAATCGCCGACGTGAGCAAGCTGAAAATAAGGTACAGCACCATGATCAGGGCCACCCCTTCGATGGCCTGACCGGTCTGATTGATGGTCGTGTTAGCCACGGATACGAAATCCGGATACCCGATGGCCACAGCCAACGTGCTGTTTTTGGTCAGGTTCAACATCTGGCTGGTGAGGGGCGGAATGATCACGCGAAGGGCCTGGGGCAAAATAACCAGGTTGAGCACCATGCCGGGTCTGAGCCCCAGGGACATGGCCGCTTCTGTCTGTCCCTTGCTTACGGACTGAATTCCCGCTCGGACGACTTCGGCGACAAATGCGGCCGTATAAAGGACAAGCCCCAACAGCAGGGCAATAAACTCCGGAGAAAAGTTTTTGCCTCCGGTAAAATTAAAACCGACCAGTTTCGGTGTGCTCATCGCAGTCGGGGCGCCCGCCAGCCACCATGTTACCAGGGGAAACCCCACCAAAATGGCCAGGGAAACCCGAAACACCGGAAAAAGCTGTCCGGTTTTGTCCCGCCGTTTGTTGGCCCACCGGCGGATAAGATAGACAAGAACGCAGCCGGTTAAAAAGGCTATCGCCATATAACCATGTGCCGGGTCGGCCTTGGGAACGGCAAAGGCAACCCCGCGATTGCAAATAAAGACCCCCGGCAGGGGATGAAGGGCCTGCCGGGGAGATGGAAGGGTTTCGTAAAAAATGGCATACCAGAAAAACAGCTGCAATAGCACCGGTATATCCTGGAACACTTCTATGTAAATCGCCGCCAGTTTGGATACCAGCCAGTTGGTGGAAAGCCGGGCCACGCCGGCAACGGTGCCCAATATGACCGTGATGATAATGCCGATGGACGAGACGTATAAGGTGTTCAGCGCACCGACGATGAGCGCTCGGCCGTAAGAACTGGCTGCAGAATAACTGATCAGGGATTCACCGATTTCAAAAGAGGATTCCTTGTGGAGAAAACCTAATCCCGTGGCAATGTTTTGTCTTTTAAGATTATGAATCGTGTTGGAGATGAGATAATAGGCCAGCAACCCCACCATGCAAAGCGTTATCAGCTGGAAAAAAATTGCTCTCTTCTTGGGGTCGAGCCAAAATGGAACTGTTTCAGATGCGGTATTCTTCACAATTGTTTACATACCGATTATTTGCAAATCATCGAATAAATAAAAAACAAAGGTTCAAAAAAGACGGATAAAAAAGGTGCCCTGAACAGGGCACCTTTTTTATAACCGATTATCTAAAGGGAGCGGCGTACATCAAACCGCCATTGGTCCACAGGGCATTCAATCCGCGCTCAAGAGCAAGGGGGGTGTTGACACCCACATTGCGCTCGAAAATTTCGCCGTAATTTCCCACCTGTTTAATGATATTATATACCCACTTATTATCCAGTCCCAGGTCTTTCCCCAGGCCCGGGGTTACACCCAAAAAGCGCTGGATCCCAGGATCTTTGCTTTTAAGCATCTCATCGACATTTTTGGATGTGATGCCGAATTCTTCTGCCTGGATCAGGGCCAAAACCGTCCAGTTGACGACATCGTACCACTGGTCGTCGCCCTGGCGTACCACCGGCGCCAGAGGTTCTTTGGAGATGATTTCA